>JAABVA010001338.1_pt1 | contig 26723 bp, 27 predicted proteins | sample 5560331 | NCBI WGS metagenome assembly JAABVA01 (sample SAMN12812661, study PRJNA571458) | rock metagenome | isolation source: Antarctica rocks | place: Antarctica: Victoria Land, Mt New Zealand sud | collected 2016-01-07 | reverse complement strand
AGGACCCGGAGAAGCCGGCAGACCGGCCGGACACGCACGGGACGAAACAGAAACACCCCAGCCGCGCCCTCAGACCCCGCGATCAGCCCTCAACACCACAAACCGCGGTGGATCCGGGCTTAGCCGCAGCCGTAGCGCTGTTCAGCGGGGGACAGCGCCCCTGGAGGGTCTGGGGGACCGCGTCCGGCTCCAACACGATGATGACCGACGCCTGCTCGAGACCTGCTGCGATGCCCGTCACCCAGGCTGCGTACCGGCTCGCGTCGGTGGTGCCCCCGGCGCTGTAGCCGCCGCAGTCGCGGCCGGGCAGGTCATAGGCGACGAGCACCGCAGTCCTGCCGGCGGCAGCCCGTACGACCGCGCGTACTTTCGCCTTCACCGCTTGTGGTGAACCGTCGGTCACCCACGACGCGGTCGGTTGTTCGGCCAGCCGCTCGATCAGGCGAGCGGCATCGGCGTCCCCAGCAACCTTCAACTGTCTGGAGGCGGTGGCGGCAGCCCCTGGGACGACCGCCAGCGCCGCGCCTGCCAGCGGGTTCGCCACCCTGGGAGTCGACGAGCAGGACCCAGTGGCCACCGCCGCCAAGGTCGCCGCGCACAACACCGCGAGCGGTTTCCGCATAGGTGATCGTTGCACTGGTCGACCACCGCGTGTCAGAGCTACCAGCGGCGCTCGGACTCAGTGGTGCAGGACCGGTGCGGAACGTCGCCCCCACACCCGGCGGTGGATGCGACATTCCCACGACGCCGGAGCCGGCTCGGTCACGGCCGGAGGTGCTGACCCCGGGAGGCGAGGCGACCACGGTCAGCGGCTGGCGGTCGACCGTCACCCAGTCCCCTCGTCACCGAGAGCGGACACATCCACGCGGCTCGGTTCGATGTCCTCATGCCGGGAAGGGTCCGGCGCGTCCAGCACGGGACACCCACTGCTTCTGCGACAGTCTCGACGCCTGCAGCGGAATCCCGGTCACGGCAGTCAACAACGGCCGCGGCCCTCAGGCCGAACACGGGCCCCGGCGGCTGTCCTCGGGAAGTGAACAAGGGCCAGCAGAGTCGGAAGTCTCGAAGCGCTGCCGTCGCACGCCACCGGCGGACACGCGCGGTGCTGGTGCTGGCGGTGGCCACGTCGGTCCCGGCCGCCGTGGTCGGGGTCGCGGCTGGGGCCGCGGCCTCTCAGGCGCCGACACCTCATTCCGGCCGCGAATCGCCGTCCCCGCAGGTGGTCGCTCCGTCTGTGCCGTCGTGGTCGCTGAATGGGGCAGCAATCCTGACTGGTTCTTCGGTGACGCTCACATCGGCGACACCCCAGCAGGCGGGGTCGGCGTTCTACCGGACACCGATCGCAAGTGAGGGTCTCAGTGCTTCCTTCACCGCACAGTTCGGGCCGGGTAGCGGGGGGGGGGGGTCGGGCTCACCCTGGCCCTCCTCGATCCGGCCGCGGCCACCTCGTCCGCAGTCGGGGCACCCGGCAGCGGCCTCGGGTTCTCGGGTCTACCGGGGGTGGCGGTCGCGCTGGCCACCCGGTGGAACGCTCAGTCGTCGTCGAGCAACTACGTCGGCGTGGCGGCCGGCCCGGGCAGCGGCCGGGACAACCTGAGGTATCTGTCGACCGCGACGCTGCCGGCGCCGTTGCAGACGGGTACCCACCACGTCGCGGTCACCGTGGCCTCCGGTCGCGTCGCCGTGTGGGTCGACGGGAACCGCCAACTCGACGTCGCGGTGCATCTCCCGCCGCGGGTCCTGGTCGGCTTCACCGCCGCCACCGGATCGACCTCCGACGTACACACCGTCAGCGACGTCGCGATCACCGCGTCGACCGCCCCCGCCCCGTCGCCCAGTCCGACCGTGACCGGGGGCCCGACAGCTACTCCGACGTGGACACCCACCCCCTCGGCGACCGCCACCCCGACCGTCACCCCAACTCCGAGTACGACGCCCACGCCCAGCCCTACCGTGACCGCGAGCCCCACTGTCACAGCAGCCGGCCCCGGTGGACTGTTCGCCCCCGCTGACGGACACGTCTACCTCGGTGTGTCAACGGACTTCCGCCGTATCGGCACATTCGACCGCGCCGCGGGGATCACGTCCCAGCCGGCCATCTACGGCCGCTACACAACTCCCGACGGTCCCTTCCAGCCGACCCTGGACGACGCCGCCGCCCGGCCGGGCCTGACCCCGATGGTCACCTGGAATCTGCCGATGGACGGGGCGCAGGTGACCAACGGGAGCCAGGACGCCTACATCCGGGCCCAGGCGTTGGCGGTCAAGGCGTTCGCCCGACCGGTGTTCGTGCGCCTGGACTGGGAGATGAACGCATTCTGGTACCGGCACTGGAACCTCGGCGCGGTCACTCCCGCCCAGTACGTGGCGTCGTGGCGGCACGCGGTCACCGTCTTCCGGAGCACGGGAACCACGAACGCGGCGTTCGTGTGGGCACCGAACGCCCTGGACTACTTCACCTCGACCGGTCAGCGGATCCGAACCGCTACCTGGTATCCCGGGGACGACGTCGTGGACTGGGTGGGGTTGGACGCCTACCCGCAGAGCGCCCCCACCGATGTCCTGCTCAACGGCACCGACGGGATGAACGACCTCGCCGGGTTCGCCGCGGCGCATTCCAAACCGCTGATGCTGGCCGAGTGGTCTCCTGACCTTCCGCACCCGGACACCGCCGCCGCGGTCAACCTCGTCTTCGACTGGGCCGAGGCCCATCCGCAGACCGTGAAGGCGCTGGTGTACTTCGACTTCATCACCCAGGGGAAGGACTTCACGCTGATCGATCACCCGGTCGGCGCCGCCGCTTTCCGAGCGCGGACCGTCGGCAACCCCCACTACCTGACGTCCGGTACCGTCCAGTAGGTCAGGTGCTGATCCGCCAGATCCACCAGAATCCGCCGCCGTAGCTGCTGTCCGCGGGGATCTTGCCGATCAGCTGGTAACCGCGTGCAGCGCGTAGGCCGCTGTCGATCTGCACGTCGAGAGGCGCGGTGGGTCCGTAGCGGAGCGCGACCACATCGAAGTAGTGGTCGGCGATCGCGGCCGTGTATGCCTGCGCACCGACGAGGTGGGCCCCGCTGTGGGTGGTGTACGCGAAGTAGTAGGTGCCGGCCCACTGGTAGGGCCTGACGACGGTCCGGAGGTAGTAGCGCGGAACTTCGGGTTCTTCGATGAGATATCGCCCGGTGACCGGACGCACCTGGGTGGTCAGGGCGGCGACCAGCCCGGTCGAGTCGGGCCAGTCGTGGAACCGTCTGCCCGCCTGACTGATCCCGGCCCAGGTCAGCAGGACACACACCGTCAACACCAGCGTGAGCCGGCGTGCGTCGGCGATGTGCCGACCCAAGAGACCGGCGAGCGCCACTCCGGCCATCGGTGCGGCGAACAGCAACCCGTACCCGACGTGCTTCTGCAGCGAGGTGAGGGTGTGGAGGTGGACCTGGTCGGCGGGGGCGAGCAGCGCGGTCGCGGTGAGGGTGACCCCGAGCAGGAGCCGCACCAGGGGGGAGTCGTGGCGGCCGGGGGCCTGGCTGGTCCGCCAGTGCAGGACCGTCCCCGCAGCGGCGAGCAGGACCGCCGCGCCGATGTAGGCGGTGCTCTGGGTGAGCAGCACCGACGGCTGGTCGGTTCCGGCGGCCCGGGCGCTGGTCGTGCTCTCGATCCCGGCCTGCAGCTGGGGGATGACGGCGAGCACCGCTCCCGCCAGGACGGCGGTGGTACCCGCGAGCAGGGCACCGGTGGCCAGGGCCCGCCGCCACCCGCGGGCGGCGACCGACGCGAGGACGGCGAGGGCGATGACCGTCGGGATGAACAGGAGTGCCGCGTACTTGGTTGCGGCGGCCAGGACGAGACAGGGCGCGGCGAGCAGCACCCCGGCGGTGCTCCGGGACGCCGACCGCACCACTAGGCAGGCGGCGACCGCGAGCAGGCACAGCGCCGGGGCGTCGTAGGTCGCGAGGTGGCCCATGAACTGGGTGGGCTCGGCGACGGCGAACACGATCGCCGCGAGGACCGCGGTGTGCTGGTCGAACAGCCGCCGCGTCATCCAGTACAGCAGAACGGTCGTGGTCAGCATCAGCAGCAGACTGACCGCCCGGGCGGCGGTGGGCCCGGCGGCGCTGTCGGCGGCTGCGCCGAGCACCGGGTAGAGGAACGGGGCTCCGGAGAAGTAGCTGGCGTAGTTGTCGAAGGTCGGGCTGCCGTGCAGGAACAGCTCGATCTCCCGGTGCCCCGCGTACAGGTACAGGGCCTCATCGGCGAACAGGGAGTTCCGCAGCCGCAGCGACAGGGCTGCCTGCATGGACAGGACACCCAGCAGCAGCGCCTGGGACCGCAGCCAGGTCAACGGCGACCGTGTCAGCAGCCGGTGCAACGATCGGGTCGCCCTGTGGGCGCGGTCGTGCGGCGCCCACAGGTCAGGACCGAAGCCGGCGTCGCGGGTGATCGGGACCCGGACGAGGCCGTCGAAGGACCCGGCGGGTTCGTCAGTGAGCGTGGACGACACAGGGCGACACCTGTCTGGTCGAGAGGGGAGCACAGGTGGGCGCGTCGTCAAGCATTACGACGGGAACGGCGGTCAGCAGTGGTGTGGGTGCGGGTTTGGCCACCGTTGTGGGTGGACCGGACGGTGGCGGGGTCGAGGCGGCCGGGACCGGTGGACGTGGTCGAGTAGCAGAGGCGGAGGCGGCGGGGACTGGGGCTCGCCCGGACTGCAGCTGCCGGAACTCATACCCAGCGGCGGCCAGTGACACCCGGTCGCTGGTGAGCGCCCACGGCCGGGCTGCCGGGTCCGTCGGGTCCTGGTAGGGGCCGCTGTCGTGATAGACGACCCCGGCGACGTCGCCGCGGGCGCTGACGTCCGCGGCGAGAGCGGTGATCCACGCTGCCCGGGTCCGCGGCCCGGAACGGGACCGGCCGACCGGAGCTGCGGGGGTCCCGGCGGCGCTCACCTCGACGAGCAGGTGCTTACCGGGGTGGCGGCGGGCCGCGGCGTCCAGCGCGGCCGCCGGGCTCACCCAGGAGGTGTGGGGGTACTCGAACAGGGTGACCGCGACGTCGTCGACCTGAGCGGCGGGCGGCGCGTAGGCGATGTCGTGTCCTGGGTCGGCGGGGTTCCACACCCAGGCGACGTTCGACGCGCCCGCCGCCGCGAAGACCCGGCGCAGATGCTGCCAGGCAGGGCGGACGTCCTGGGGGATACCGCCGCGGGCGACGGCCGAGCTCGCCGCGAAGTTCCGGTCGACCTCGGGGAGCATCGTCAGGTACACCGGCCGCCCGAATCGGGCGAGAGCGGACGCCCACCGGTGCAGGCCGCCGTCGTCGACGCCGTTGGAGACCGCGGTCAGCGACGCGGCCAGCCCCGCCCGCCCGCGGTGGGTCAGGACCAGGGTGATCCACGGGACCCCTCCGCGGGACTCAGCGGTGAGCGCCCACTGCTGGTTGAAGGTGTCGCTGAGCTCGAAGGTCCGCCCGGTGAGGGTGGGGGACAGTCCCAGTCGGCGCGTGAGCACCGCCGAGCGGGCGGCGCTGGCACCGCTCACTCCCACCCGCACCCGCCCCGGAAGGGTCTGCGGAGCGCCGGCCGCGGAGTAGGCGCCGGACCCCCCGGGGAGCGCCACGACGGTGACGGCGAGGACCACGGCGACGGCGAGGACGGCGACCCCTGGACTGATCACCCTCCACGGCAGCTTCTGGACCCACCGCGCCCGACCGGCGTCGACCCTGCCGCCGCGTTCACTGCGGATGATCGACGGCCGTGGAGGCGCCGTGGAGGCGCCGTGGAGGCGCCGGAGCCGACCGCGTCGGCGGCGGCTTCGCGCCGGCCGAGGCGGACGTCGGCTCGGAGCAGCCCGAGGGTGACCAGCAGGGTCCCGCTGAGGTACGCGAGCCATCCCGCGCTCAGCCAGTGCGAGGGGCTGCGGTGGACGGCGACAGCGACCACGAGCGCAGCGCCGCAGGCGAGGAGGCTGATCAGGTACGGCCCCGCTGTGCGCCACCCGCTGGTTGTCGTCCGCCGCTTCGGGGTGAGGACGAACCGGCCCCGCTGACCGACGAGCGTCATCCACGTCGCCTGGATCAGCGCCGGCGCGGACGCGAAACCGATGACGATGGCCCGCCAGCTGGTGGTCTTCCACGCGGCGTGCCAGAACGCGATGACCGCGAGTGCGTAGTAGGGCACGAAGTGCTCGAGGAACTGCCCGAAGGTGGCGCCCCGGACTCCGCTGATCCCGGTGAGCAGGAACAGGACCGGAGCGACTACGAAGACCAGGTCCCGGACCCCGGCCAGGTAGTGGGTGACCGCCAGGCCGTATTGCAGGCGCTGCTGGGCTCGCAGACCGCCCCGGCGGGGTAGCAGCAGGTCACGCCAGTGCCGGCGGAGGACCGTCAACGTCCCCCGCGCCCACCGCTCCTGCTGGCGGAGGTAGGACACCATGTCGACGGGACCGAGTCCGGTGGCGAACACCCCGGACAGGTACACGCTGCGCCACCGCGGGGCCAGCATGATCGAGGCCCCGAAGTCCTCGGTCACGGAGTCGGTGGGCAGTCCGCCGATCTCGTCGAGTGCGGCGGCCCGGATGACGACATTGGTTCCGCAGATGAACGCCGCGTCATGGGCGGCCTTCGCCGGGCAGAGCAGCCGGTAGAACAGCGACTGCTGGTCGTCGGCCCACCGGGCCACCGGGTTGGCGCGGTTGCGGTAGTACTGCCCCGTCTGGACCCACCCGACTCCGGGGTCGGCGAACGGGGGGAGCGTCGCGAGGAAGAAGTCATCGTGGGGGATCTGGTCGGCGTCGAAGATGACGAGCAGCGCGGAACCGGTGGCGCCGACCGCCGCTCTCGCGTTCTCGAAGTTCCCCGCCTTCGCGCCACCGCCTTCGGTGCGGGTGACGCACTCCACACCCAACGAGGCGGCCACGGCAATGACCTCGTCGCTGCAGTCGGCGCCGGCGACACCGCCGTCGTTGCACACCACGACCCGCACCGTCGCGAGCATGGCGTAGTAGGACAGCGCGGCGATGGCGCCCGCATTGTCGATGCCCACGTCCTTCGAGTTCACCGTCCCGGTCGCACTCGGCGGCTTGTACAGGTACCCGCCGAACGCCGTCAGCATCGAGTTGAACACGTACGCGTTCGGGACGTGCAGGAACGGGTACCGCACCCCCTTGGCCGCGAGCCCCGCTGCGATCCCGGTGAACTGGTCCCAGGTCTCGACCCGCTTGGGGATCAGCGCCGGGTTGCGGAACACGTTGGTCGACTCCAGCGTCAGCGGCAGCGCGTACAGCGCGCCGTTCTGCGTGTACCCGGCGACGGAGCGCTTGTCGAACTGGGCGCCCTTCGCGCCGAGCTCGACGGGGGCGAGCAGCCCGGCCGAGATGAGCTTGCCCGTCCAGTCGAAGTTGCAGTCCCACAGGTCGGGCCCGTTGCCGGTCGGCCCGGCCTGCTGCACCTGGGTGAAGAGCGTGCCGAAGTCGAACGGCTGGAACTTCACGTCACCTGGTACTTCTGGGTGAATGCCGCGCTCACCTTCGCCAGGGCCGGGATGCGGACGGAGTCGGCCCAGACGGTCAGCGTCGGACCGTTCACCTTCGCCCCGGCGTAGGTCGCCGGCGACGCACTCGGCGAGGCACTCGCCGAGCCGCTCATCGAGCCGCCCGCCGACGCCGAGGGCCCGGCCGACGCTGCCGACGCACCCGCAGACGGAGCGGCCGACGCCGGGCCGCCGGCGGAGGCGCTGGCCGACGGACCAGCCGCCGGCGAGCTGCTCCCGCACGCGGCCAGGAGGGCGGCGGCGGCGCCGCCCCCGAGCGCGCCGAGTGCAGCGCGCCGAGTCGGGATACGGGGATCGTCCACGAGAGCTCCAAGCGTCGGCACCGATGTCGAGCGGGCGTCGAACGGAGGACCGGGCGGGTCGGCGCGACCCGCGACACCAGGGTGCAGCAGAGCGCCGTCGCTCGAATCGGTTCGACTGGGCTCAAACGCTAAGGCCGGTGTGAGCGTGCGTCAAGGCGGCTCACGGGCCACCCGGCTCCTCGCGGCGGGCTGCGCCGGCGCCGGTCAGGGCGTGTCCAGATCGGGGCGGTCGTGCGACCATCGGCCGCGTGGACATCGGGGAGGTCGCCCGGCTGGCGGGGGTGTCGCGCAGCACGGTGTCCTACGCGCTGAGTGGCAAGAGGCGAATTTCTGCCGACACCCGGGCCCGGGTCAACGCCGTGATCGAAGAGGTGGGGTTCCGGCCGAGCGCGCCGGCCCGCGCCCTGGCCGCGGGCCGGACCCAGACCCTCGCCCTGCTGATGCCGCGTCCGGGTCAGCGTTTCCGGCTGGCCTCCACGCAGATGCCGTTCGTGGTCGCGGTGGTCCACGCCGCGGAGCAGCGCGGCTTCGACGTCCTGCTCTCCCCGGTCGGAGGCGGCGTCGGCAGGGAGCACCTGACACGGCTGGTGACCGAGCGACGGGTCGACGGGGTCCTCGTGATGGAGACCTCCCTGCCGGACCCGACCGCGAAGCTGCTCCACAGTCTGGGCGCGACGTTCGCGACGATCGGCCGCACCGGCAGCGCCGTCGAGCACGACTGGGTGGACATCGACCACGCCGGGGCCATCGAGGCGTGCACCCGGCACCTCCTCGATCTCGGCCATCGCCGGGTCGCTCTCGTCACCGTCCCCCGCGAGATGTCCGCTGCCGGCTACGGCCCCGCTCTGCAGGCCCGCGACGGCTTCCAGCGGGCGGTCGGCGAGGCCGGAGCGGCTGGGACGGTCCACGACTGCGAGTGCAGCGCCGCCGCCGGGCAGGCGCTCACCCGGACCCTGCTGGACCTCGCCGACCCCACGACGGGTTTCGTGTCCATCAACCACGAGGCCACGGCGGGCATCTACGCGGCCGTGCGCGCTGCCGGCCTGTCGGTCCCGGACGACGTGTCGATCACCGGGACGGTCGTGCCGGAGTCCATGGCCGACGGCGTGCTCGTGCCGCCGCTCACCGGCGTCGAGGTGCCCGTCGAGGCCCTCGCCGGCGGCGCGGTGGCCGCCCTTGTCGACCGACTGGCCGCGCCCGACGCCCCGTGGGTGCAGACCCTGGTGACCCCGCCGCTGATCATCCGCGCGAGCACCGCCCGCCCCCGGGCGCGCGCAGCGATGGCAGGGTCGGCGTCGTGATCGCCGCCACCCCGCCCATGGGCTGGAACAGCTGGGACTGCTACGGCACCACCGTCACCGAGGACTAGGTCCTCACCAACGCGCGGTTCCTCGCCGAGCGGATGCTCCCGTCCGGCTGGGACACCGTCGTCGTGGACATCGCGTGGTACGACCCCGATGCCCGGGAACACGGCTACAACGACGACCCGCGGATCGCCCTCGACGCCAACGGCCTCGCCCAGCCGGCCCCGAACCGGTTCCCGAGCTCGGTGGGTGGCGCCGGTTTCGGCCCGCTCGCGGAGCAGGTGCACCAGCTCGGACTGCGCTTCGGACTGCACGTCATGCGCGGGATCCCCCGGCTCGCCGTCGCCCGTGACCTGCCGGTCGCCGGGACCGGGTGGACGGCGCGGCAGATCGCCGACGAGCAGGACGGCTGCTCCTGGAACCCCGACAACGTCGGCCTGGACCACACCCACCCGGGCGCGCAGGCCTACTACGACGCGCAGGTCGCGCAGTTCGCCCGCTGGGGGGTCGACTTCGTCAAGGCCGACGACATGCTCGGCCCGTACCACGAGCAGGACATCACTGCCTACGCCGCGGCGATCGCCCGGACCGGGCGGCCGATCGCGCTGAGCCTCTCGCCCGGACGCGCGATGTCGCTGACGAGGCTCCCGCACCTGCGCGCGCACGCGACGACCTGGCGTGTCAGCGACGACCTGTGGGACCGCTGGAGCGATGTGCGCGACCAGTTCAGCCGGCTCGCCCGCTGGGCGCCGACCCAGCAGCCGGGCGGCTGGGCCGACGCGGACATGCTGCCCGTCGGCAGGGTGGGCATCCGCGCCGAGCGCGGCGAGGACCGCCTGAGCCGTCTCACCGACGACGAGCAGCAGACGATGGTGTCGCTGTGGTGTCTGGCCCGCTCACCCCTCATGGTCGGCTGCGACCTGCCGACCTCACCGCCGGCGACCATCCGGCTGCTGACCAACGACGCGGTCCTGCAGGTCCTCCGCGAGAGCACCGGCGGCAGGGAGGTGCTGCGTGAGAAGGACCTGGTGCTCTGGACGGCCCAGCACCAGACCAGCGGTGACCGCTGGGTCGGGGTGTTCTCCACCGCTGACGCGCCGGGGACCGTCCAGGTCGAGACCGGTTCGGTGGACGTCCCGTCCGACGCGGCCGGCATCGACCTCTGGTCGCGGGAGGCGGTGCACAGCGCGAACGGCCTGCTGACCCTCGAGGTCCCAGCCCACGGCGTGCGTCTGCTGCGATTGCCGACGGCCGGCGCCGACCCGACTCCCTGAGCCGAGGCGGGAGTCGGGAGTCGGAGCCGTCGAACGGAGCCGCCGGACGGAGCCGCCCGGAGACCGCACGGGAACCGCAGGCTCCGTCCACGGCCCTCGGTGGGTGCGCTCAGCCTGCCTGGACACCATTCGGGTCGGCGGCCACGCGGACGAGCGCCGCTCGCACGACGACGTGGTTGGCGAGTCCGGCGCCCATCTTCGCCCAACCGAGTCCCCACTCGCTGCGGTCGATGTCGAACTCGGTGCTTGCGGTGGCGGAGTTCCCGTGGACCGCGACCGTGGTGAGTGCCGTGATGTCCTTGGTGACGCCGTGCATCGCGAGCGTCCCCTCGATGTGGATCTGACCCGGGCCCGCCGGGTGCCCACCGGTCACGGTGAAGGTGATGACGGGGTGGTTCGCTACATCGAAGAAGTCCGCGGTCCTCAGGTGCGCGTCCCGCTTCGTGTTCTTGGTGTCGACGGTCGCCGCGTCGAAGACGAGCGTCCCGCGCACGTTGCCGTCGGTGTCGACAGTCCCGGTCCCCTCGGTCGCTCGGAGGGTGCCGCTCACCTTGAACACCCACATCGCCCTGGTGGTGAAGGTGATCAGACTCTTCTCTGGGTCCACGGTCCACGATCCGGTGAGCGGATCCGGACGCAGAGCGGGTGCTGTCGTCGAGGTCATGAGGTGCCTTTCGCTGGTGGGTCCGTCTGATCGGGGAGACATTCAGGGGATCGTCCGAGTTCGACCTGGTGACGCGTCGTCCACCGGATCCGCAGACAGGGTCCAGCTGCTCGAGCTGGTCGAGCCGGTCCGCGGTCATCGCGGCTCGCCGGGCCGCGCCCCTCCAGGGCCGCGCCGCTCAGGATGTTCAGTAGGCCACGGAGAACTGCTGACGGTGGTGGCGGGGCGTCTCGACCTCGTCGAGCAGTGCCGTGGCGAAGTCGGCACCGGAGATGGGCCGTCCGGTCCCGCCGGTCAGGAGCACGTCACCACCGAGCCGGAAACGTCCGGTGCTCTCACCGGGGGCATGCGACCCGAAGCCCGGGTCGGGGGTCAGGGAGAACCAGTCCAACGTCGCCGGGCTGGTCCGCAGCTCCTCGAGGATCAGGTACATGCTCAGTCCCTCCGCGCGGAACTGCTCCGGGGTGTCGGGGCTCTCGATCAGCGCCGGACCGCCCGGGGTGGCCGTGAGGGACCCGGCCGATCCGACGACGCCCAGCCGCACCGAAGCCCGGTCGGCGCGCTCGGCGATGTCGCCGGCCACCTTCACCAGCAGGTGCTCCAGCTCGCCGCGCGGGGACAGGGCGTGGACCACTACATCGGCGTCGTCGAACACCACGTCCAGGACATCGGCGTCCAGGACGTCGCCCTGCACGTAGGTCACCCCGTCGACCGGCCGGACCGGTGCGGTACGGCTGTAGGCGGTCACCGGGTGATGTCGCCGCGCGGCCTCGGCGACGATCGCACCCCCCGCGTAGCCGGTCCCGCCCAACACCGTCAGACGTGTCATCGCGTTCTCCTCCTCCATCGTCGTCGGTCGTGGGTGGTCGGTCGTGGCCGTGGGCCTCGTCAGGCGGGGACGCCCACTGGTCCGCGGGCCCGTCCGGGACCGGGCGGGCTCGCAGACGTCGGTGGGTGTCAGCCGCTGACGCCGAGCTGGCGCATGATGTCCTGCTGGTCGAAGAGCACGTACTCGTCGACCATCCGCTCGTCCCGCCAGTGGGCGATGGTGGTGAAGAAGCTGGTGAAGGCCTTCCCGGTGGGTGGGATGACCGTCCCGCCGGGCACGGTCATCGGCTGGGTGAAGGTGCCGCTCAGCTTCCCGAGTGCGACGGTCCACTCGCCCTGCCCGAACTGGACGTCGTAGGGGTCGTTGTGGACGCGGACGTCGGGGAACGCGTCGATCCACACCTGCATGTCGGCGCCGTGCGGTGCCTGACCGACGGTGCTCGGGGCGCCGATGTAGTGGACCACGACGTCCTCGCTGTGGCGTTGGCCGAGGAAGAGGTCGAAGTCCCGGCTGTTGTAGCCGTCGTCGGCGCCCTTCATCAGTCGCAGCAGACGGGCGACGGACTCCGTCGGCTCCCCGGTGCCGCCGCCCCGGTCGAATCCCTCGACGTCGGTCACCGACCTCGTCCTGTCCGGGACTGCGGGTGCGGTCGTGACGGTGTCTTCGGTGATGCTCATGGGGGTCGTCCCCCTCGAGGACCTGGATCGGTACGGCGCTCGCGGGCCGGGAGCGGGTTGCTCACCGGCCGCTACGGACTTACCGTTGGTTATCACCCACGACGTTAGGAACCGAGGCCCGGAGATGCAAGACCGCACTCTCGCGAACGTTGCTCACCAGCCGGTGAGTTCTCGCCAGCCGGTGAGTACTCACGAGCCGGTGAGTACTCTCCAGTCAGTGACTGACCCGGCTCGGGGTGTCCGCTTCGCGATCACGTCCCCGGACGATCCGCAGTGCGTGGTGCGGGAGGTCCTGCACCGGGTCGCGGACAAGTGGACCGCGCTCATCGTGACGATCCTCGCCGGTGGGCGACTGGGTTACGCCGGGCTGCGCCGGTCCACCCCGGGCATCTCCGACAAGACGCTGCACAAGCTCGAAGACGACGGGCTGGTCAGCCGCACCGTCCACCCCACCACCCCCGTCCGGGTCACCTACGAGCTCACCGACCTCGGCGAGACCCTCGTCCCGCCGCTGGACGCCCTGCGACTCTGGGCCCTGCAGTACGGACCCCAGCTCGGCGCCCAGAGACAGAAGCGCTCCGCCTGACATCCGCTCCCGGGAGCGCGGAAGTGCTCCGGGGTTGGTGATCCTGATGATCCTGGCCGTCCGACCGTCCGTTGGCGTCGACCACCGGTCGACCGCCGCGTCAGCCGCTCGGTGGTGTCGGGAGACCGGGCGGGTAGATCGAGGGGCATACAGGACGGCCGAGATGGTGGCCGCTCGGGGGCTGTCCGGTGGTGAGCCGGCTCCCTAGCGTTCGTGGTGTCGAAAGTACGGGCGGCACCACACGGGGGTCACGATGCTCGAGATCACGGGTCTGAGCAAGCGGTACGGGGAGAAGCTGGCGGTCGACGACCTGACGTTCACCGTCCGGTCGGGGATCGTGACGGGTTTCCTCGGCCCGAACGGGGCGGGCAAGTCCACGACGATGCGGATGATCGCCGGTCTGGACGAGCCCACCGCCGGGCGGGTCCGGGTGAACGGCCGGGACTACCGGGGGGTGTCCGCGCCGATGGCGGAGCTCGGGATCCTGCTCGAGGCGAGAGCGGTGCACACCGGCCGATCGGCCCGCAACCACCTGCTGGCACTGGCGCAGACGAACGGGATCGGGCGCCGCCGGGTCGACGAGGTCATCGACATGGTCGGGCTGACCGAGGTCGCCGGGCAGCGGGCGGGCGGGTTCTCCCTGGGCATGGGACAGCGCCTCGGTGTGGCGTCGGCGCTGCTGGGTGACCCGGAGGTCATCGTCCTGGACGAGCCGGTGAACGGTCTGGACCCGGAGGGTGTCCTGTGGATCCGGACCCTGCTCACCGGGCTGGCCGCGGAGGGCCGCACCGTGTTCGTGTCCTCCCACCTCATGACCGAGATGGCGCTGACCGCGTCCCGGCTGGTGGTCGTCGGCCGCGGACGGCTGATCGCCGACACGACCGTCGAGGACTTCGTGTCTCTCGCGGACGGGAACGCCGTCACCGTGCGCACGCCGGACCCGATCCGGCTGCGGGACCTGCTGCTCGGCCCGGACGTCACCGTCACCGCGACCGGTGAGGCCCCCGATGTCCTGCAGTGCAAGGACTCACCGCGGCGAGGATCGGGGACATCGCGTGGGAGGCGCACCTGCGGGTGCACGAGCTGACAGTCGACGCACCATCTCTGGAGGAGGCTTTCATGGAGTTCACCCGCGATGCGGTGGAATACCGCTCCCGCTCCCACGACGCCGGCACACCCGGTGACACCGACCTGGCTTCCAGCCAGGAGCTGGCGGTGACCCGGTGAGCGCCGTCGGCACCTCCCCGCTGGCGCCGGTTGCGGCGACGGCTCCCACGCTGGTCCGCTCGAACCTGGCGGTCACCCAGCGCCGGGTCGTGCTCTCGGAATGGACCAAGTTCAGGTCCCTGCGGTCGACGGTCTGGACGCTGCTGGTCGCGGTGCTGCTCATGGTCGGCCTGGGCGCGCTGTTCTCGTCGGTCACCGCCAGCCGGTTCGCCACCCTCAGTCCAGCCGAGCAGGCCGGGTTCTCCCCTGCCGGGACGAGCCTGACCGGCGTCCTGTTCGCGCAGCTCGCCGTGGGCGTCCTCGGGGTCCTGGCCATGAGCGGGGAGTACGGCACCGGGATGATCCGGGCGTCGTTCACCGTGGTGCCCCGCCGGCTGCCGGTGCTGTGGGGGAAGATCGCCGTTTTCGCGGCGGCGGTGTTCGCCGTCTCCCTCGTGGCGGCGGTGGGCTCGTTCTACCTCGGGCAGGCACTGCTGCACTCCCACCACCTCGACGTCGCGATCACCGCGCCCGGAGCGGCCCGTCAGGTCCTCGGGGCAGCGCTGTACCTGACGGTGGCCGGGATCATCGGGGTGTCCCTCGGGGCGCTGCTGCGCACGACCGCAGCCGGGATCGCCACCTTCGCGGGGGTGTTCTTCGTGATCCCGCCGCTGATGAACCTGCTGCCGTCCTCGATCAACGACCACATCAGCCCCTACCTGCCCTCCAACGCCGGCGGCGCCATCTACAGCGCTCAGGTGGGGGGCAGCCACTCACTGTCCCCGTGGGTCGGGTTCGCGCTGCTCTGCGGTTACGCGGTCGTGCTGACCGCCGCTGCCGCGTGGCGGCTGCGCCGGACCGACGCCTGACCCGTCGGCCCGTCGGCGACCGTCGTGTCGGGGAACGTCCTGACACGGCGGTCGCGACGAGCTCCTCGACAGGTCGGTCGCGGCGGGGAGGATGACCACTGTGGGCGTGCTGGCACCGGTCGAGCACCCGCGGGACCGCTCAGCGGGCCGCTGGGTGCTCGACGTGGCGGTCGTGGTGGCCGCCGGGGCCGCCGAGGCGGTGCACCTGTTCCAGGGCGCCGCCGGCCCCCACGGCCGACCCGCCCGCATGGTCCTGCTGCTCGCCGTGCTCGCGGCGCCGCTGCTGGTCCGCCGGGTCTGGCCGCTGCCGGTCTTCGCCTGGCTGGTCGCGACCGCCACCGCGGCCGGCCTGTGGGACCAGCGCCTCATCCCCGCGGCTGGGCTGCTCGTCGCCCTGTACACGGTGGCGACCCTGCGGCCGCGACGCGACGCGCTGCTTGCCGCAGCGGTCCTCGAGGTCTTCGTGGTCCTCGCCGTGGTCCGGCTCACCGGCAGCGGCGGGTGGTACCGGGCGATCTTCCTGTCCGGGCTGGTCGCAGCGGCCCTCGGGCTCGGCCTGTACGCGGGCACCCGCAGGGCCTACCTCGCCGAGCTCCGCGATCGCGCCGCCCGCCTCGAACGCGAGCGCGACCAGCAGGGCGCCCTCGCGGCCGCCGCGGAACGCGTCCGGATCGCTCACGAGATGCACGACATCGTCGCCCACCACCTCACCGTGATCGTCGCCCTCTCCGACGGTGCGGTCGCCGCGTCGGCGGCTTCCCCGGAGCGCGCCGCCGACGTCATGCGCAGCGTGTCCGCGACCGGACGCCGGGCCCTGGCCGACACCCGGCGCCTGCTCGGGGTGCTGCGTCCCGGGGCGGGCGCCGACCCGGTCGACACTCCGCAGCCGGTGCCGGACCTGGCCGATCTCGACGTCCTCATCGACCGCGTTCGCGCCGCCGGCCTCGTGACCAGCCTCGAGGTCCACGGCGCTCCCGTCGACGTCCCCAGCGGAGTGCAGCTGACCGTGTACCGCCTCGTGCAGGAGGCCCTGACCAACACCCTCAAGCACGGCGGCCCGCACGCCCGCGCCGCCGTCCGCCTCGACCACCTGCCCGGCGAGCTGCGGGTGCAGGTCGACGACGACGGTGCCGGCGCCCGTGCACCGACCCCGGCCGGTGTCGGCGGCGGACTGATCGGGATGCGGGAACGGGTCCACGCCTACGGCGGACAGGTCCAGTCGGGACCGCGGGCCGTCATCGGCTGGCGGGTCAGCGCGCACCTGCGCCTGGACGACGCCGACCAGCGCGGGCACGGGTCGTCCCGGTGATCCGCGTCCTGCTCGTCGACGACCAGTCCCTGCTGCGGCTGGGCTTCCGCCTCATCCTGGAGGCCGAGACCGACATGGTGGTCGTCGGTGAGGCCGGCGACGGCGCGACCGGGGTGCGGATGGCCGCGGCCCTGCACCCCGACGTGGTCCTCATGGACGTCCGGATGCCCGGTACGGACGGCATCGCGGCCACCGCTGCGATCACCGGAGCGGGCACCAGTGCCCGGGTGCTCATCCTGACCACCACGTTCGACCTCGACTCCTACGTCGTGGCGGGGCTGCGAGCTGGTGCCAGCGGCTTCCTGCTGAAGGACACCCCACCGGCGGAGCTGCTGACCGCCATCCGGACCGTCGCCGCCGGTGACGCCGTCCTCGCGCCGGCCGCGACCCGCCGGCTCATCGGCCATTTCCTCCCGCTGCTGCCCGAACCGGGCAGCCGGCAGCGGCGGGCGGCGCTGCTCGACCGGCTGACCGGACGGGAGCGCGCGGTGTTCGCCGAGCTCGCCGCGGGCCGCTCCAACCGCGAGATCGCGGGCGACCTGCACCTGTCGGAAGGAACGGTCAAGATCCACGTCGGCCACATCCTGGCCAAGCTCGACCTCCGCGACCGCGTCCAGGCCGTCGTCCTGGCCTACGAGTCCGGGGTCATCACCCCGAACACCTGACAGCCGGGTGCGCCGGTGTCGGCAGCTGGTTGCCCGTGTCGACCACGGCTCCCACCCGCTGGGAAACAGGTGACAAGGGTGCTTGACAACGCACGGCTCGCCGGTGCATCGTCGTCACATGACAAACAACCTTGACACCGCTCCTCCGAGCGCCGGGGACCGGGCCCGCGCCCGGGCCTACAACCGAGACTTCTGGCCGAGCATCGTCGGCTACCTCGTCGTCCTCGGCGTCGTCCTGGTGTGCGGCCACCTCGACGGCACGAGTCCCTGGCGCTACCTGTGGGCCGTGCTCCCGGTCATCCCCGCAGCGGGGATCGCGCGGGCCGTCCTGCGCCACCTCCGACGCATCGACGACTACCAGGGACTGCTCATGCTGCGCGGGCTCGGCGTCGGTTTCGCCGTCGCCATGGTCGCAGCGCTCACGGTGGGCTTCCTCGGCATCGCCGGACTCCCGATGCGGCTGTCGGGCTGGATCGTCTACAGCGCGGGCATGTTCGGCTGGCTGGTCGCCAGCCGCATCGTGAGCAAGCGGTGAACAACACCCTCAAGGCCCTGCGCCAGGCGCGTGGCTGGAGCCAGGGCGCGCTCGCCGACCAGCTCGACGTGTCCCGTCAGACGGTCAACGCCCTCGAGACCGGCCGCTACGACCCCAGCCTCCCCCTCGCCTTCCGTATCGCGCGACTGTTCGACCAGCCCATCGAGAGCGTCTTCCTCCCCGACGACCAGTCGGGCCAGGCGCGACCCCTGCAGACGCCACGGACGCAGCCGGACCCGGCCTCCCGCTGATCCCCCCCCGACCCGCCGCCGGACGGCTCCGCCACGCGGTGCCCCGCACGTGATCAGTGCTCTCCTGCCGGCGGGCCGGGGGTCGCGAAACGCCGGACGTACCGCCGCTGCCACGGTGTCTCGACGGCGCGCGGGTGGTATCCCCGGCGGACGTGGTCGACGGCGTCGTCGGCGGCGACGCCGTCGAGGACCGCCAGGCACGCCAACACCGTCCCGGTCCGCCCGCGACCGGCTGCCCAGCAGGTACAGCCCGAACTGCGGTGCCTGCCCGTCCGGTCCGCCACCGCGTGGCTCGCCGCGACCGTGGGCGCCACCGGGGCGCAGCCCGCGACCGCGGACGAGTCGGCCGGACGGGAGCCGCACGACACCCGGCGTGCCCTCGTCCCAGCACTCCACCCCGCTGACCGTAGGGACGGCGACCGACTCCGGTGCCCACAGCGTCCCCCAGCCGGTCCACCGCGTCGCCCGGTCGCTCCCGTGACCCCGGCCGTTCTCACAGCAGGTCCAGAAGGAAGGGGAAGGGTCCACAGAGGCGGGTCGGGGACCTTGTGGGGGACGGTGCACGAGCCCGTCGATCCGCTGGGAGGCCATCCGTGACCACGACGACATCGCACCGGCCGCCGGTCGCGCCGGTCCTGCCGCCGGCCGCGCCGCCAGTGGCCCCCGCGCCCCTGGACCCGGCGCTCCCACCACGGACGCGCCGGGCGCCGGCACCGACCCCGCGGTGGTGGCGGTCGTCGACGCGAGACGCCCTGGTCGTGAGCCTGCTGGTGGTGACCGCGCTGTGGGCGTACCCGCACGGCGTGGCCGACCTGACCGGCGGACCGTCGGCGGCGCTGACCTCCCTCGGCCGCCTCACCGGCCTGGTCGCCTCGGATCTGCTGCTGGTGCAGGTGGTCCTGATGGCCCGGATCCCGGTGGTCGAGCGGGCGTGGGGTCAGGACCACCTGGCCCGACTGCACCGCCTCGTCGGGTTCAGCTCCTTCAGTCTGATGGTGGCCCACATCGTCCCGATCGGGCTGGGCTACGCCGGTGCCGACGGCCGCGGCTACGGCGACCTGCTCGGTGAGCTGTGGGACATGACGTGGAACCTGCCCGGCATGCTGCTGGCCGCCGCGGGGACGGTGTGCCTGGTGCTCGTCGTCGTGACGAGCATCCGCGCGGCGCGCCGGCGGCTGCGCTACGAGTCGTGGCACCTGCTGCACCTCTACGCCTACGTCGGGGTGGGGCTCGCGCTGCCGCACCAGCTGTGGACCGGCGCCACCTTCCTCGCCAACCCCCTCGCCGCCGCCTACTGGTGGACGGCCTGGGGCGCGACGGCCGCCGCGGTTCTCGTCTTCCGGGTCGGGCTGCCGCTCCACCGGACGGCGCGCCACCGCCTGGTCGTGGCGGCGGTCGTCACCGAGGCCCCCGGGGTCGTGTCGGTCCACCTGACCGGCCGGCACCTCGACGAGCTGCCGGCGCGGGCCGGGCAGTTCGTGCTCCTGCGTTTTCTGGCCGGCCCGGGTGCCGGGCGCGCGCACCCCTACTCCCTGTCGGCGGCACCGTCACCGACGATGCTCCGGATCACCGTCAAGGACCTCGGGGACGACAGCCGACGGGTGGCCCGGCTGCGGCCGGGCACGCCGGTGTTCCTCGAGGGTCCCTACGGCCGGCTCACGGCCGAGCGGCGCACGACCCGCAAGGTGCTCCTGCTCGGCGCGGGTATCGGCATCACCCCGCTGCGGGCGCTGGCCGAGGAGCTCCCGCAGGCCCCCGGTGACGTGGTCGTCGTCCACCGCATCCGCTCGATGCAGGAGACGATCTTCCGCTCGGAGTTCGAGCACCTGGGACGGACCCGCGGGCTGCGGACGATCGCCGTCCCCGGACCCCGCGACGGGCGGTCCTGGGCGCCGGCCGGCCATGGGCCCGACCCCGTCGCGGCCCTGCGCGCGATGGTCCCCGACGTCGCCGAGCGGGAGGTCTACGTGTGCGGCCCGGACACCTGGATGGACGCCGCCCTCGACGCCGCCGGGCGCGCCGGGGTCCCTCCCGAGCGCCTGCACGCCGAACGCTTCGCCTGGTGAGCACCCCCTGCCGGGCGGCCCGCAGCCCGCTGGGGCTCGCATCCTCAGCCCGGACGACGACGCCCGGCACCTCGAAACACGGCATCTCGAATGACGTCCCTCTCGAACGAAGGAGTCCCGGTGCGCCGGATCGTCCTCGCCGTCATGAGCACCATCGCCGCGGTCGTCGTGCTGTTCGGCTACCGCACCAGCACCTCCACTCCCGTCAGCACCGCCACCGCGGTCGTCGCGGCCGGCTCCGGCGCCGCGAGCCCCGACGTGACCGGCACGACGCCGGCCGCCCCGCGCAGCACGTCGGCGGCCCCCACCGCCGGCTCGACGCCCACCGCCACCCCGGCCACCCCCGCGAAGACCCCTGCGACCACTGAGGCTTCGACTGCGACCGCTGGGACGAAGACTGCTGCGACGAAGACCGTGACGGGCCAGACGGAGGACACCCGGTGGGGCCCGGTGCAGGTCCAGATCACCGTGTCCAGCGGCAAGATCACCGCCGTCAGCACGCTCCAGCTGCCGTCCGGCAACGGCCGCGACGCGGAGATCAACGACGCCGCCGTGCCGATCCTCAAGCAGGAGACCCTCCAGGCCCAGAGCGCCACGATCGACGCCGTCTCGGGAGCGACCTACACCAGCCAGGGCTACATCGCCTCGCTGCAGTCCGCGCTCGACCAGGCCGGTCTGTGACCGCGCCACCCACCGCACCGACGGCGGCGACACGGACGGCGGCGGGGGTGCCTGGAGCCCGGACGACCGGGGCCGCGCCGGCCGACGATCGGCGCACCTGGGTCGAGCAGGTGATGGGCCTGCCGGTCAGTGTCACCGTCCGCGGGCCGGGCGCCCGCGGTGAGCACCCGGACCGGCTGGTACAGGCGCTGTTCGCCGACCTGCGCCGCGCCGACGCGGTGTTCAGCACCTACCGGCCGACCTCGGAGATCAGCCTGATCCGCCGCGGAGTGCTGTCCCGTCAGCTGGTCAGTCCGGACGTGCGGGAGGTGCTCGACCTGTGCGACCGGGCCCGCCGCCTCACCGGCGGGTTCTTCGATGCCGAGCTCCCCGACCCGGGTGGACGGCGGCTTCCCGACGCCGACCTGGCCGACCCGGGTGGACGGCGGCTGCTCGACCCGTCCGGGCTCGTCAAGGGCTGGGCGGTGGAACGGGCCGCGCAGCGTCTGGACGGGCTGCACCGCCTGGACTGGCTCGTCAACGCCGGCGGGGACGTCCTCGGCCGGGCCACCCACGGCCCAGCCTGGCAGATCGCGATCGAGGACCCCCGCGACCGCGACCGGCTGCTCGTGGTGCTGCCACTGAGCGCGGGCGCCGTCGCGACCTCGGGGACCGCAGCCCGCGGCCGGCACCTCGTCGACCCCCGCACCGGCCGCCCGGCACCCGACCACCTGCTCAGCGCGAGCGTCGTCGGGCCGTCGCTGACGTGGGCCGACGTGCTCGCCACGGCCGCGTTCGTCGAAGGTCCCGCGGCGCTGTCGCGGATCGGCGACCTGGACGGCTACGAGGCGCTGCTGGCGCACCCCGACGGCCGGCTCGCCGCCACCCCGGGGATGCGGACCCGGCTCTGCAGCTGAGGATCGAGGCTTCCTCGACAGGGTCGACGCCTACGACGCGACGGCCGCCGGCTGCACGACGGCCGCCGGCTGGACGTCGGCACCGGCGACGACGGCCGGGAGCTCGGACGGGAGCTGGAGGCGGAAGGCGGTGTGCCCGGGACGGCTGTCCACACCGAGGGTCCCGTGGTGGGCGTGAGCGATGCTCTCCGCGATGGCCAGGCCGAGTCCGGTGCTCCCGTGCCCGGCGGTGCGGGCGACGTCGCCGCGGGTGAAACGGTCGAACAGGCTGGGCAGGAGCTCGGGAGCGATCCCGGGGCCGTCGTCACCGACCTCGACGGACACCCCGGAGGCGGTGTGCCGGACCGTCGTGGTCACCGTCGTCGCGGCCGGGGTGTGGTTGCGGGCGTTGCTCAGCAGGTTGGCCACCACCTGGTGCAGGCGCTCGCCGTCCCCGGTGACCTCGACGGGATCCTCGGGCAGGTCGAGGCGCCAGCGGTGGTCGGGACCGGTGGTGCGGGCGTCAGAGACCGCTTCGACGACCAGCTGGGTCAGGTCGACCCGGCTGCGGGCCAGGGGTCGCCCGGCGTCCAGGCGGGCCAGCAGCAGCAGGTCGTCGACGAGGGCGGCCATCCGGATCGCGGCGGCGTCTATCCGGACCAGGGCGGTGGCCGTCGTCTCGGGAACTCCGCCACCGCTGCGCATCGCGAACTCGGCGTGCGCCCGGACCGTCGCGAGCGGGGTGCGCAGCTCGTGGCTGGCGTCGGCGACGAAACGCCGCAGCCGCTGCTCGGTGAGGTCGCGCGCGGCCAGTGCCCGGCGGACGTGGTCGAGCATCCGGTCGAAGGCGACGCTGACCTGGTCGACCTCCGTGGTCGGGTGTGCCGGCGCGATACCGGCGGGCAGCGGGGTGTCCGGGTCGGTGAGAGGTAGCTGGGACACGTGGCGGGCGGTGTCGGCGACGCGCCGCAGCGGCCGCAGCGTGCGGCCGACCACGACCGCGGTGACCGCGCCGCTGCCGGCGACCGCCAGCGCGAACAGTGCTCCCTCGACGCTCAGCAGCCGGGCGACGGTCTCGTCGACCTCGTGCAGCGGCAGCCCGGTGATCTGGACGTCGCTGTCGCGGCCGGCCACCGCCTCCAGCCGGTACTCCCCGAGGTGCGTCAGGTGGGCACTGCGCGCACCACCTCCGACCGGCAGGGCCCGCAGGGCCGCGACGTCCGCGGCGGGGAGGACGACGGTGCGGTTCTGCCCGGACGCGGACACGACCGCCGCCTGCGCGACCTGACCGTGCAGCAGCCGGATCCCGACGGTCCCGACCGACTGACCCGGTCCCGCGTTGGTCGCGGCGTCGATCGCGCCAGCACCCGGGGTGTCCCCGTCCTGGGCGCCGCCGAGCTGCGGGTGTTCCAGACCGCGGGAGAAACGTCCACCGGCACCGGCGAGCTGGGCGTCGAGGCGGCCCAGGAGGTAGCTGCGCGGGGACAGCGCGGTCGCGAGCCCGGTGAGTGCGCACGCCGCGAGCAGGATCGCGACCAGGCTGATGGTGAGGCGGCTCCGCAGCGTGCGTCCGAGGCGGCGGCGGACGGGCCAGCTCACAGCGGCTGCCGCAGGACGTAGCCGACGCCGCGGACGGTGTGGATGAGCGGCTCGCAGCCGGCGTCGATCTTCTTGCGCAGGTAGCTGATGTAGAGCTCGACGACGTGTGCCTGGCCGCCGAAGTCGTAGTCCCACACGCGGTCCAGGATCTGCGCCTTCGAGAGCACCCGCCGCGGGTTGCGCAGCAGGAACCGCAACAGCTCGAACTCGGTGGCGGTCAGCTCGATCCGGCGGCCGCCGCGGACCACCTCGTGAGCGTCCTCGTCCATCCGCAGGTCGGCGATCGACAGCCCGGCGTCGTCGGGAGCCGCCGACGCCATCCCGGCCCGCCGGAGCAGTCCCCGCAGCCGGGCCAGGACCTCCTCGAGGCTGAACGGCTTGGTGACGTAGTCGTCGCCGCCGGCGGTGATCCCGGCGATCCGGTCCTCCACCGCGTCGCGGGCGGTGAGGAACAGCACGCTCACCTGTGCGTCGGAGGCGCGGATCCGCCGCAGCACCTCGAGTCCGTCGAAGTCCGGGAGCATCACGTCCAGCACGACCGCGTCCGGACCGAACGTGCGCGCCGCGGTGACGGCCGCGGCGCCGGTGTGCGCGGTCTGGACCGTCCACCCCTCCGCCCGCAGGACGCTCGCGAGGACCTCGGCCAGGCTCCGCTCGTCGTCGACGACCAGCACCCGCGGCGGTGAGCCGTCGGCGCGGGTGAGCGTCCGCGGCGCCGGGGCGACCGCGGCGCCACCGGGGACAGCCGGGTCGGTGACGGCTCGCGCGGCACTCACCGCTCCAGCATCACCCGCGCATCTCTGAGCCGGCTCTGCGTCTGCTGGTAGTCGGCTCGACGTGGCTGTCAGCTGGCGAGGGCGACCCGGTTCCGGCCGGCGTCCTTGGCCACGAACAGGGCGTGGTCCGCGGCCGCGAGCAGGTCGGTGAGGTCGGTCCCGTGGTCGCCGAGGACGGCCACGCCGACCGACACCGACAGGTACACCTCACGGCCGGCGAGCACGACCGGCCCGGCGGCCACCGCCCGCCGCAGCCGCTCGGCGACGTCGGCGGCTTCCGTCCGGCCGGCGCCGGGGAGCACGACGGTGAACTCCTCCCCGCCGAACCGGCCGAGCTGGTCGTACGGACGGAGCTGCCCGAGCAGCGCGGTGACCGTGGCCCTGAGGGCGACGCCGCCGTTGAGGTGGCCGTGGGTGTCGTTGACGTGCTTGAAGTGGTCGATGTCGGCGATGAGGACCGCGACCGGGCGGTCGTCGCGGCGGGCCCGGACGATCTCCCGCTCGGCTTCGTCCTGCCAGGCCAGGGCGTTGAGCAACCCGGTCTTCGCGTCGAGGCGGGCAGCGGCCCGGAGCTGGGCGTGGGTGAGGCTCCGCTGGACCAGCAGGGCCGGGGCGAGCATCGCCACCGCGAGCAGCGGGGAGACCAGCCAGCACACGGCAACCACGACGCCGAGGCTGATCTCGCCCACGTCGAGGACCCGCTGCTCGCGGTCCACGATCATCTGCCGCCACGTGACCTGCGGCGTGCTCAGCCGGACCGCGGTCCCGATCAGCGCGACGTTCACCGCGCACCCGATCGCGGCCCACCCGAAGGCCATCCCCAGCGCGGCGGTCCGCGCGCCGGGGCCGTGCCCTGCCAGCTGCAGGCCCTGCGCGCCGAGAGCCCGGTGGGTCCCGACAGACACCACCCAGTTGGACAGGCCGATCGCGGCGACGCTGTACAGGCGGCGGTACACCGGCCCGCGTCCGATCCGCAGCTGCTGGACCGTCGTCAGCAGCGCCGGGATGAGCAGGGACCAGACGGGGGGGAGCACCAGCGCGACCGGGAGCGTCCACGCCGAGAGCAGGTCGTTGGACGCACCGGCCGCCTCCCCCACGCGGCGGACCGCCTCCACGCACACCGCGCCACACCCGGCGAACACCAGCCAGGTCGCCAGCTCGCCACCCCGCAGGGGTGTCCTCCAGAGACCGGCCACGGCGAGTCCTGCTGCCCCGGCGACGACCGTGGCCACCCAGCAGACGACCGCCGGCCGTGCCGTCCACAGCGCCCACCCGCGGACGTACGGGACCAGCCGCCCGCCTGCCTGTCCCGCCACCACCGACCTCCGATCGCGTCCCGCCGTCCCGGTGCCGCGGTCACCGGCGGCGTGTCTGCGCCGGGACATCCGTTTCCACGGACAGTAGTTGACCGACAACCAGAGGTCACCCCGAGCCCGGGCAGCGCACGGCGCTCGAACTGACCACCCCGCACGACCCCCTCGACCAGGAAGGACCCGCCATGCGCGCCGCGCACCGCAACCACAAGTGGACCTGACCCGCATCCACCACCCCGCAGCACCGGCTCGAGCAGGAAGGACCCGCCATGCGCGCCGCGCACCGCAACCACAAGTGGACCTGACCCTCATCCGCCACCCCGCCTCGGCACGGCCGAGGCGGGTCGGTGGCGATCGGTGGACGGCGGGCCGCTGCCCCGAGGTCCTGGACATCCAGGCGACCGGCACCACCAACGCAGTCCGACGTCGGCGAACGGGCTCACCGTCGGTACCACTGTGTGAGTAGTACCGTGTCCTGCGTCGTCACGGGAACGGGCAGGGCCGCCTCGATCCGGTTGTCGAAACCCGCCGCCGACCAAGGGAGCGTCCTGTGCGCCGTCATCTGTCTGCCGTCGTCCTGCTGCTCACGCTGGCCGTCGCCGGCTGCGGTTCTGCCGCGACCACCTCGTCCCCGGCCGTCAGCGCGGCCGGGCCGGCCGTCTCGGCGTCTGCCGGTGCCGGTGCCGGCATGGCATCCACGATGGGCTCGTCGATGGCGTCCCCGGGCATGACGACCGGCGCGGCGCAGTGTCCGACGTCGAACACCCGGTCCTTCGCGAAGACCCGGTTCGTGTCCGACCTGGGTGGGGCGGCGCTGCTGATCCGCCGCTACCTGTACCAGCCCTACACCCGGGGGTCCTTCTCCAAGGGCCACTCCGGGCGGACCGTCGCGCTGCTGAAGGCCGCCGCAGCCACGGCCACGGTGGTGCACCTGCTGAAGAACGCGTCGCTCAACGCCCAGGCCAACCCGACGCTGTGCAAGCTCGTCGCCGCGCCCCTGGCGAGCCTGACCTCCACCGTCAGCGGACTCACCGGCTCCCTCGGCAGCGGCGCCGGCCTCAGCGCTCTGGGCGGGCTCGGCGGCGCCGTGACCGGGCTGCTCGGCAAGGCCAAGGCCGCCGGCGTCCCTGTCACCGCCGGTGGCTGATCTCACGGCAGCGCCAGCCCGCCCCGGTGCGGGCGTCGCGCACGGCAGCCGGCCGGCGGGATCCGCGAGCTCGACGGGATCCGCGGGCCCCGTCCGGTGAGCGGGGTGGGCGTGCTGGGTGAGGTGCTGGTGGCGTTCAACCCGTTGGGGGCGTCGGGGTACCTGCAGTCGGCGGGTGCGGTGGCGGTGCTGCTGGTGGTGTTCGCCGAGACGGGGTTGCTGATCGGGTTCTTCCTGCCCGGTGACAGC
>JAABVA010001336.1_pt1 | contig 26751 bp, 27 predicted proteins | sample 5560331 | NCBI WGS metagenome assembly JAABVA01 (sample SAMN12812661, study PRJNA571458) | rock metagenome | isolation source: Antarctica rocks | place: Antarctica: Victoria Land, Mt New Zealand sud | collected 2016-01-07 | reverse complement strand
TTGGCCAGGTCTCTCAGGCTCTCTTGACAATGCTGTGTCGCTCGACGGACTGCCGCCGTCGTCGTGGCGCTGCCGTGCAAAACCCGGCCCATAGTGCGTCCCTCCATCCCGCGGAGAAGATTGCACCCTCAAACCCTGGGACTAGACACTCGGCCAGGTTCTGTAGGAGATGGAACCGGTCTGCAATCTGCATGGCTCCAGGCGCGCCATGGCGTGCGCCCTTGGAGAAGGCGCCCGATCGGTCGCGCGAGATTACCTCGACGCCGGGATGCTCGCGCAGCCACGCTGCCAACATGTCCGCCTCGTGGCCCGGCAGCAGCGCCACCGGGCGGTGCCGTTCGAGGTCCACCAGCACGGTGCCGTAGGTGTCGCGCTTACGCGGTGCCCAGTCATCGACGCCAAGTACGGACGGGGTCACGATGGGCGGCATAGGCGCCTGCCGTATGACGTTCAGCCGCGTGTTGCGGCTTGCCACAAGCTCAAACTTGCGAGCGAGCCGCACGCCGGCTGAGCCGCCCAGCGTCAAACCCACAGTCCTAAGCCGGTCAGCAAGCCGTGTCGTCTTGCGCGCCCAAGGTGCTGCGATGCCGGGCAGACGTTCGGTGAAGACATGACGCTTGCACAAATCGTTGTCGCAGAACATGCGGCGTGCCCTGAGCTTGATGGTAATGGCATGCTCGCCCCAGGGCAGATCGGCCAGGATTCGTTCGTAGCGGCTGTGGGTTCGCCTGGACCGCCTGCCGCAAAGCGGACACCGCATCTGATACGGCCGCGAGCGGAGGGTAACGGTGATCGAGGCAGGGGCGGGCTCAAGGCTCCAGGTTTCGAGCCGGACCAGAGCCGGGTCCGGCAACAAGCGAAAGAGTAGGTTCACTCCATCAATATGGGAACGCCGATGGGCCAATCACCAAAAGGTGCCAAGACCCACAAAACTAATACAACCAACGAATTTAGCAGGTTGGTGGTGGAGCTGAGCGGGATCGAACCGCTGACCTCCTGAATGCCATTCAGGCGCTCTCCCAACTGAGCTACAGCCCCGCCAGCGCCGGGCATTGCGGCCCGGCTGCGGAAGGCGCGGGTAATAGACCCGCCCGCGCCCGACATCAAGAGGCTATGCGGCCTTCAAGTCGCCATGCACTGCAAACGATGCCTCGGTTTTCGCGCGCAGCTCGTCCATCGTCACGCCCGGCGCCATGTCGACCAAGGTCAAACCCGGCCGGCCCACGTCGAACACGCCGAGCTCCGTCACCACCAGGTTTACAACAGCGGCGCCCGTGAGCGGCAGGGTGCAGGATCGCAGCAGCTTCGGCTTGCCTCCTGCGGTGTGCTCCATCAGCACGACCACGCGCGGCACGCCGGCCACGAGGTCCATGGCGCCGCCCATGCCCTTCACCATCTTGCCGGGAATCATCCAGTTCGCCAGGTCGCCGTTCTCCGCCACCTGCAGCGCACCCAGGATCGAAATCGCGATGTGGCCGCCACGCACCAGCGCGAAGCTGGCGGCGCTGTCGAAAAAGCTCGTGGTCGGCAGCTTGGTCACCGTCTGCTTGCCGGCGTTGATCAGGTCGGCGTCCTCCTCGCCCTCGAACGGGAAGGCGCCGATGCCCAGCATGCCGTTCTCGCTGTGCAGCTGGATGCTGATCCCAGCCGGGATGTGATTGGCAACCAGGGTCGGGATGCCGATGCCCAGGTTCACATACATGCCGTCTTCCAGCTCCCGCGCCGCACGGGCCGCCATTTCGTCTCGGGTCCAAGCCATAATGCGTCTCCTTACGCCGGAAGGGGATCGGTGCCGGCAGCGGCCGGAACGGGGGCCGTGTCGCGCTTGCGCGTGGTGCGCTGCTCGATGCGTTTTTCGAAGTGGGGCACCTGGACGATGCGCTTCACGAAGATGCCCGGCGTGATGATGTGGTCGCCGTCCAGCGTGCCTTGCTCGACCAGCTCCTCGACCTGCGCCACTACCATCTTCGCTGCCGTCGCCATGACCGGGTTGAAGTTCCGCGCCGTCATCCGATAGACGAGGTTGCCCTCTGGGTCGCCGCGCCAGGCATGCACGATCGCTAGGTCCGCGACGATGCCGCGCTCCATGATGTAGCGCTGCCCGTCGAACTCGCGTTCGTCCTTGCCCTTGGCGATCTCGGTGCCCACGCCGGTGCGGGTATAGAATGCTGGGATGCCACCACCGCCGGCACGGATGCGCTCGGCCAGAGTGCCCTGCGGGTTGAACTCGATCTCCAGCTCGCCCGCCAGGTACTGCTTCGCAAACGTCGCGTTCTCGCCGACATAGGACGAGATCATCTTGCGTATCTGCCGAGTCTGCAGCAGCAGGCCCAGCCCGGCGTCGTCCACGCCCGCGTTGTTCGACACGCAGGTCAGATCCTTGACGCCGCTTTCGCGGATCGCCTCGATCAGCGCCGTCGGGATGCCGCATAGGCCGAAGCCGCCGGCCATGATCACCATGCCGTCCCGCAGCACCCCGGCCAGCGCCGCCGTGGCGTCCGGATAGATTTTGCTGACCGCCATTCTTCACCCCCCTTATCGTTAGCTTGTATTGACGACCCTATCTCATACGAGTCGGACCGGCAAAAGCGTCCGCTAGTCCAGAACCAACCCATGCTGACGCAGAAACCCCAGCAACGGCAGCATCGGCAGCCCCAGGATAGCGGCCTGCTCGCCCTGGACGCTGTCGAATAGATGCACCCCCATCCTCTCCAACCGATAGGCGCCCACGCAGGCCAGGACCGCGTCACCCTCCACGGCCAGATAGTCCTCAAGGAAGGCGTCGCTGAACCGGCGCATCCACAGCCGGGGCTCGGCCACGTGGCGCCATACCTCTCGGCCCGCACGCAGGCAGACCACCGCGGTGACCAGGCGGTGCTTCTGCCCGCGCAGGGCCTGAAGCTGGGTGCGGGCGCCGTCGATGCCGGCCGGCTTGTCGAACCAGGCTTCACCGCACACCAGCAACTGGTCCGCGCCGATCACCAGCGCATCAGGATCACGGATGCGCTCCGCCTTCAGCCCGGCAAGGGTCAGCGCGGCGTCGGCGGCGTCGAGGCCCTCCGCCCGGCACGCCTGCTTGATCGCCGCCTCGTCGATCCGCGCTGGGCGAGCCTCGAACCGGAGGCCGGCCGCGGTCAGCAACGCAGCCCGGGCGCTCGACTGGCTGGCCAGGATCAGCGGCGGCGATGGCGCCTGGATCATGCCGGGGGCAGCGCCGCCGAAGCGGCCAGCGCCTCCTTGCGCCGCCGTTCGTGCCAGGCGTCCATGAGCTGGAGGACGGTGGCGGCGGTCTCCTCGATCGAGCGCCGGGTCACGTCGATCACCGGCCAGCCGCGCCGAGTGCACAGCCTGCGGGCCCACAACAGCTCGCCGCGCACCGCCTCGACGTCCACGTAGTCGCTGGTGTCCTGCCGCACCCGGCCGGTGTCGTTGCCCGCCGCGATCAGCTTCAGCCGGTGGCGGCGGATTTCGATCAGTGCCGGCGGATCGAGCGTCAGGCCGATCACCGGGCAGACCGGCGCCTCCAGTCCCGGCGGATCCGGCGTGCCCGGAACGAGCGGCACGTTGGCGGCCTTCACCCCGCGGTTGGCGAGGTAGAACGAGGTCGGCGTCTTCGAGCTGCGCGACACGCCGACCAGCACGACGTCCGCGGAGGCGATCCCTGCCTGCGCTTGGCCGTCGTCATGCGCCAGCACGTAGTGCATCGCGTCGATCCGGCGGAAGTAGTCGGCGTCCAGCACGTATTGCCGCCCGGGCCGCGACTGTGCTTGGGTTCCGATATGCTCCTGCAGCATGGCCAGCACCGGCTCCAGCACATTCAGCACCGACACGCCGAGCCGTAGGCATGTGGTCTCCAGGTCGTTGCGCAGCGCCTTGTCGATGACGGTGGACAGCACCGGGCCGGGCTCGGCCTCGATCCCTTCCAGCACGCGGTGGAGCTGGAAGCGGGTCCGGATCAGGCTCCAGCGGTGATAGACGATGGAGGCGCTCTCGAACTGCGAGACGGTGGCGCGGGCGATGCTGTTCAGCGTCTCCCCGGTCGCGTCGGACACCAAGTGCAGGTTCATGGGCGGCGGTTCCGTATTGTGGGAGAGCTGGGGATAACTCGGTTTTGGCAGCTTGGGCAGCGTTGTGAGTCGGGTGAGCGGGGATCGTTGGCAGAATGGAGCGTACTGGGGATAGTACGCGGATGCATCGTGTACTGGAATGGGGTACCCCGGAAGCCCCGAGCCAAAAACAAGGACTTGCCAGGGTTCGAGGCTGTGGGCATGAGGGGGATAACTCGGGGATAACCGGGTACCCCCCGACTCACAGCCCCTACGACTCCCCCATCAAGATTCTTAAATCTATCTTCTTAAGAGTAAGGGCACACGATGACGAAACCATTGTTGCGCGTTCTGGCAGGAGAAGCGGTCTGGCCACCGCCGATGTGGCTGATGCGCCAGGCCGGGCGATACTTGCCGGAGTATCGCGAACTCCGCGGACAGGCAGGCGACTTCATCAGCCTATGCACCACGCCGAAGCTCGCGTCCGAGGTGACGCTGCAGCCGATCCGTCGCTATGGATTCGACGCCGCCATCCTGTTCAGCGACATCCTGATGCTGCCCTGGGCGCTCGGCTATGGGCTGGCGTTCAAGGAGGGCGAGGGCCCAGTGCTGCCGCGTCTGACGACCGGGCAAGACGTCTCGGCGCTGAACCCGGGCCGAGTCGAGGCGGCGATCGCACCGATCCTCGAAACCGTGCAGCGGACCAAGGCGGGGCTGGATGAGTCGACCACGCTGATCGGCTTCGCCGGCAGCCCCTTCACCGTTGCCTGCTATATGGTCGAAGGCGGCGGGTCGAAGGACTTCGCCCGCATCCGCGGCATGGCGCACGGCGAGCCCGAGTTGTTCAAGTCGCTAATGGATGTGCTGGTCGACTCCACGGTCGAGTATCTGTCGGCTCAGATCGTCGCGGGCGCCGACGCAGTGATGCTGTTCGACAGTTGGGCCGGCATACTCTCGCCCCGGCTGTTCGCACTGCACGTCATCGAGCCGACGAGGCGCATCGTCGCTGCCCTGCGCGCGCGGCATCCTAGCACGCCCATCATCGGCTTCCCGCGCCTCGCCGGTGTGCTGGTCGGCGCTTATGCCGAGCGGACCGGGGTCGACGCCGTGGCGCTGGACACCGGTGCGGAGCTGTCGATCGCCACGAAGCTGGTTCCCGCGACGGTCGCGACCCAGGGCAACCTCGATCCGCTGTCGCTGGTCGCTGGCGGCGAGGCGCTGGCGGCGGAGGTCCGCGGCGTGCTGGCCGGCGCATGGGGCCGCCCCCACATCTTCAACCTCGGCCACGGCATCGTCCCGCAGACGCCGCCGGCGCATGTGGCGGAGCTGGTGCGGCGAGTCCGCGCCGCGGAGGCGCAGCCGCTTTAACGCCAACGAGGTCCGAAAACCGCCAGACTTAGCCTGGGATGGGGTTATGCTCCGGCCATGGACCTCGACCCCGCCCTCTGCCGCCAAGCGATGCTCGCACGCGATGCACGTTTCGACGGGCGTTTCTTCATCGCGGTCCGGACCACCGGCATCTACTGCCGCCCTATCTGCCCGGCGCAGCATCCCCGTGCCGAGAACTGCACCTTCCTGCCCTCGGCAGCGGCGGCGCAGCAGGCGGGGTATCGGCCCTGCCTGCGCTGCCGGCCGGAGACCGCGCCGGGCCTCGGTGCCTGGCGAGGCACGTCGAACACCGTCACGCGCGCACTGGGGTTGATCGAGACCGGCGCGCTCGACCACGGCGACGCGGAAACCCTTGCCGCGAGGGTCGGCGTCGGCGAACGCCATCTGCGCCGGCTGTTCCTGCTTCATCTCGGAGCGTCGCCGCTCGCGGTCGCACAGACCCGGCGCGTGCTGCTGGCAAAGCAGCTATTGCACGAGACCGACCTGTCCATGACCGCCGTGGCGCTCGCGGCGGGTTTCGGCAGCGTCCGGCGCTTCAACGAGGTGTTCCAGACGCTGTTCGGCCGGCCGCCGGCAACGCTGCGCCGGGCGCGCGGTAGCCACCCTGCAGAGTCGGCCATCACGCTCTCGCTTGGATACCGGCCGCCCTACGACTGGGCCGCGATCCTCGGCTTCCTGTCGGCCCGCGCCATCCCCGGCGTGGAAGCGGTCGAAAACAATGTCTACTCGCGCACGATCGAGATCGGCAGCCACGCCGGCACGGTCGCCATCGCCCACGAGCCCAGCCGCAACCGGCTGCGCGCGACGATCCGCTTCCCGAACCTCGACGCATTGCCGCTGATCGTGGCCCGGCTGCGTCGGATGTTCGACCTTGCGGCCGACCCGGACGTGATCGGCGCGGCCCTGTCGCGCGATGCACGTCTGGCCCCGCTGGTTGCCGCACGTCCTGGCCTGCGCGTGCCCGGTGCCTGGGACGGGTTCGAGCTGGCCGTCCGCGCGGTGGTCGGGCAGCAGGTCAGCGTCGGCGCAGCGACACGCCTCGCCGGCCGCATCGTGCACGAGCATGGGCCGCTGTTACCAAGCGCCGAAGGCAACACCACCCTGTCGCGGCTGTTTCCCCGTCCGCAGACGTTGACCGGCGCAGAGATCGGCGGCATGCCGGCCGCCCGGGCACGCGCAATCACAGCCCTGGCGTCCGCCGCGGCCACCGACCCCGAGCTGTTCGAACGTGGATCCGACCTCGAAGCATCGGTGAAAAAGCTTCGGGCGCAGCCCGGCATTGGCGAATGGACCGCACACTACGTCGCTATGCGGGCGATGCGCGAGCCGGACGCCTTCCTGGCTGCCGACATTGGGCTCATGCGCGCCATGGACGACGGCGCTGGCCGCCCGACCTCCGCCGTCCTGCTTGCCCGTGCCGAGCTGTGGCGGCCCTGGCGCGCCTATGCCGCGATCCACCTTTGGGCCGCGGACGCAGCGCGTGCGCCACGTGCAACAACAGAGGTCCCCAATGCGCTTGCAGCTTGACCGCGTCATGTCGCCCCTAGGTGAAATCCTGCTCGCCTGCGACGCCGAGGGGCGGCTGCGCGCCCTCGACTTCCACGACTACGAGGATCGCATGCGCCAACTGCTGCGGCTTCACTACGGAGCGTTCGAGCTGGACAACGGCCCGGCGCCGGCCGCCATCACCGGGCCGCTATGCGCCTATTTTTCCGGCGAGCAGGGTGCCCTTGCGGCGATCCCGGTCGAGACCGGAGGCACCCTGTTCCAACGTTCCGTCTGGGCGGCGCTCCGCCGGATCCCGTCGGGCACGACCACGACCTATGGCGCGCTCGCTGCCGCGATCGGCCGTCCGCGCGCTATCCGCGCAGTGGGCCTGGCCAACGGCGCCAACCCGGTTTCGATCGTCGTCCCCTGCCATCGCGTGATCGGCTCCGGCGGCGCGCTGACCGGCTTCGGCGGCGGCCTGCACCGCAAGCGCTGGCTGCTGGAGCACGAAGGCGTAACCCTCAAGCCCGAACGGCAACCGATGTTGGTTTAGCGTGCCTAGCCTCGCGCCGTATCACTGCGTGCGATCCGCTGTTCAGCCCGTGCAATTCAGCATCCACTGCACGCCGAAGCGGTCCGTCAGCTTGCCATAATAGTCGCCCCAGGGCTGCATCCCAATCGGTGTGGTGACTGTGCCGCCCTCTGCTAAGCGGTTAAAAAGCTGCTCCGTCTGCAAACGGTCGTCCATCATCAAGATATTCGCGGAACCCCGCATCGGCTCAGCGTCGTCGTTGTCCGACGCATAGAACAGCACCCCCGGACCCTCAAATTTTGCATGCATGACCTTGCCGCGCATGCCTTCGCTCGGCCCCGGCATCCCGTCTACGCCATACCGCATGACCTCTACGACGCGGCCGAGGCCGCACTGCGTATAAAAGGCGAGCGCCTGCTCGCACGCCGTGGTGAAAAACAGGTAGTTGGACAACTGCATGACGTTGGCTCCTGCGGAAGTTGGCATCGTCGACTGACGGCAGCCTGATGCTAAACCGTTTCGTCCCCAGCGATGCAACCGCCGGCCTCCGCTGTCGAATCCCAGGACGAAGAAGTCCTGATCCATCGTCATCATCCCCGAATTGCCCATGACTCCCGCTTGACTGCGGCCCCTTACTGGCCAAGTTGGCATCATGCCCCAGCGTAAGATCGCCGTCGTCCTGTTCAATCTTGGCGGGCCGGACAAGCCGGCCTCGGTCCGGCCGTTCCTGGTCAACCTCTTCAAGGACCCCGCCATCTTGCGGGTGCCGTTCTTCGTGCGCCCCCTGCTGGCCCGCGTCATAGCGCTGGCCCGGGTCAAAGCCGCCAGCGCCAACTACGCCATCCTGGGCGGCAAGTCCCCGTTGCTGGAGCTGACCGAGGAGCAGGCCCGCGCGCTCGAGGGTGCGCTGTCCGACATGAACGTCCGCTGCTTCGTCGCAATGCGCTACTGGCACCCGTTCAGCATCGCCGCCGCCCGCGACGTGAAGGAGTGGGACCCGGACGAGGTCGTGCTCGTGCCGCTCTATCCGCAGTACTCCACGACCACCACTGGCAGCAGCCTGTCCGCCTGGCGTGAGGCGGCGGCGCAGGCTGGGCTGGTGAAGCCGGTCAGCGCGCTGTGCTGCTACCATTCCGACCCTGGCTATGCCCGCGCCACCGCCGCCATGGTGCGCCGCGCCTACACCGACGCGCGGGCGGCGCTCGACCCTGCCATTCCGTTGCGCGTGCTGTTCTCCGCCCACGGCCTGCCGGAGAGCATCGTGAAGGCGGGCGATCCCTACCAGTTCCAGGTCGAGCGCACTGTAGCCGCGGTGGTCCGCAGCCTCGACATGCCCGATCTCGACTACACTGTCTGCTTCCAGTCCCGCGCCACGCCGCGAAAATGGATCGACCCCAGCACCGAGGTCGAGATCGAGCGGGCGGCGCACGACAAGACCGCCGTTCTGGTCGTACCAATCGCATTCGTCTCCGAGCATTCGGAGACGCTGGTGGAACTCGACGTCGAATACCGCGAGTTGGCGGAGAAGGAGGGCGTGCCCGGCTATTTCCGCTGCCCGGCGCAGAACAGCGACCCGGGTTTCATCGAGGCACTGGCCGAGCTGGTCCGCATGACGCTCGGCCGTGGTCCCGGCCTGTGCAGCTTCGTCGGCGGCCGCACCTGCCCGCGCCCCTTCGGCGACTGCCCGCACGCCCGTGCCGGCTCACCCAGCATGGTGCCGGCGCTGGCGCAAGTCTCGTGACGCCGAGTCCGTTGCGGCTGGTCATCTTCGACTGCGATGGTGTCTTGGTCGATAGCGAGGGCACCGCGGCGCGGGTGACAGCGCGCGAAGTAAGCTTGCTGGGCTGGCCGTTGACGCCAGACGAGGCGATGGCTCAGTTCGTGGGCTTGCGCCTGTCCGACATGCCGGCGCTGGTGGCGGCGCATACCGGGGAACCGTTGCCGCCGAGCTGGGTAGAAAATTTGCGCGACAAGCTTATTGAGGCTCTCGCTTTTGAGGTTGAGCCGATGCCGGGCGCGGCCGATGTTCTGCGGGCGACAGCCGCGCTTGGCCTACCATATCGCATCGCGTCCAATTCTTCGCACGAGGAGATGACGGTTAAGTTCGCCCGCACCGGCCTAACGCCGCTGGTGGAGGGCCGGACTCATAGCGCGCGCGACGTGAGGGCCGGCAAGCCCGCGCCGGATGTGTTCCTGGCTGCAGCCGCCGCGCAGGGTGTGCCTCCGCAAGCCTGCGTCGTGGTCGAGGATAGCCTGCCCGGCATACGCGGTGCGCTGGCAGCCGGAATGGCGTGCATCGGCCTCGACCCGCATGGGCCCGGCGAGGCGCTACGGGCCGCCGGCGCATATCCGGTGAAAGCACTGTCCGAATTGCCTGCATTGTTTCAGGCTGCGATGCGCACCGCTGCATGACGATCGCGGCGCTGGCCTACGTCTATCCTTGGATCAAGGCTCTACACGTCATTTCGGTGATCGCCTGGATGGCCGGCATATTCTACCTGCCGCGGCTATTCGTCTATCACTGTGAACTGGCGCGCGGATCGGTCGAGAGCGAACGGTTCAAAGTCATGGAGCGGCGCCTGCTAAAGCAGATCATGCAGCCGGCGATGCTGAGCACGTGGCTGTTCGGAGTGCTTCTGGTGCTGACGCCGGGCGTGGTGGCATGGTCGCCGTTCAACTGGTGGCACATGAAGTTCGCCGCGGTGTTCCTGATGACGGGGTTCCAGGGCGCTGCCGGCAAGTGGCGGCGGAACTTTCTGGAGGACCGCAACCAGAAGCCGCATCGCTATTTCCGTTACGCGAATGAGGTGCCGACCTTGCTGATGATCGTGGCCGTCATCATGGTCATCGTGAAGCCATTCTGAAGCCTCTCGCTAAAAGCCCTTGACGCCATGGATCGCTGGTGTCAACTGACTGACGAGGATGCAGGATAAGCCCGGCGTCGTCATACTAAGAACCGGCGGCCTTCTGGGCCCTGTTCTCTTTCCCAACGGGATAGCGCTTGCCACCGCATTTGCGGACTTCGGCCGGCATCGCCTCCTGTCCCGCACATCCAGACACACTGAGGCAGCCTCATGCACCTCGCCGAACTCAAGGCCAAATCCCCGGCCGACCTTCTGAGCTTCGCCGAATCCCTACAAGTCGAGAACGCGTCGTCATTGCGAAAGCAGGACATGATGGTCGCGATCCTGAAGAACTTTGCCGACAACGACCAAGCGATCTACGGCGAAGGCACGCTGGAGATCCTGCCGGACGGCTTCGGTTATTTACGCAGCAGCCAGGCTAACTTCCTGCCGGGCCCGGACGACATCTATATCAGCCCGAATCAGGTGCGGCGGTTTGCGCTCCGCACCGGTGACACCGTCGAGGGCCAGATCCGGGCGCCGAAGGACGGCGAGCGCTACTTCGCGCTGCTCAAGGTCAATACGATCAACTTCGAGCCGCCCGACGCGGTTCGCCATCGTATCAACTTCGACAACCTGACGCCGCTGTATCCCGACCGGAAGCTCAAGATGGAGGTCGAGAATTTTCAGTCGGTCGCCAAGGGGCCGGGCAAGGACATGACGCCGCGGGTCATCGATCTGATCGCGCCGATCGGCATGGGCCAGCGCGCGCTGATCGTGGCGCCGCCGCGCACCGGCAAGACGGTGATGCTGCAGAACATCGCCACCGCCATCTCGGCCAACCATCCCGAGATTTTCCTGATCGTGCTGCTGATCGACGAGCGGCCCGAGGAGGTGACGGACATGTCCCGCACCGTGAAGGGCGAGGTCGTCGCCAGCACCTTCGACGAGCCCGCGACCCGGCACGTCGCCGTGACGGAGATGGTGCTCGAGAAGGCCAAGCGCCTGGTCGAGCACAAGCGCGACGTCGTTATCCTGCTCGACAGCATCACGCGGCTGGCGCGCGCCTATAACACCGTCGTGCCGTCCTCCGGCAAGGTGTTGACCGGCGGCGTGGACGCCAACGCGTTGCAGCGGCCGAAGCGGTTCTTCGGCGCCGCCCGCAATATCGAAGAGGGCGGCAGCCTGACCATTATCGCCACAGCACTGATCGACACTGGCAGCCGGATGGACGAGGTGATCTTCGAGGAATTCAAGGGCACCGGCAACTCCGAGATCATCTTGGACCGCAAGCTGTCGGACAAGCGTACCTTCCCCGCCATCGACATCACCAAGTCCGGTACCCGCAAGGAGGAGCTGCTGGTCGAGCGCGGCACGCTGTCCAAGATGTGGGTGCTGCGCCGCATCCTGGGCCCGATGGGCATGACGGATGCGATGGATTTCCTGCTGGACAAGCTGAAGTATAGCAAGACCAACCAGGACTTCTTCGACGCGATGAATACTTGACGGCTGGGCGGCCGGGCGCAGTTATTTGCCTGGACGCCGTCTCAGGCGCGTGGTTCTATAAATATCTGCCAGTGCCACACGGAAGCCGATGTTTTTTAGAACTAGATCACCACTGGTGATGCTCTCAGGTTCTTCCGGCCAGGTGCCATCCACGCGTCGACGCAAGATATCAGCGCCAATGCTGATGCTGTTCAGCACAAGGATCTCACGCAGGCTCGGGATGGTGATGTAGGCCCAAACGTTTGCCCAGGTCTCCGCTTGATTGCTGGGAGAGAGAATCTCGATGATCAATACTGGGTCGGTGAGGGCGGCTTCTTCCACCTGAGGCTCAGTGCACCTTACAGCCATATCAGGAACACGCATGTTGTGGCTACCCTGCACATGCGGAACTACGCCAGGGGCCACCAGAAGCGAACAGGGGCCGCCTTGCACTCTAAGATGACTCTGGATCAGGTAACCTAGCTCGCCCTGCAAGGCAGCATGCGTAAGCTTGGCCGGCGCCATGGCCCGTGGCTCGCCATCGACCAATTGCCATGTCTGGCCGTCGCCCGAATCCCAATCCAGGAACTCGTCGACTGACATTCGAACAGGAATTTTGGCGACCGCGACCATCAGCTTGCACAATAGCATGGCTGCGTCGCCAGTTCACGCATATTGCCAGTTTAGAAGACTCGGTATACCAAACCGCATTAGAGACTTAAAGATATCCTTATGTCCCACCACGCAAACCGAGAAGCCTGAATCTATGCCGACTTAGGAAATTCGGTATACCAAAACTGCATAAAGACTTAAAGATATCCTTATATATTGCCGCCCAAACTGAGGAGCCTCAAAACCATGCCCGACGTGAACATTCCCCATGACTATAAAGTCCGCGACATCACCTTGGCCGAGTGGGGCCGCAAGGAAATCCTCATGGCCGAGGACGAGATGCCCGGCCTCATGGCGCTCCGCGCCGAATACGGGGCCTCGAAGCCGTTGAAAGACGCCCGCATCGTCGGCAGCCTGCACATGACCATCCAGACCGCGGTACTGATCGAGACCCTGACGGCGCTAGGCGCCACGGTGCGCTGGTCGAGCTGCAACATCTTCTCGACCCAGGACCATGCCGCCGCGGCGGTCGCCGTCGCTGGGACGCCGGTGTTCGCCTGGAAGGGCATGAACGAGCAGGAGTTCTGGGAGTGCATCGAGGCGACCGTGCGCGGCCCCGATGGCTGGGTCCCGAACATGATCCTGGATGACGGCGGCGACCTGACCAAGCTGATCCACGAGAAGCACCCGGACCTGCTGCCGGGCATCAAGGGCCTGAGTGAGGAGACTACCACTGGCGTGCACCGCCTGTGGGAGATGGCGAAGGCCGGCACGCTTAAGGTCCCGGCAATCAATGTGAACGACAGCGTGACGAAGTCGAAGTTCGACAACCTGTATGGCTGCAAGGAGAGCCTGGTCGATGCGATCCGCCGTGGCACCGACGTGATGATGGCCGGCAAGGTCGCGGTCGTGGCCGGCTACGGCGACGTCGGCAAGGGCTCGGCCGCCAGCTTGAAAAATGGCGGCTGCCGTGTGCTGGTGACCGAGGTCGACCCGATCTGCGCGCTGCAGGCGGCGATGGAGGGCTTCGAGGTCGTGACGATGGAGGACGCCGCGCCGCGCGGCGACATCTTCGTGACCGCAACCGGCAACATTGACGTGCTGACGGTCGACCACATGCGCGCCATGAAGAACCGCGCGATCGTCTGCAACATCGGCCACTTCGACAGCGAGATCCAGATCGAGGGCTTGCGCAACTTCCGCTGGGAGAACGTGAAGCCGCAGGTGGACGAGGTCGTGTTCCCCGACGGCAAGCGGCTGATCGTGCTAAGCGAGGGCCGCCTCGTGAACCTCGGCAACGCCACGGGCCACCCGAGCTTCGTGATGTCCGCCTCCTTTACCAACCAGGTGCTGGCACAGGTAGAACTGTGGACAGCGCCGGCCGGCAAGTACCAGAACCAAGTCTACACCCTGCCGAAGCAACTCGACGAGAAGGTGGCGGCGCTGCATCTGGCGAAGGTTGGCGCGGCGCTGACCAAGCTGACGCCGAAGCAGGCGGAGTATATCGGCGCACCCGTGTCCGGGCCGTATAAGCACGACCTTTATCGTTATTGATCCTGGCAGGGCCGTTCTGGCTATAACGGGGCGGCTCTCCGGATTTCGTGATTGAACATCGATCAGTTGTCACGAAGCTGTCGTGGATGTGGCTTTGTAGTTGGCTAGGCTCCCATAAGCCTTAGCGGGACAGGGCCGATGTCAGATGCGACGATGACCACCGGGGCTCCCACGGGCTCTGCCCAGCGCCGCGGCCCGGACCTGAATGCCAAGCCGCACGCCTTCATTGGCATCATCCTCATCGGCCTGCTGCTCGTTGGCATAGGTTTCGTGGTCCAGGGCCTGTTGCACGACATGTCGGAGTCGGGCGCCTCACCGCTGGCCACGGGCGTCTTCATACTCCTGGGCCTTGCGCTGCTGATCGCGTTCGGGTTCGAGTTCGTGAACGGCTTTCACGACACCGCCAACGCCGTTGCGACCGTGATCTACACCCACAGCCTGCCGGCGCAGTATGCGGTGATCTGGTCAGGGTTCTTCAATTTCCTCGGCGTGCTCACCTCGTCCGGAACCGTCGCATTCACCGTCGTAAGCCTGCTGCCGGTCGAGCTCATCTTGCAGGTCGGCACCGGCGCGGCGCCTACCGCCTATGCGCTGAATCATGCACTCGATGACAAGACGACCCCGGCCTTCATGCAGGCGACGCAGCAGGCCGAGGGCGTGTTCAACGCCCGTGCCAATGGTGAGACTGTTCCGGTCGACCAGGCACGCGGCGTGGTCACTAAGGCGTTGCAGGACAAGAGCTTCGACCAGTCTAATATGCATGCCGCGATGTCGAGCCTGGCGCATGACATGGGAGCGCAGGTGTAGAACTATGGCGCGATCAAGCGAGTGCCGGCGGCACAGGTGCAGAACATCCGCAACGATATGTTCCTGGCGTCCGAAACGGTGCGGCAGATGGAGAAGCAGCACGTGGCGTTCAGCGGCGACGAAAACGCCGCGCTAAAGGGTTGGAAAGGCGAGCTCGACGCCGGCACGAAGTTCATCCCGCCCTGGGTGAAGGTGTCGGTCGCGGTGGCGTTGGGCCTCGGTACGATGATCGGCTGGAAGCGCATTGTAGTGACGGTCGGCGAGAGGATCGGCAAGACCCACCTGAGCTATGGCCAAGGCGCGGCGGCCGAGCTGGCGACGATCGGCGCCGCGGACGCCTACGGCCTGCCGGTGTCGACGACCCATGTGCTGTCGAGCGGCGTGGCCGGGACGATGGCGGCCAACGGGTCGGGCCTGCAGTGGAGCACGGTGCGCAGCATCGCGATGGCCTGGGTATTGACGTTGCCGGCGGCGGCGTTGCTGGCCGGGGCGCTTTACTTTGTGGTGCGGCAGTTCTTTTAGGGCTGCGATCATATAGCCGGGCTGACCAACCAAGGGCGGCCCTGGGGATGGCTGCGGCTTCCAAGTAACGATCAGCGCCGCGTTGCATCGAATCGGGAGGGTCGTCACAGTAGTCATGTGACGGCTTTCTCATTCATCCACGCTGCCGACCTGCATCTGGATAGTCCGCTCTGCGGACTGGATCCTGACGCCCCGGCCGCGCGCATCCGCACGGCCACCCGCGACGCGCTGGTCAATCTGGTCGACCTGGCGCTCGACCGGAACGTAGGCTTCCTGCTGCTCTCGGGCGATCTGTATGACGGGGATTGGCGCGACTGGCGGACCGGGCATTTCCTGATCGAGCAGCTAGGCAAGCTCAAGCGGGCCGGGATCGGCGTGTTCGCAATCAGCGGCAACCACGACGCGGAACAGGTGCTGACCAAGCAGCTGCCGTTTCCCGGGACCATGTTCCCGTCCCATAAAGCGGACACGGCCCTGGTGCCGGGATTGCCCGTCGCCGTGCACGGCCAGAGCTTCGCCCGCCGGGCCGTACTCGACAACCTTGCCTTGGCCTACCCGGACCCATTGGACGAGCACTTCAACATCGGGCTGCTGCATACGGCTTGCGGTTCCGTCGAGCACGACAACTACGCCCCATGCAGCCCTGCGGACCTGGCTGGCAAGCGCTACGACTATTGGGCGCTGGGCCATGTGCACAAGCGCCAGGAGGTCTCGCGCGATCCCTGGATCATATTCCCCGGCAATCTGCAGGGCCGGCACATTAACGAACAGGGCGCCAAGGGCGCGATGCTCGTCAGCGTGGAGCATGGCCGGGTGCAGCACGTGGCGCATGAGGTGCTGGACGTGCTTCGCTGGCTGCAGCTCGACGTAGATGTCGCCGGGCTGTCCGACCCAGCCGCCGTGCAGGCCGCCGCGGTCACGGCACTGGGAGAAGCGTTACCGCATGCCGACAACCGCCTGCTGGTCGTGCGGATCAGGCTATGTGGCGCGACTCCAGCGCATGCGGCACTTTGCCGCGATCCCGGCGCGACGCGAGAGGGCATCCGTGCCGCAGCCTTGGAGGTAGCCGACCGGACGGCTCTCTGGATCGGGAACGTGCTGGTGCAGACCACGCCGCCCCATGACCTTGCAGCCCATGGCGCCGACCAGGGCGCCGTGGCGGCGCTGGTCGGCGCGATCCTGCAGCCCTGCGAGCCGGATGCCGGGCTGCAGGCCGTCGTCTCGGACCTGCTGAAGCGGATCGGCGGCGGGCTGCCTGCGGACCACCCAGCCTTTGCCATCCAGGACGGCCGCATCCCAAATGAACTGGCCGAACGTGCACGGGCGCTGCTGCTGTCCGAACTTACGGACCGCTGAGGCATGCGGCTGCGCAGCTTGGCCATCGACAGTTATGGCAACTTCGGGCGCCTGCGCCTAGCGTTCGACCCCCGCCCGGGATGCATCAACCTGGTGGTCGCCCCGAATGGCGCCGGCAAGTCGGTGCTTCGGCAGGCGCTGCACGACCTGCTGTTCGAGATCGGCCTGAGATCGCCGATGCAGTTCCGGCACGGCTATCCAAACATGAACCTGCACGCCGAGGCCGTGACGCGCGATGGCGAGCCGCTCGTGTTCGGCTGGAGCCGGAGGCACAAGCGGACCTTCGGGCCGGAAGACGGGCATAAGGCCCGGTTGGAGGCGATCCTGGGCCGGGTCACGCAGCAGCAGGCCCGCCTGCTGTTCTCGCTCGACACGGCGTCGTTGCGGGAGGGCGGGCAGGAGTTGGCGAGCGGCAACAGCACGTTGGGGGCTGCGATGCTGTCTGGCGCGGGCGAGCTGGTCTCCGCCCGGACCGTGCGCACGGCGCTGCAGCAGCGCCGCGATGGGCTTTGGGAAAAGGGCAAGTCGTCACGGCCGCTCAATCAGGCGGCGCGCGCCGTCATGGACGCCCGGGCGACGGCGCGCGACGCCGTGCAGGCGCCACGCCAACGCCACGCCCAGACTGCCGAGATTGCAGATCAGCAGCGCCTGCTCGATCAGGCGCGCAGCCAGCTTGCCGTGGCGCAAGAACAGGCGAGGCGGCTAGCCCGGGTGGACCGGACCCGGCCCTATCTCGACGCGCTGGCCACGGCGCAGTCCTGGCTTGCAGAAAATCCGAGCGCGCCCGTGTTGGGCAGGCAGCTTGGCGACGAGTTGGCCGACGCCCGCGCCGAGGCCGTGCTTGCCGCGGCCAAGCTAGCCGACGCGCAGGAGGTTCAAAGCCGGGCTCAGGACGCAGTCACTGCCATGACGCTGGATCAGGCCGCGCTGGACGCCGGGGATGACCTAGCGCCGCTGGCCGAACAACTGGGACAGATCGAAAAGGCGGCGCGGGACACGGTCGGCTTGGAAGGCGAGCAGCGCGAGATCGGGGAACGGGTGACGGCGCTACTGCGGGTGATCGGCACGGACGTGCCGCCAGGCCAGGCCAGCGCCCTGGTGCCGCCCGCGGCCGCGATCGCCCATGCGCGGTCGCTGATCCAGCCGGAGGGCGCGTTGATGGCTGGCCTGGCGCTCGCCCGGAAGCGGCTGCGGGATGCGCAAACGGCGGTCGATCTGCTGGGGGCCGGGTCCCCTGCCGTGCCGGAGCAGTCCGGTATCGCCGAGCTCCGGCGCTTGCTTCAGGAAATACGTGCCGACCGTGACCCGCTGCGCCATGCTGCCGAGCTCGCCGAGCTACTGCGCCATAAGCAGGCAGCGGCGGCGGCGGCGTTAAACCGGGTCGCCGGCTGGGCAGGCGTCCGGCAGGAGCTGAACGAAGGCGCTGTTCCGGCCGAGGCGCGGTTTTCACGGCTGGAGGAAGCGTGCCGGACCGCTCAGGCGACGGCGCAGGACGCCATTGCCCGTCGAGACCGGAAAGCGTCGGAGCGCGCCGATTGGCAGCAAGCGCTCGACCGGCTGCGCATCGACGACCTGCCCGATGAAGCCGCCCTGGCCGCCGCCCGAGCCAGGCGGGACGAGGGCTGGCGGCTGATCCACCATCGCGCCTTCCCCACCATCGCGCCTGATTTGGCTGCCGAGTTCGCTTATGCCGGGGATGAACCCCTGTCACTGGCGTTCGAGCGCGACATGCGGGCAGCGGACGGGGTGGCGGATCGCCTTATCGTCGAACTGGGCCGCGTCAAGGAGGCCAGCCGGCTAAGCCGCCAGCTTGCGGATGGGGCAGCCGAGCACGCTGCGCTGCAGGATGTAGCCGCACGGACAACAGCGGTGCTTGGCCGGGCGTTGGACGATTGGATCGCCGGTTGCACGCTGCTCGCGTTGCCCGGCGACGCGACCATGGCGGACGTTCGGCTGGCTCTCAAGGCCCGGCTGGACGCCCGCGAAGCGGTGCAGGCCGAGGAGTGCGCGCAGGCCGAGCTGGACGCCTTGAACAAATTCCATGCCGCTTGGATGGCACGGCTTTCCCGGTTGCTCGGCGTGCCAAATGGCCAAACCCTGGCTGGGCTGTTGGCGAACGCCGATGCGAAGACTGCCGAAGCTGCACTGGCCGAGGCGGCGTCGACCGAGCGGCGAGCCCTTCTGCAAAGGGCGCAGCAGGAGCTGCAGGACGCGCGGGCAGGGCTGGAGGCGGCGACCATCGATGGGGACGCTTGGCAAGGGCGCTGGGCGGCAAGCTTGAAGGCGCTGCAACGGCCCGCAGGCGAGTCGACGGCAGCAACGGCGGTGGTGCTCGACCGGCTGGCCGACCTGGACCGTTGCCTGGCCGACATCGCCGGGCTTTCCAACCGAATCGAGGCGATGCGGCAGGATGCCGCGGCATTCGCGGCGGCGGTGCGGAGGCTCGCTTTACGCCTGGGTATGGATGAGCCGGCCCATCCGTTCGAGGCTGCCCGCCTGTTGATCCATCGTGCGGTTGGCGCACGGGAGGGCTTGTCCGGCTGGAAGCAGGCTACGAAGGCAGCGGTAGCCGCCGCGATCAAACTGGAAAGCGCGAGCGATGCGGAGCGTATGGCCAAGCACAGCCTGAATGCGGTGTTGGCTGCTTGCGGCGCGACGGACGAGGACGATGCAGAGCGACGCCTGATCGCCGCACGGGAGCGTGCCCGGCACGAGCAGATGCGCGACGATGCCGAGGCTGCCCTGCGGACGCATGGGGGCGGCGTGCCTGTTGCTGGGTTGCGGGCCGAGGCTGCCCTGCATTCCCCGGAAACCATCGTTGCCGCGCGCATCGCGGCCGACGATGCGCAGACCCTGGCCAGCAAAACGGCAGAGGATGTCGCAGTCACGCTCGCCCGGTTGGAGGATCGGGCGACGACGGATGCAGGGACTACCGTCGCGATCGAGGCCGCCCACGACCAGGAAGCCGCAATCACCCGGTTTGCCCACGTGTTGGACGACTATCTGCTGGCGCATGTCGCAGCGTCCATGCTGGCGCGCGCGATGGAGGCGTTGGAGCAGGGTTCCGGCGCATCCGGGCTCCAACGGGTGTCCGACGCGTTCGCCGTCACCTCGGGCGGCACGCATACGATCGTCGGCGGCGAGGGGTCGAATGGCGAGACCACCCTGTTGGCAGTCGATGGCCGGTTCCCGCACGAGCGATGCGCAGTCAGCGCGCTTTCAGAGGGCCTTCGGGACCAGCTCTATCTCGCCCTGCGGCTTGTCGCGATCGAGGAGCATGTCGCGACCGCTCCCGCGCTGCCCTTCATCGCCGACGACATCCTGCAAACCTTCGACGATCAACGGGCCCTGGCAAGCCTCAAGGGGCTGCTGACGCTCAGCCGGCATGTCCAGGTCATCGTGCTGACCCACCACGACCACATCGAGAACCTTGCCGGCCGTTTAGCGCCTGGCACAGTCCATGTGCAGAACTTATCCGAAACGTTAGCTGCCTGACCTAATGCCCCCGTAGGATCTGGCTTAGGAACAGCTTCAGCCGGTCCGTCTGCGGGTTCTCGAACATCTCGGTCGGCGGGCCCGCCTCCACGATCTCGCCGCGGTCCATGAACACCACGCGGTCGGCCACCTGCCGCGCAAACCCCATCTCGTGGGTCACGCAGACCATCGTCATGCCGTCCTGAGCGAGGCCGATCATGGTGTCGAGCACCTCCTTGATCATCTCGGGATCCAGCGCGCTGGTCGGCTCGTCGAACAGCATGATCTTCGGCTTCATGCATAGCGCGCGGGCGATGGCGACGCGCTGCTGCTGGCCGCCGGAGAGCTGGCCGGGATACTTCTTGGCCTGCTCCGGGATCTTTACCCGGGTCAGGTAACTCATCGCGAGCTCCTCCGCCTCGGCCTTCGGCATCTTGCGTACCCAGATCGGCGCAAGGGTGCAGTTCTCCAGGATCGTCAGATGCGGGAACAGGTTGAAGCTCTGGAACACCATGCCGACGTCGCGCCGGATGACGTCGAGCGCCCGCAGGTCGTCGGTCAGCTCGGTGCCGTCCACGACGATGCGGCCCTCCTGGTGGCTTTCCAGCCGGTTGATGCAGCGTATCATGGTGGACTTGCCGGAGCCGGAGGGTCCGCAGACCACCACGCGCTCCTTTTGCCCGACCGTCAGGCTGATGTCCCGGAGCACGTGCATGGCGCCATACCACTTGTTCACCTTGTCCAGCAGGATCGCCGGCTGATTGCTGGTGTCGGCCCGCGGGTCGGAACGCGGCGGGGCGATTGATGCGGCTTGGCTCATAGTTGATCCCCTGATGTCGTCTTAGCGCCGGGCGGCCCGGCTGAACTCCTGCTCGAGGCCGCGGCTGTAGCGCGCCATGACATAGCAGAACACGAAATACATGGCGGCGAGCACGAGGTAGAGCTCAGTGCTGTAGGCCTGCCAAACCGGGTCGGTGATCGCGACCTTGCCGGCCAGCAACAGGTCGAAGATGCCGATGATCAGCACCAGCGAGGTGTCCTTGAAAAAGCCGATGAAGGTGTTGACCAACGGCGGGATCACCAGCCGCAGCGCCTGCGGCAGGATGATGAGGCCGGTCTTCTTCCAGTACGACAGGCCGAGCGCGTCGGCCGCCTCGTATTGGCCCCTGGGCAACGACTGCAAGCCGCCGCGCACGACCTCGGCCAGATAGGCGCCGGCGAACAGGATGACGGCGACCTGGGCGCGCAGCAGCTTGTCCGGGTTCAAGCCCTCCGGCATGAACAGCGGGAACATGACGCTTGCCATGAACAGCACCGTAACCAACGGCACGCCGCGGATCAGCTCGACATAGAGCACGCACAGCGCTTTCACCGCCGGAAGCTGCGTGGACCGGCGGCCCAGCGCAACCAGCACGGCCAGCGGAAAGGACAGCGCGAGGCCGAAGGTCGACAGGATCAGCGTGATCGGCAGGCCGCCCCAACTGTCCTGCGGCACATACTCCAGGCCCAGCACGCCGCCCCACATCAGCACGCCGATCATGGTAAGCGTCGCCACCCAGATCAGCACCAGTTCCTTGCGCCAGAATCGGCGCATGGCGGAGACGGCATACAGGCCGATGAACAACAGGATGACGATGGCCGGGCGCCACTGCTCCTCATAGACATAGCGGCCGAACAGGATGAAGCGATACTTGTCGCCGATCATGGCCCAGCAGGCGCCGACGCCCTTGGCGTCCCGGCACGCCGACGCGTCCGGTCCGGCGGCGGTCTGCGGCACCGTCCATACCGCGTGCAGGATGCCCCAATTGAAAAAGCTGATGGTCCAGCGCGCGATCAGGTAGATCAGCGCCAAGGTCACGGCAGTCGAGAGCCAGCCGCTGAACAGGTTGGCGCGTGCCCACGCCACGGGGGCAAAGGCCGCCGCCGCCGGGCGGGCGCGTTCGATCGGAGCCGTAGGAAGCCCGGCGATGGAGGGCACCGGGTCGCGTGCGGCCTCGGACAAGCGGGCGGTGATCTCGGACATGGCCTAGCGCTCCACCAGGGCGATCCTGGCATTATACCAGTTCATCAGAAAGCTGATCGACAGGCTGATGACGAGGTAGATCAGCATGACGGCGGCGATGCCCTCGATGGCCTGGCCGGTCTGGTTCAGCGTCGTCATGTCGATCGACACGACGTCCTGATAGCCGATCGCGACCGCGAGCGAGCTGTTCTTCGTCAGGTTCAGGTATTGGCTGGTCATCGGCGGGATGATGACCCGCATCGCCTGGGGCAGCACGATCTTGCGCAGCACGGTGCCGGGACGGAGGCCGGTGGCGGCGGCCGCTTCCCACTGCCCGGTCGGCACGGCGAGGATGCCGGAGCGGACGATCTCGGCGATGTAGGACGAGGTGTAGATCACAAGGCCCAAGGTGAGCGCGCCATATTCAGGGCTGAGGGTCAGGCCGCCGACGAAGTTGAAGCCGCGCAGTTCGGGCATCTCGACCGCGAACGGTGCGCCTAGCGCCCCCCAGACCAAGACTGGGAAGCCGACCAGGAAGACGAGCGCCGCCGGCCAGACCTTAGGCCGGACGCCGCTCGCCTCCTGGTTGCGGGTGGCGGTGCGCGACCAGGCCACGGTGCCGGCGATGCCGAGCGCGAGGGCTGCCAGCGCCCACCAATACGGCGCCGACCACTCGACGACCGGGACCTTGATGCCGCGGTTGGACAGGAACACGCCGGGCAGCGGGTGAAACGAGTTGCGCGGAGCCGGCAGCCCCTGTAGCGCCGTGTACCAGAACAGCAACTGCAGCAGCACCGGGATGTCGCGGATGACCTCGACATAGACCGCAGAGAGCCGTGCGATCAGCCAGTTCTTGGAAAGCCGGGCCACGCCGATCAGGGTGCCGAGGATGGTCGCGAGCACGACGCCGACGACCGCGACCTTCAGCGTGTTGAGCAAGCCGATGATGAGGGCGCGGCCATAGGTGTTGACCGAGGGGTCGTAGTCGATCATCGCCTCGCCGATCGGGATGCCGGCGGTGCGGCCCAGGAAGGCGAACCCAGTGGCGATGCGGCGGGCGGCCAGGTTGCGGCTGGTGTTCTGCACCAAATACCAGACGATCGCCGCAACCACGCCCAGGACGACGACCTGCCAGACGATATTGCGGAAGCGCGGGTCGGACCAGCGGAGGCTGAGCGCCTTTTTGGGCGCGGCCCGCAGGGGGGATTGGCGAGGGTCGATGACAGCGCCGGACATAGGCGGTTCCTCAAGGGGCGGGCCACGGTGGGGCACTCAGGGCAAGCGACGCAGGCGTCATGCAGCAAGCGCCAATGTGGCATGTCCTGACCGCATGGAGGTAATCTGCCGTCATCCCGGCAGCAAGATCAACGACCACCGTGGCCGAAACTTTACGAAAAAGGCCGCTTCCAACCGAAGCGGCCTAGTTTTTGAGCAGATAGTGCTAAACCGCAGGCGTTTTAGCGGATCGGCGGCGGATAGTGCAGGCCACCCTTGTTCCAAAGATTGTTGATCCCGCGGGGGATGCTGAGCGGGGCGACGGTGCGGTCCCACATCTCGCCGTAGTTGCCGACACCCTTTACGATGCTCACTACGAACTTGTTGTCGACGCCCATGGCCTTGCCGAGGTCGCCCTCGTTGCCTAGCAGGCGGCGGATGTCGGGGTTGGTCGACTTCAGCATCTCGTCCACGTTCTTGCTGGTCACGCCGCTCTCCTCGGCCTGGATCATCGCGAACAGGGTCCAGCGCACCACGTCGAAGAACTTGTCGTCGCCCTTGCGGACCATCATGCCGAGCGGCTCCTTGCTGATGATCTCAGGCAGCAGGATATGCTCTTCGGCTTTCGGTCCCTGCTGGAAACGGAACGAGGCAAGGCCGGAGGCGTCGGTCGAGTAGCTGTCGCAGCGGCCGGCCAGATAGGTGTTCTGGATTTCCGCCAAGTCCTGGATCAGCACCGGGGTGAACTTCAGGTTGTTGAGCCGGAAATAGTCGGCGATGGCGAGCTCGGTGCTGGTGCCGGGCTGCACGCATATGGTGGCGCCGTTCAGTTCCTTCACCGACTTCACGCCCGCCGACGATTTCACCATGAAGCCGGTGCCGTCATAGAAGTTCACCCCAGCGAACAGCAGGCCGAGATTGGCCTCGCGGCCCAGGGTCCAGGTAGTCGAGCGGACCAGCAGGTCGAGCTCGCCGGACTGCAATGCGGTGAAACGGTTGGTGGTGGTGGTCGGCACGAAGCGCACCTTGCTCGCGTCGCCCAGGATGGCGGCAGCGACGGCGCGGCAGGTGTCGGCGTCGATACCCTGGGTCACGCCTTTGCTGTCCGCCAGCGAGAACCCGGCTACGCCGGTGGAAACGCCGCAGACGAGCTGGCCCCTGGACTTGATGGTATCGATCGTAGCGGAGCCGCTGCCCTGCGCCACAACTGGGGCCGAAAAGGCCACGCTGGCACCGAGCAATAGAGCACCCGAGAGGATGGTTCGCTTCATACGATGGTCTCCAGTAGCGTTTACGAGGATGCGCCCCGCGTAGGGCAGGACTGTGCTTCTTGCAAGACTGGAGATCAATGGCCCGTAACCTGAAATGACTGCTGCAACCCTCTCTCCGGGCGGAGAGAGGGAGCAGGTAATGGCCGAGTGTTACTCGGCGGCTTGGGTGAACGGCATGCCGGTCTCGATCGGCAGGCTTTCGTCGCGGCTCCACTCGTTCCACGAGCCGAAATACATGCGTACGTCCCGCACACCAGCTTCGTGCAGGGCCACCAGCGTGTTGGAGGCACGGGCGCCCTTGAAGCAGTAGAGATACACCGGGGTGGACGGGGTGACGCCGACGGTGTGGGCCTCGGCCATGATCTCGTTCGGGGCCTTGAACATCGGGCCAGCTCCGGTCGGCTTCATCAGGCGATACCACTCCAGCCAGCGTGCGCCGGGGATGCGGCCCTTGCGCGGGCAGAAATCCGGGCCGTAAGGCGAGGAGCTGGTGCCGATCCACTCGTCGACATCGCGCACGTCCAACTTCACGATGGCGTCGTTGCCGACCGCGGCGAGCATGGCGTCGCGGTCGATCATCATGTCACTGCCGGCATTGGACAACGGGAACGATTTGGCCGTGGGGGTGGCTGGATCGGTGCTAACGGGTAAGTCGGCTGCCTTCCAGGCGTGGAAGCCGCCATGCAGCACCTTGGCCTTATCATAGCCGAGCCAGCTTAGCAGGAAGTAGCCACGGCAGGACTGGCCGAAGCCGGAGTTCATGCTTTCCTCGTAGCACACGGCCGTCTCGGCGCCGGACAGCCCGGCCGCTCCGAACGCGTCGGCGAACTTCTGCCGCAACTCGGTCATGCCCTCGGGGGTGGACATCGCGAGAAAGGTGAAAATCTCGTGCACGTTGACGGCGCCGGGGATGTGCCCGGCCGCATAGGCGTCCGGCGACCTTGTGTCGATCACGACGACGCCTGGGCCCATCATCCCCTGCAGCTCGGCCGGGGTCAGCAACACTTTCTCGGTCATGCTCGATCTCCTTTGGTTAGGGCAGGCGGACGCGCAGGCCGTCCAGCGCGTCGGTGAGGCGGAGTTGGCAGCTCAGGCGCGACGTGGGCGTGAGGTCGAACACGGTGTCGAGCATCGCGTCCTCGTCCTCCGTCACGGGCGGAAGCCGGGCGGTCCAGGCGTCGTCCACGATCACGTGGCAGGTGGCGCAGGCGAGCGAGCCGTTGCACTCACCAAACATTGGCAGGCCGGCGGCACGGGCGAGTTGCATCACGCTGTCGCCGGGCGCGCCGTTCAGCACGGTCTCGCCGCTTGAGCCCTCGATGATGGCGTGCGGCATCAGTGCAGGCTTCCAGGCGCCACGCGCAGCTCGGGGCGGCTCAGTTCCTGGCGCAGATGGCGGATCGAGGGGGTGATGATCGCGACGAAGTGGCCTTCGCGGATGCGGCGGTTGACGGCGGAGCCCTCGATGTAGCCGCGGGCGCCGGTAGGCAGCAGCGCGGCCTGGCCGGCCTCCAGGGTCAGCTCGCTGACGCGCAGGCGGGCGGTTAGCACAGCGCGCAGGTATTCCGGCGCTTGCTCCAGCGGCGTCGCGGACAGCCGAGTGATCTCCCCGTGCACCGTGGCGAGGTCGGCGGCGAAGTCGTCGGCGCAGCGGGGCAAATATTGGTTGGTGTGGCCGTGGGTGACGTCGGCCTCGCGCATCAGGGTGATGCATGCCTGGGTGACGCCGATGCCCATGCCGGTCTGCAGGAGAATAAACCCGGCCTTGATGCGGCGGACCATGTCGCCGAGCGGGTCGGCCAGCAGCATCTCGTCGGCGATGAAGGCGCGGCGGAACAGCACGCTGTACGTGCCGGTGCCCTCCAGCGCCACGAAATGGGCGTTCATCTTGATGTCGACGCCGGGCTGGCCGCAGCGGATCATCGCCATGATGCGGTGGTCGGGGCGATCCGCGTCCTCGAACACCGTGCCGAACAGGTGGTCCGGACCCAGGTTGCTGACCCAGGGCAGCACGCCGGAGACCTCGTAGCCCCATAGGCGCTAAAATAGGTCCCGGACGGGATATCGGATGTGAGGTTTGCGCCTTCGCGGCGCGTTGGCGAGGTGCCGGTGAACCATGGGGTGTGGGGCGATGAGGCTGGCCAGAGAGAGTGGG
>JAABVA010001335.1_pt1 | contig 26755 bp, 24 predicted proteins | sample 5560331 | NCBI WGS metagenome assembly JAABVA01 (sample SAMN12812661, study PRJNA571458) | rock metagenome | isolation source: Antarctica rocks | place: Antarctica: Victoria Land, Mt New Zealand sud | collected 2016-01-07 | reverse complement strand
AATACAGTGATTCTTCTTTTCTAATAATGAGTTTATGCTTGAAAGTGAGTGATTATGCTTTTCGCTCATGTTTCAGCCTCATTTTGAAAGCTTCTATAAGCTTTGAGACATTTTTCATATTTTTGCTCAATATTCATTGATCATATTCAATGAGATATTCTTTTTATTGTATCTTATAATATAAGATTTTCTTTCTTTTTCACTTCTATAAAATCTTTTCTATCTTTCATTCTTACTCATCATCAATAAGCTCAAGTATGAGATAATCGAGTATAGAATCATCATTTAGTCTACGATTATACAATTTTAAAAAAATACATAAAAGACAGAATGAACTCTATAAATGATTAAAAGATCAAGACAATACATTTGCTTGTTTATGAGTTCTTATATACAAAAGAACTTTATCATTTTATTTGATAACTTTTTGCTTGACTTCTTTTGCTTCAGATTTTTTGCTGATAGCATGATTAAATCATCAACATTAAAGAACTTAAACTTATGTTTTCGATTATAGTACTTTGTCTGAGCATCAACTGCATTTTGTCATCATTGTGTCAACGTGTTTTGCACATCTTTCAGCATTTCAACGTGTTCTTTTGCTGCTGACATTTCTTCTTTCATAGCATCATTCTTGATGTGTATGTCAAAGATTGATTCATTGTCATACATGACTTTAAAGAGACTACAGCTCAATGAAGCATGCTTCGTTTAATGATAAATGAACTCAACTATGAGTAAAAGTGTAGCTTAATCATCTTGCTTTTCAAAACAATACACTCTTAAATAATGTTTCAACATTTGATTCTGTTGTTCTGTCTGATCATCTGTTTGCAAATGAAAAATAATGCTTAGTCGTTGTTTCATCTTGACATGATAGCAGATCTCTGATCAGAACGCATTAATAAATAAATTATCTTGATCAATAATTATATTACTTGAGATTTCATATCTTAAAGCAATCTTCTCGAAGAACAACTTTGCTAACTCTACGACAGTCAGAGTTTTCTTCATAAACAGATAACGCGTCATCTTTGTGTAATGATCAACTATCATGAAAATCAAGTCATATACAACTTTTTTTCATTTACTAGATGACAGATCTGTTATGAAATTCATAGTGATTTCTTTTCATGAATCTGTGAATCGAGATAATAATCTCAACTCATCATATGATAGATGATGTTTCATCTTTACTCTTTAACAAATGTCACAAGTATTTATATACTCTTTGACATTCTTGATTATACTTTTTCAGTAATATTTGCAATCTAATAGCTCACTGATTTTGTCAGCATCAAAATGTCTTGTTAATGAATCATCATGATGATGTTTCAACAGCTCTTCTCTGACCGAAAAATCTTCTGAAACATATAATGATTCATTGTACTCTATCATTTCTTAACTTTTCAATGTTCAAGCTTTGACATCATTCTTTCATATACTCATCGTTTCATCTACTCTTAGTATCACAGCAAATTCATCTTCTTGCTGTAAAATCTTGATGAGCTTGACTATGAATTTACTACTGAAGTTGCATGTTGTTTCATGAATTGTCAATACTCTGATAATTGCACGTGAAACGAGTTGTTTGCAATCAACAGTTTCAGTAACAGAATTAAGTTATTTCTCAGCTACATTGCAATCTTTATGAGTTGACATTTCAACGTCTGTGCTTCTTGAAGTTGTTAATTCAAGTTGAGAAATTCTATCTTTTAAGAAATGTACTTCATTTAGATGCATTTCTTGCACTGTTAAAGTCATGATTCTCAGCAGCATACTTTTGATATGCATTGCTGAATATGTACTCATGTTTTCACTGACATGATGAACAAACATCTTCTCAACTTCATTAATCATTCATGTACAGTAAATTTTATCTTGCGATTTGCTTTTGACATGTTTCGCTGAATATCTTCGTTCACTGACATCGTGAATGAATGTTTTCTCAACATCATTAATCACTCATGTTCATCAATGAATTTCATCTTGCAATCTGCTCTTAACATGTTCTGCTGAATATCTGTTCATACTTATACTGTGAATGAACGTCTTCTCAACATCGTTAATCACTTGTATACAGTATAGTTCTCTGATCGCTACAAATATAAAGCTATTTAAGCTTTCTATTCTAGTCAGCTTTTGCTGCAGAGTGAACAGCAAACAATTTGCAGAAATGTTTTTATTCTTATAATCAGATCATTTTGATGACACATTGATTAAATTTGTCTTTTCTGATTTATGTGCTATTTCAAAATTGCAAATCAACAATCTCATGACTCATTTGACTTGTCTTTCATTTAACTTTCAAACATTCATAAAACTCTTCAGATTATTATGATCAGTCAGAACTTTGACAGTATGATAACTGTCTTTTACATAGTATCATCAATGTTTAAACATCACTATTATGATTAAAAGCTTCTGATTATGTGTCTCATAGTTTCTTTCAATGTTTATCATCATTTTGAATCAGAATGCAATTGAATGTCATTAATCTTCATTATCTAACTGAGACAAAATACTTGTGACTGCATAATTGAACATGTTGATCTTGATGCATATATGTCGCTCTGAGTCAAAGTGTCTTAGAATAAACATTCTCATAAAGACGTCGCGAAGCTGATTAAAAGCTTGTTTCACTTCATTCAATTATATGAATGAGTTTATTTTTACATCTTTTACACTATCTCTCAGCAGTTCTATTAAAGACTCTGCTATCTGAGAGTAATGATGTATAAAACGTCGATAGAAATTGATGAATCTCAGAAAAACTTGTATTTCTCAATACATCTTTGATCTGAGTCACGTTTTGATGATGTCTACTCTATTTAGATTCATTGAAACACTCTCTGTAAATACAACAAATTCTAGAAAGTTCACTTTAATGATGAAGAATTCACACTTCTTTAAGCTAATATATAGCTTGAACTTTCTTAATTTCTTGAGAATCTGCTTCATGTAATTTACATAATCAGTCTTCTTTATAAAGAAGATTAGAATGTCATTCAGATAAACAACACAAAAATCATTTAAAAGCTTTATCAAGATCTTGTTAATATAAGTCTGAAAGATGACAGATGCATTGATCAAATCAAATGACATGATCATATATTTAAAGTAATCATAATGAGTATAAAACATCGTCTTTCACTCATCTTCACGTTGAATTTTGAGATGATGATAAATGTTCTTCAGATTTAACTTAGTGAACTGCTTGACTTTACTGAGTTTGTTTAAAGTTTCACTAATTAAAGACAGTGAATGATGATTTTTGACAATAATCTTATTTAAATCTTGATAATTCATGCATAAATGAAGATTATCATTCTTTTTGAAAATGAATAGAATAGATACATCAGTTGAGTTAATGAAGTGCGTAATTCATTCTTTCGCTAAAATATCATTTAAATATTGTTTCAAAGTCGTTAACTTTATGTTTGACAAATTATACAATGATTCATATGATGACTTTGCAGTGATTTCAATTGCATAATCATGATTTTCATGCAAAGACAGTTTGTCTGCACTTTCTGTCAAGAATACATCTTCATATTCTTTCAATTCAACGAGTAAAATTTGCGTTTTAAGTGTGTTTGTGATACAACTCATCATGTTATTCATTGTTTTCACTTGATGTTCAATAATTGACTTTTCAACAATGTTGATCATGACAAGAACATACACAGTAAACTCATCTTGTAGAGCTTTTGCAAATACTTGTGCAAAGAACAACTTAAATGCGTGTTTATTCACGTTGAAACATCATGTTCTTGTAATCATGTCTATTCAAATACACTCAAATTGCATACTTGATATACTTAGAATTAAAAGAGATTCTTTCTTGTCAATAGCATAGAAGATACTTATATCTTTTTTCTCTATGTTTCAGCTGTTTCTCAGTCGATAACACATCTTATAAACGTCATAACAATAGACATTCTGATCATTCATTCAGATAGATCTTGAAAGATCAACGTTCAACAATGATATATCTTGCTTGATAATGAAACATTGACTAATCACGTTCATCTTGATGTTGATATTCATGTAAATCTTCATTTCTATCTTTTGATCTTTCTGAATTACATGCTCTTTATATATAAAAGTCTTTATGAAGAGAACTTTTTGTTTTTCTCTCAATGATTTAAAGCATTCATCAAGAGCTTGTCTTTTTTTGAAATCTTGAAATAATTCATATGTGACATTAAATCAATGAATACTTGATTTACATCAAGTTCTTTTGATTTATTCTTGATCTTTTCATCTTTACAATTAATAAGATAATGATTCTTTCAATTGCATATATAGCACGTTATGTTGAACAAATTCTTGCTATAATGTGATGAAGCATGTGAACTCATCTTTGATAAAGAGTTGAATTTAGTTGATCAATGAAATTTCTTTCGCTTTAAATGAGTCTTCTTGTTGATTTTATCTCAATCATGCAAGTTCTCATCTTAAGATCATTTCAATGACAAGACGTGTTTTTTTCGCAGATTTATTTTCAATCAAGCAACAAGATCAATTAATGCATTTCGTGTGATAGAAATTGACTGCACATTAGTAATGATCACATGCAGCTCAAATCTCAACTTAATGAATAAATGAGCTCACTTATGCTCATTACTATACAACGAAAGTTGATGTTTCAGAATGCTCAAATGAGTTGCAAACATTCATATCATCTGATTTGAACATTATGATATGTTCATGTATTGCTAAGTCACGTCTATGTCTCGATTCATTGAATTCTCAATTAAATTCAGAAGAAAGTTGATAAAATTAAATCACGTCTGCTGAGCTGCAAACATAGTCTCTTTATGATTAAATCAAAGTTTCTTTGATTCACTCTTTAAATAGATTATGCAGTACAAAATCTTTTTCTCATTACTTTCAAAATGTCAAAAGATATTTTGAAATAAGATTTTGACATTGCAAATTCACTTTCTATGTTTTCTTATAATTTTGTTATGATACTTCTTCAAAGACATTGAGAATCTTCGCTTTTGTAAAACAATATTGTGATGACTTTGTTTTGTCATCATCAACATTATGAAGACGATGTGTAAATCATTCAAATTCTTCATGAGAGCTTAAGTGAAAACTTGATGACTTTTCTTCATCGTTTCAACGACTTGCAGAGTTTCAATCTCTGATCAAATAACTGTTAACTTTTGTTTCTTTTGCAGTTCATCACGTTAAAGCATTACTCATGTCAGCTGTTCATTAATATCAAGAGAGAGTTCATTTTCTGCTTCTTCACTTTCTGATTTCATTATGTAACATTCATTTTCTGATATGATGTTTTATAAGATTAAGACATTATCATTTCAATTCTGTTGTGATCGCGTTGCTGTTGTCATGCTTCAATATCAAATCATCACTTCTAAAAAGAGTTTGAAATAATTAAAATTGTGATGATCAAATTTACTAAATGAATAAATGAGATTTATAAAAGTGATATAACAATGTGATATTTTAAACAGACACAGAATGAATATATATTATGATAGAGCTAATTATTAAGAAGTTCTCAATAACTTGAGAGAATCAATCGACTATAAAGAGTTTGTCAAGCATTATCAAGTTGAGCATGACATAACTCATGACATATTAAGTTGAAGATATGACGTAGTCTAAATGATGTCTTGACAAAGTCATAGAGTTTTAGAGCTAACTCAGATCTGATCTTTAACTCAGTTTCTGACTTTAGTCTCTGATTTAATCTCTATGTGTCAATTCATCATGACAATTCTTCACTTTTCATTCGTTTTTATCTTCAATGATTATAAAGTTTGATAATTCATTACATTGTTCTTTCAATGAATCTTCAGAGTTCAATCGTAACAGATTCAATGAGAATTCATTGTGAATCTTCATTGTCAATAATAGTTTCAATTAATATACTTTTTCTATCATGATGAAAATCTTAAAAGATTTCAGCATCTTATCATCAAGCTTCTTGAAAGATCTTGAAGTAGTGATGTTTCTTAAGTTCAGAAACATTATGTCATTTATCTTGTAAATTATTTTCTTTTGATGCTTGTTAATCTGTTTCTTCATTGTAACTCTGACTTTTGCTAGTGCTTACTTGATCAATGCTAATAATCATTTCATATGCTTGAAAATATCTTTTACTTTACTTACTTTAATTCTAGCATGAATAATTTCATATTTAGTTGAATTCAAGTTAAAGTTCATATGAAAGTAAAAGTTCTTATTCAGAAAGAATGCTGACTGTTCAATTAATGATGAGATAGCATTGTTATTAACAAATTCAGTTATGAATAATCAGATGAATCAATCATCTTGCATGTATGAGTAATAACTTTGTAGATACCATTTCACATCTTGATTTGTTCTTTCTGTTTAATTATTTATTTGTAAATAATAGTCTGTAAACAATTTCATCTTGATATTAAGTTTCAAACATAAAGAATTTCAAACAATTGATATGAACTGAGAATCATGATTAAACATTGTTGATCTTGATAGTTTATGTGTGCAAAAGACTCATACTAACAGAAGCTTAAATGTTTATTCTGCTGTAATTTCTTTGTCATCTGATTAACATGAAATATAGTGATGTTCTTTGAACAATCTGTTCACTACTGTCAAAATCACATTACTTTCTTCACTTTCTGATAGATTAATAATAAAGTTTAAGAATATGTTTTTTCATCATTGTTTTGATATGAGTAATGACTTTAGCAATTTATTGATTTTATCTCTTGATGTCTTTGATTTATGACAAATGTAACAGTTTTGAATGTAATACTTGATTGTAGTTCTCATCTTTGATCAGCAATATGATCATCTAAGCAAGTTTAACGTTTAATTCATGTCAGAATGATCATTAATTGAAAAATCACATGCTTTTCTTATTAATTGAGTGATTTCTGACTGAGAGACTCATAGTTTATCATCTTTTCAGAGTACTTCATTAAGTACTTGATAATTGTTTAAATCAATATCTTGACAAGTTTTTTGATTTTGTTTCATAGCTGTTCAAATATCAATACATAGTTGATTCATTTGATTTTCAACTATAATCTGATCTTAAATAAAAATCATCTTTTCAATTGAATTTTAATTAACTTTCAATTCAAATTTTGAATCTGAGTTAAATTTTGAGTCAAATCTAAGCAAGATTTGAATCAGATCTTGATCAGATTCTTGATTAACTTCAATTGATTGCAGATTGAATTTACTTTCAAATAATAACATTTGATGTTAATAAAGCTTTTTATTATCATTTATTTAAACTAACTTGACATTTAATATTTAAGTCAACGCGTTGACTTTCAGATTCTGTTTTTCTGACTGATAAATAATTTGAAAGTTATATTCAAATAACTTTTCAGCTCATTTAGCTTGTTATTGAGTTAATTCATTGCTGATCATAAAGTACTTTAAATTCAGATGATCAATAAAGATCTTGATCAAAATATCAGTATATTTCAATTTAAAACATCAATGCTTCAAGCAGCAAATAATGATCAGCAGTTCTTTATCATAAATTTTATAGTTGCATTCTGCGAGAATTATATTCTTGCTATAAAAAATTATTGAATGTAGAATTTCTTCATCATTATACTAAGACAATACTTCATCATTGACATAGTTTGAAAAGTCAGTTTTCAGAATAACTTTTCTGATTAAGTCAAAATGTTTCATAATGAGAGCTGTTATCACTTGTTACTTCAGTTCTTTAAAAATTATCTGACAAATCTTTGTTTATTCAAAGAAATAATTTTTTTGAGTTAACTTCATCATGAATCAAGCAATCTTTAAGAAGTTCTTGATGAATCATTGATAGAAATTGCAGAAGTCAATGAAGATCTGCATATGAATCAATGATCACAACACTTTTCAGTTTCAAATTACATTTACTTTTCAAGAATTCATTTGCAGATCATTGATGAATATTAGTAGTTCAAGAAACGAGATTTTCTGAATCTTAAATTTACACTTGTTTATGTTTATTTGTAAATTGACTTCATGAAGCTTGTTTAACACTTCTTTTACGTGAGTTTTATATTTTTTCAATGTCTTACTATAAATGAGAATATCATTCAAGTATGTCTGACAGAATTTATGCAGACATTCAAACAACACATTGTTGATATAATGCTAAAAGAATGCAAATTCATTGATTAATTTAAAGAGCATTACTTTATACTTGTAAATGTTGAAGAAAGTAATAAAAGTAGTTAAATTCTCGCTTTCTGAACTCATGCGCAGTTTATTGAACGTGATGATTATGTTAAGTTAAATCAGATACTTACTGTCTTGAATTCAAGCTAATACTTCGTTTATCAAAAGTATCAAATAACGATTTCTTTTAATCAAAGCATTCAGTTTTCAATAGTTCATGCAAAAGCAAAGACTATCATCTTTCTTTTTAACAAATAGTATTGATAAAGCAAAAGAAACTTTGCTGAGTATGATGAACTTCTTCTTCAAATTCTCTTCTAAGTACTCTTTGATCTTCTGCAGCTTGTAATTCAATATAAAGTACAATCAACTTTTAAAGAGTTGACTCTCGTTTTCTAATTCAATCTTATGATCATATGATTAATGTGAAGGCAAATGAGTTATCTTTTCTCTATTGAAAACATTCAGAAAGTCATGATAAATGATTGAAAGCTTCTTCTTCAGTTCATTCAATAACATGATTAATGTTATTTCATTCAGTTTTGCGAAATCTTTAACTGAGCTAAGCACTTTATTGATTTTGTTAATGATCAAGAAGAAAATCTTGATCTTTTTATTCTTGACTAAAGTTTAATACATAGCAACTTCAATCATGATAATATCAACAATCTTCTTTACTTTCATTGACTGAAAAAGTTGAAGTTGATTAAAGTAAATTTAAGTGCTTTGCTTTTATTTGAATATAAATTCAATGAATTGATTCATTGATTTCTGATTCATGAGTCTCTTTAAGATTGTCAGAAACTGAGCTAAACTAGAGATACTATCAATATAGAAGATTGATATTATTATTACTTTAATAGAATTTAAATACAAGACAATACATCAGATAATGTACAAGATGAAAGATAAAGAGTAAAAGAAAAGAATGAAAGCTCAACTTTTATATACATGAATCAAGCAGAATCAAGACTAAACAGTAGTTTTATGACTTAAGATTGCAAAAATTCACGCACATGATTAAGATAATTGAAACAGAATTGCTGAAACTTAGACTGATCATTGAGTTGAGTTTCGAGTTGACATTTTGAATCTAACTCGATTCAAAGTCGAGTTGCTCACATTTTCAACTCGACTCGAGTTGAGTTACTCATATTTTCAATTCAACGCGACTCGACTCGACTGAGAATTGAATCAATTCGACTCGATTCGTCAAGAATTCAAGCTTGACGTCAAGAGAGCTAAATATAGAAATTTTTCCGGTTTTTTGCTTTTGCATTATCTTTTTGATAGAAGTCATGACGGGAAACATGAAGACTATATGATAAAGAGTCATGAAGAGAAGTCATGATAGAAAAGTCATGAAGAGAAGCTATGAAGAAGAGTCATGAAGGAAAGTCATGATAGAAAGTCATGACGAGAAATTATGAAGACTGTTTGGTAGAAAGGTTTGATAGAAAGTCATGACGAGAAACATGACGAGAAACATAAAGAGAAACATGAAGAAAAACATGACGAGAAACATGACGGGAAAACATGAAGATCGTTTGACTTTGATAGAGAGTCATGACGAGAAAACATGATAGAAAGTCATGAAGAGAAATCATGTAGACTGTTTGATCAAGCTATTTACATCTATCTAATATCTTGTCGAGTCGAGTCGAGTTTTCGAGTCGAATTGTCGAATCAAGCTTCTCAATTCGACTCGAGTGCTTGAGTTCAACTTCTCAACTCGACTCGACACTTTTTCAAAAAAATTTCAACTCGACTTGATGCGATCAGTTTACTGAAACTAGATTAAAATGATGATAACTAAATTAATGACTTGATTTATTGAACTGTAAAACAGATTCAATGAATTGAAATTATTTAAAATATCAATGATTTATGTTCTAAATTGAATTAATGATTTGACATCATAACAGTAACTTTTCTCTTTAAGACTGAGCTTCTGCAAAACAATGAGAAGAAACAAGATAAGACAAAGAAGAATTAAAGACGAAGATTGAAATGAAATAAGAATTGATATGAATGCATTTTAGTGTGATGAAGCACAGATGAGACTAGAATAAATCTGAGTCACATCTGAGTTAAATTTGAGCAAGATGTTTGAAAAGTAAGACAAGATAAGACACATTTTAACGTGATGATGCACAGAAATTAAAACACATCTGAATCACATCTGAAACAAATTTAAATGAGATGTCTGAGTTAAATTTAAACAAAATCTGAGTCAGATTTGAGTAAGAAAAAGACGAAATGCAGTTTAATATGATGATGCACAGAAATTAAAATATATTTGAATTACATCTGAATCAGATTTAAACAAAATGTCTGAGTTAAATCTAGACAAGATCTGAGTCAAATTTGAGTAAGAGAAAGACGAAACGCAGTTTAATATAATGATGCACAAATGAAACTAAAATACATTTGAGTTACATCTGAGTCAGATTTAAACAAAATGTCTAAGTCAGATTTAAACAAGATCTGAGTCAGATCAAGATTGAATTGAGATGATGAAGATTGAATTTAAAGTTCTTGATATTAACATTGAGATATTACATACAACAGTACATGTGATTCTTCGACGACAGAATTGATGAGATGATATTCATTAAGTGTTTGCTCACAATTATTCAGAAGATGAAAAGACTCTCAAGTAGAAAAGTGATCTTTTCAATCAACATAATACTTGAGCAAAGATGAATTATAATGTTTATCACGTTTGAAGTTTAATATGCTGTTTACATATCAGAATCTTTTGTCATTCTTAATGACAATAAATTTTCAAGATTTCTGACGTTGATTCAAAAGAAAGTCACTTGTGATATAATTCAGAAGAATGACATTGTCATGAGACGAAGTTTCATCTTTCAATGACTCATGAAACAGCATTGATTCGATCACATCTAAAGTTCACAAAGATATTAGCTACTATTGATAGAGATTTCTCAAGCATGACTCAGTTGCATCTTCAGAATTCATGAGAATATAGACTCATAGAGATTTCTTGAGCAAAGCTATTGAGTTGCATCTTCAGAGTTCATGAGAATATTGACTATTATTTATAGAGATTTCTCAAGCGAAGTTTTCTTCTTCATCTTTTTACTCATCTTTTCATCTCTTTTCTAGGCGAAAGCATTTACATAGAGATATATCTATTTATCTATCTATTTATCTAGTCATTTGTATCTAGTCTATCTTCTAGATCTATTTATCTACTAGATTCATCATTGCATGTGTTCATGCTCGCTCTGTTGATTTCAAAGCTTTCTATATTGCATCACTATTTTATCTCTCAACATTGAAGCTCAACGCAAAAATATCATTTTCATGATATTGAGTAGAGCAGTGACGAAACAACAGAAAGTGACACGTTCATCTCTGCAACAATGAATGCATTGATGAACAGCTTAAGCGAGCTGAATATGAACGCATTGATGGGCTTGAGCGAGCTGAACATGAACGTGTCAATGATCTTTGATCAGATGATGATCTTGTCTTCAAGAGCTTGCAGACAGATTCTTCAGACTTTGCATTCAAATGATCAATGAATCGCTCAGACATTGAAGTTTCAGCTCGATCAGCTTAAGAAGTTATCAAAGAAGCAAAAGACTGAATTGCATGAACATTGATAAATCATGTTTGAAGAGCTGAATTTAAACGAAGCTCAAGCTCAGAAAGAGCTGAATCAAGAGAAAGCTCAGACTAAAAAGAAAACTCAAGCTAAAGAAATAGCTCAAGAAGAAATGAGACATTCAAAGCTATTCAATGACGATGATGATTTAAATGAGATACATTAAATGTGTAAGCGAGAAATGACTCATCAACAAATCATAAAGCTTGTTTGATCTGAATGATCTAATTCGACTTCATCTGCTTTGACTGTTTCTTGAAAATTCATCTCGTTGTCAGCTCAAAAGTCTATTGTTTTCTCAGTTTGATCATCTTCTTCGTCTGCTTCATCTGTTCAAGAAACTCGAGAATTCGTTCAGTTGTCAGCTTGAAAGCTCACTGTTTCTTTCTCTCATTCTTCATCTAGATTTTTGACTTCATTTACAAGCTTATTCTCTTGCTCGTCATCTGCTCGAAATTTGCAGCGATTCTACGCTCAAATCGCTTCTCTTTTCTCAGTCTCTTCGATTTTCACTTCAGTCTCTGTCTCACCTGCTCAATTGTTTGCTCAAGATGCTAGAGATTTACGTTGAAAACTCAAGCAAAGACTCTCTGCTTCTTTATCTCATTTCTCGTCGCGTATCTATCTCTTTCATGACTCATTTCGTAGCTCATCTCGCTACTCATCAGCTCGAAATTCTTGTCGAACGCTCACTTGAAATGTCTCTTTTTCCTCATCTAGATCATTTACTTGAACTCTTTCTCATGATTCATCTACTCTCTCATTCTCTATTCTCTCATCTTGTGACTCATCTGCAAGAATTCTCTCTAGTGACTCATCTTAAAACTCATCTCATGACTCATTTATTAAGTCGTGTTTATTCGTGAAGAATTTATACATCATGTTTCATAGACTCAGCGAAGAAGAACATGTGTTGCAAAGTCAAAGACAACGCATCTCTCTCAAGCTCACATACTCGATTTCGCTCTTTATCTCTGTCTCATTATCACGTTCTTTAAAGCGATTTCTTCAAAGATCAAAGACGAAACTATCTTTCTGAATTCAATAAATATAGTCAATCAGAATTTTGCAAACTCAGATCTATCAAATGCAAAGATCATGTGTTCAAATTTTAGCATTGCTCGATTTTATTTTCATTTTTGATATATAAGAAATAAGAAAGAAGAAAGAAGAAAGAAAATGATTTTGTAAGAAATAAAATAGTTTCGTAAGAAAAATAAGAAAATAAGAAAGAAATGAGAAAATGAGAAACTGTACAGTTGAATATTCAGTGACAGAGTAGCTCATCTACTACTTCGTAAGATCATGCGACTATCTAAAACATTTCGTCGCTCTCATATAAATCATCATTCAATCGTACAGTTGAATATTCAGTGACAGAGTAGCTCATCTACTATCTTGTAAGATCATGCGATCATCTTTACATCTTGTTGCTCTTATATATCTCGTCGTTCTCAATTTATCGTCGATTTAGTGACTATTATCTCATCTGATCAAAGCTTGCTCTAATCATTATGTAATGAACTCACTAGCGTTCACTGTGTAATAATTAGAGTTAGATCTTTATGACTCTATTCATTTTCGTCATGTTCAAAGCTTCGCTTCAGAAAATATCACTCTCTAGCTATCAATCTACTGACTAGTCATATATCTCGTCTTCGCTCTTGAATACTTCGTCATTTAGCTATCGTTCTACTAGCTATTCAATATATTCACTTCTTATAACTTCGTTTGAATTACATCTGTGACTTCGATCTTCGTTATTCGCTTTTCGCTTTTGCCTCGCTAGTATCATAAAAGAGTCACATTGATGCTCAAGAGACGAGCATTAAATGAGTGAAAGAAGAATGTTGTGAGACGAAGTCTCATCTCTCGATGACTCATGAAACAGCATTGATTCAATTGCATCTAAAATTCACGAAGATATTAGCTACTATTGATAGAAGTTTCTCGAGCATGACTCAGTTGCATCTTCAGAATTCATGAGAATATAGACTATCATTCATAGAGATTTCTTGAGCAGAGCTATTGAGTCACATCTTCAGAGTTCATGAGAATATTGACTATCATTTATAGAGGTTTCTTGAGCGAAGTTTTCTTCTTCATCTTTTTACTCATCTTTTCACCTCTTTTCTAGACGAGAACATCTACATAGAGACATATCTATCTATCTATTTATCTATCTAGTCATCTGTATCTAGCCTATCTTCTAGATCTATCTATCTACTAGATTCATCATTGTATGTGTTCATGCTCGCTCTGTTGCTTTCGAAGCTCTCTATATCACATCACTATTTTATTTCTCGACAACATGAAAGATTGAATGAATCTTCATGAATGCTGAAAGATTTAACTCGATGATCAGAAAATTATTCTTGAAGACACACTTGATCTTGAAGAGATCAACGTTATGATCATTTAACTTAACAGCAAGATGAGTGATGCTGAGATTGTGAGCATTCAGTCAGACTTCATCTTCGACGAAGTATTTAGAACAAGAACGATGAAAGAGATTAACATTGAATTCATAAATGATCTGAGCTATAAGCATCTCATCACATAAATGCTTCGTTAATTTCTTCATTTTCTTGATGAACTTTTTGACATTGATTAACTTGTCTTAAGCTTGAAACATAAGATTCTTGAGCAAAGATTCAAAAGACTTGAAGTTTAAATGTGAGTTTTGACTTGAATTGATCAAGAAGAATGATGTTAAAGTGATTAATAATGATGTGTTATTGATGATGAATTCAACTTCAGAAAGTCACTTAACTCAGTCATTCTGCATGTAGTTGACAAAGTCTTGAAGATAATGCTTCATGATAGTATTGATTCTCTCAATTTGATCATTGATTTCAAAGTGATATGTTGTTAATAACTTGATGTCTATCTTCAGCATTTTACACATATGCTTTCAAACATTGAAGATGAATTGTGTGTCTTGATCAGACACAAAGAACTTGAGTAAATCATGATGTTTTCAAACATAAGCATAAAAGCAGTTGATAGCTTCTTCAACTTTCATAGAAGTGATGAAAACTAAATGTCTCATTTTGATAAAACAATTAACGAAAACTAAAACATATCTATATGTGATACTCATGAAGATATTGAGCGATAAAGAATTTACATAGTTCATGAAGATATCACATCAACAACGTTCGAGAATTGAAAGAAAATGCAATCATTCTTGAGTTTATTGTTTAAAAAGCTTAAAACGTGTGTATACATAACAGTTTCATACGAAGTGTTGAACATACTTATAAATGTTTGATCATCAGTAAACTCAATTGATCAGTTTATAACTTTTTGCTTTTTCTGAGTGATCATCAACAACATTATCATGAGCGAGCTGAATGATACAAAGACGTAGTTTATTTGAGTTGAGCACATACTTTCTTTCTTGAAAGTACAGATGATTCTCGTGTTCTTCACACTTGACTAGAAAGATTTTGTTGTGATGTCATGCTTCATTGCAAAGTGCTTTGATTATCTGAACTGCGAATTTATCATTGATTTCAATTTGCTTTCATAATGTCTGAGTGAGAATGTCAGCAAAATCTTCATCAAGATTCAAAGTGTTTTAATCTAGCTGAGACTTGATGTTTTCAACGTTGAATTCTTTGATTTCTAGATTCATGAGAGCTAGAATTTGCAAAGATGCTGAGATAATTAAAAACAGATATAACTGAACTGAATCTAGAATGATGATTTGTGACTGAAGCTTCATGACTTTGATGTTAAAAACATCAAGAGCGAAATTCTTAATAATATTAAAGTTTAAAACATGAGTTTTCAAAATTGTTTGATGTTGATATTGATGTTAAGAATTGAATGTATTTTTCTTCTTAAAAAGATCTTTTGAGCGACGTGTTAAAGCATTCAACTTATCATCGATCTTGTCAAGATGATAAACGATGTGATAGTTGAATTTAGACAGAAACTCACTTCAACGAGCTTAATGATGACTCAACTGTTTAATTGACATGAAATACTCAAGATTTTTATGATTCGTGATCATCTCAACAGAATAGATAAAGTCTTTAAGCTCTGATCATCATTTCTTGAAAGTGCAAACAATGATCATGAGTTTTTTATTATAGATTTCATAGTTACACTTGACTGAGTTATGCTTCTTTGAAAAGTAAATGATTGAACGAAGAATCTTGTTCTCATCATATTGAGAAAGAATGTTTTTAAACACATAGTTTGAAGCATTGATTTCTATCATAATCTTGTGATCTGAATTATAATGACAAAGAATAATCTTGAAAGTGAAGACTTTTTTAAGAATGTTGAATGCAATCTGACATTTCTGAAATCAGACAAAGAGTACATCTTTTCTGATGAGACGAGTGAGCGAGATAGTTATTCTACTATAGTCATAAATGAATCTTTTATAGAAGTTTGTGAAATCTAGAAAACTTTGAATGTCTTTAACGTTGATCAAGATGAGTCAATTGACAATGATGTTTATCTTAGAAGAATTTATCTTGATTTTTTTGATGATGATTATCAATTCTAAATATGAAACTTGAGTGACATGAAACTTGCATTTGATTATATTCATCTGAAGTTCTGCTTCTTGCAACTTTCGCAAAATGAGCTTGACATGAATTTTGTGCTTGAGTTTATTGTCAAAATAGATCAAGATGTCATTCAGATAAGCTGTACAGAACTTATTTAAATGTTTGCAAAAAGTATTGTTGATGTACTTCTAAAATGAGACAGACTCATTACATAGATTGAAGAGCATGACTAGATACTTGAATAATTCAAATCAAGTGCAAAAGATGATGAAAGCTTCATCTTCTTCTTTAATTTGAAGTCAATTGAATGCAGAGATGATATTCAGCTTGATAAAGATTTTAGCTCAACTTAGACAATTCAGCATTTCTGAGATCAAAGACAGAGAATATCGATTCTTGATTGTGATAGTGTTCAGATCTTGATAGTTCACGCAGAAGCAAAGTTCTTCTTTAAGTTTCTTAATGAAGAGAACAGAAATGATCATCTGAAAGTGATTGACTTGAATGAAATCTTTGCTCAGATTTTCATTCAGATAATGATGAAGTTCTAGAATTTCATCACGACTCATGTTGTACAAAGCGAAGATTGAGAATTGAGCATTTTCTTTAAGATGTATGACATGATCATGAACTCAATGCAAAGACAAGATATCAACGTTCTTCTTGAAAAAAACATCTAGAAACTTGAAATATCTGAATGATAGAATTGTGACTGAATCAACGTTCTTACTTTGTTGATAGACTTCAAGATCTTCTTGTGTCGTGAATGCCGTCAAATGAAATTTCTTTTTCATTTAATGAAGATTCAGACAATGATTCTTATCATATGTACTGTCTTGAGAATGAGATAAAAACTGAGCAAGAGTTAAGCTGTTCTTTGAACAGATAGTCAAAGTTGTGTGATGCAATTTTGATTGATCAGAGTTCAGACTAGAAAATGAGATTAACTCAAGATTCAAAAAGACATTAATTTTCTTTAGAATGACGCTAAACACTTCAATATCTTTGACATGAGCAGCATGATCAAAGCTTTAAACTTTCAACTCAACTATGTCAAGTTGTATAAAAGATTGATTGAATTGATCTGCTTGAGAAACAACAGAAGTTCTAAAGAAGAAAGAATTTCAACACTTGATTTTTGATGAGTGTTCTTTTTGAATGACTTAAAAAATACAATTAAAAGCTTCTTGTTTCAGATGAGAAACAAGATTGAATGAAGTTTGTTTCTTGTGAATGAGCTGAGTATTAGTTGACTTTTTGTGAGCAAACAAAGAGTTATATTGCTTCTTTCAAGCAAATGAGAAACTAGATTGCTTCTTGCAAACAAACTGAAAACTGAGTTACTTCTTTTCAATGAATGAGAAACTAGATTACTTCTTATAAGCAAACTAAGTACTGAATTACTTTTTATGAATAATCTGTAAACTGAATTGCTTCTTGTGAGCAATCTGTAGACTGAATTGCTTCTTGTGAACAATTCATGAACTGAGTTGCTTCTTGTGAATGAATTAAGAGTGACATTGAGAGAAAGCTACTTTGTTAACTTCAAATGAGAAATTTTCTTCTTGTTGATTAAGATCATAGATCTTGATGAGAGATGAGCAACAATAATTAAGACAGAAGAAGAAAAATAAGATAAGAATATTGTGTTCAAAATTGACATCAATGACGTGATGATGAAGTCATGATAAACTCATGATGATGAAATATTGATTTAATTCAATGACATAGAAGAATAGTTTTTTGATGTGTTCATCAAGAATTATTGTGATTTCAATGACATGAATAATGTCATTGATTAAAGTGACTTGATCATCAAATTCTTAAAGTCTGCGAGAGTGAATTAATTAATGCAAAAGAAGATGATGTTGTTACGCGAAGAATTTATTCATAAAGACATAAGCAAAGACTTCACTATCAATCAGAGCGAGAGTAAGAACTTTAGATTGAGCTTGACATAGAATACAAAATACTATCATATGACTATCTTTAAATATCAAATTGAATTCAAAGAGTTTCAAGACAGATTTAGCAGAAAACTTTCTATATGATTGAAGTGAGAGTGAAAAGATTGAGACTAGTAAACAAGATGATATGTATACAAATTTCTGAGCGTAACTTAGCTCAGAAACTAAACTTTTCTTGCAAACAGCGAGACTTCTTCATTTATACTGACAATATCACTGTCATAAATGTTCATGATATGCAAAGTGAAGAGCTTCTTATTTAAGCATTCTTTAGTGATTTTACTTGAATGTTGCAACTTGCAATAGTAACACAGCTTTCACTTGTTGCAAATTTTCTTGATTTCAGAAACGATCAGAATCTTATTTTGAATGATGATAATGATGAAGTTTAAATTTATTAACTCATTGAGAAACAAGAAAGAAAGAGATAAAGATACTGTTGAAATAACAGTCACAGAAATGATGATCTTTGAATTCAAAGAATTACTAGTTGATGCAAAGATGTTCTTGACTTTGATGAATGAAATGATAATGAAAATGAAGTGAGATTGATGATGTTTAAGCTGCTGAAACTCTTCATTGATGTCAAAAAATGCTTGAACTCATTAATAAAAGATGAATGATTGAATTTCATTGAGATTTTGTCAGAAGAAGATGATAACTTGAATGAAATAATTGACATTGTGCTTCAAACAGTCAATCAATGAGAAATCTTTCATCAAAGAACATTCTTTCTTTTGATAAAAGAAATTGTAGTAGTTAACAAAGTTATTCATGTCTTGCTTCAAAGTTTCATAAAAATATAAATGAACATCTTCTGTCTTGAAAAAGTTGTTGCAGCAATAATGCAACTTATGTTGTCAATCTGCAAAGATGAAAATGATATAAAGATCATTGACTTGATATTGATTCATTAAATTGTGAGTTTTCTTATCTATGATGAGTCGTGACTCAACATAGATGATCTTGACTTGATGAAAGAAGTAATGATCATCATTCATGTTCATGCACTGTATCAGACTCTGCTTTCATGCATTCAATCAATCTTTGTTTCTCTTATACTTAGATATGTCAAGAAGTTTCTTGAATTTAGAAGCAATGAAGACAGCGACAAAGTTTGCAGAGAAATGAACGACAAGAAAAGATTGATTGTTCAAGATTTGTTGAATTATTTGAGCTATCGTCGTAAAAGACTGAGAATTCAACTCTATATAAACTGAAGAACTGAAAATAATGAACAAAGATGAAATAATAACATTATGTTGTTGAACTTGATTTTGAAGCTCTTGCATTACGTGAAAGATCTCAATTGAATTTTCGATCATACTTTAAGCGAACTGTTTGACAGCATGCTCATCATCGATCAAAAGATTGTAAAACGACTTTATTTGAGCGAAAGAATAACTAGATGAGATTTCAACATATGAAAATGTTGCAGAAAGTGTAAATCTTTCATAATGTCAAAGACTGAACTAAACTAAAGATACTATTAATATAAAAGACTGATATTATTATTACTTTAATAGAATTTAGATACAAGACAATACATTAAATAATGTACAAGATGAAAGACAAAGAATGAAAGAAAAGAACAAGAACTCAACTTCTATATACATGAATTGAGCAGAATTAAGACTAAACAATAGTTTTATGACTTAAGATTGCAGAGATCTGTGCACATGACTGAGATGATTAAAACAGAATTGCTGAGACTAAATTAAGATGATGATGACTAGATTGATGACTTGATTCATTGAACTGCAAAACAAATTCAATGAATCAAGATTATTTAAAATATCAATGATTTATGTTTTAAATTGAGTTGATGATCTGACATCATGACAAATATGATCATTAATGTAACAATTAAGTTTAAGTTCTTTCATTTCATTTCACATATTTTGCTTGATTCAAATCTGTAAAATGCTGATTGACTGCTTGCTTTTGAAACAGTAAATTTCAATGTTCAAATCTTCAACAATGATATTAATCAATTATTTGCAAAATTTATCAAAATTTAATTTCTTTTCAATCAAAGATTTTCAATGATTATCTTATGCTGATTTAAACAAGCTATTAATAAAAACATTATTTCATTCTTATGTTCTTGTATCATGATTAATGTATACAAAGCATATGTAATTGACTTTCAATCAGAAATTTCGTTATATAATTGAATTAACTTTGATTTTGACAGCGATATTGATTAAATATCAAAGCATTCACATAGCTCTGACATCAAAGATTCATTAGTGAAAGTCATGTCAATGACTTTAATATTTATCAAAGTGAGAAATTTGAATATCTTTCTTAAACTATTCAAGATAACATCAACAATAAATGACTCGAAATTAAATGAATCATCAGACATGCTGATGAAACAAAATATGAGTACATTATTTTCAGTCACTACTTTAATGAAAGCAGATCATTTTTCAAATTGGCAATGATTTCATGCACTTAAGTCATTTCAAAGCATTCATATGCTTTATGTTTTGTCTTCTTGCATTTGAAGCAAAGTTCTTTCTTTAATAACTTTTTCTTGCTGAGATTGAAATTTGATATTTCAGATTTCTTTCACGCAAAGATTAATGACATAAGTTGAACAGATTATATGTTAGTGACAAAGTAAGCAGCTGAAATCATTGATGCTTTAATAATTGATTGAGCATTCAATTCAATCAATTTAACATTGACTTTTATGCAAATGTTAATAAACTCATTCAAGTTCATGATTCATTTATTGAGCATTACTTATTGAAGATCTGAGTTAATCTTATGCTGAAGATCATTTAGTAAAGTCTCATTATTGTATTCTAATTCTGCGCTGAATCTTTGAAATTTCATTCAAAATTCATAAAAGAAAATCTTGTTTTAATACAGTTTTAAGTATTGTTGTTGAGTCATGTGATGATAATTGAAATTATTATACATTTTATTAATGATTAATAGTACTTCTTCAACTTTTAAAAAAAGATTCAAAGACATATTTTTCATTCATGATGCTATGTGCTTAATTGCAGCTTCACTGACTCAACTTTCAATGTAAACAATCTTTAATTTTTCAATAGAAAAGTAATTCTTGTTTATCTTCAACTTATTTTGCATTTATAATAGTTAATTGTTTACATTTTGCAATGAATCTTCAAACAGTGAAGAGTTTGATAACTGAATTAACTTTAAAATTTGACTTTCAGAGATTAAAGTGCTTTGTTGACTTAATGCAGTTTTTAAATGAGGTATAATTACATTCTTGTCTTTCATTTCTTTCTGCAAACGCGTTTGCTTAGTCTTCAATGTGATGTTTATCTTGTTGACATCTTTTAACATCTGAATCATGTCATTGTAAATCTTGATTTTAATGTTATGCTGTTGACATATGTACTTAATAAAGACAATAATGTTGTCTGCTTCATAAGTATTTATTCAAGCATTCAGTTTAATGCTGATGCTGATCTTGATCATTTCATGATCAAAAAGTAACATGTTCATGTTTTTTTCTTCTGTATTCAATGATGCATTTATATCTTCTTCTTCTGATTCTGATGCTGTTTAATTCTGTGATAAAACTGATTCTTTTCTAGCATTTTGAAGTTTGTAGTGAGCAATGCTCGCTGATTCTGAGCTTCTAATCATGATATGAGTAGAAAATTGCTGATCAAGAAATTCTGATGTTACTGTTGAAATTTCTGATTTCAATCAAACTTTCTGAGTTCAAGTTTTGCTGAAATTTCTGATTTCAATTCTGATAATGAGTTCAGTAAAGAGTTAGTCAAGAGTAACGCGTTCATGTTCTTTTGTTTTAATTTTATTGAAATTGCTGATTTTGAATTCTAATTCTGCTGTTGAAATTTCTGAGTTCAACTTCTAAATTTTGACTGAAGCTGAAATTTCTGATTTCAACTTTAAGTTTAAATTATGTAACTTGTTTTTATATCATTTACATGTTGATAGTAAGATTAATGAGCTTTGAACTAATGTTATGAATTTGCATAAAGCGAATCATATGAGTGTATTTTAACTAAAAGTTCAAAGCTAAAGAAGAAAAAAGATGAAACATGTTGAGAGTATTGTACTTACAAAGACGCGTTAGATCACTAGCGTGTCAACATCAGCTTTATACTAGTTTATAATAGTTTAACACTCAGTATTTACTTTTAGGTGTTTGGACGTCCCAATCCGGGGGCCTTTGAAGCCGCTTTACGATGTCAAAACACCGAGGCCAAAAGACCCGGACCGGTAAAACTGTTAAGCCGAACTCGATGGGTGAACAAGGATCTGTTAGTCTCAGGCGCTCTCGCAGGGTTTGCGCTCCCTCATGAATTGCACTCCATTTCTGGCTTACAGCTTCAAAGACGTCCTGCCCTCCTTACCGCCGAACGTGTCTTGGGGCCGTGAACATAAGTACAGGATATGATACCCTCCCATCATGTTGTGCCGTCCCTTCTCCCCTGGACCCTTCTATCCTCCTCTACCCTCAACCACAGCGCTGTGCAATCCTTTTTCTCTTTATCTACTCATCTGTACAACACACCTCGAGCGCTGTCGTTATTTTTTCTGGTCGCAAGCCTGCCACCAGGGTTCACAGCCGCACTATCTTGCTCTTCCGCGAAATGCTCTATTTGTCCTCCGCGATAGCAGCCATACATCATGCAAACACGGCGGAAAACTGTCAGATTGCCCCCCAGCTTTTACATCCAACAGCGCAAGGAACTCGCAGAGCAGGGACGGACTCCTCCTAGGCCTGCCGACAGTACGAAGAAGAGCCTGGAGTCTGTAATAGTAAAGGTCAAAAAGTAGGGTACTCTCGATCTTCTAGGTGCTATGGCTGTTAATACTAATGGAGATACTAGGCATTGCCTCGAACTTGGGAAGCACTCGGAAGCCTTCTTGAAAGAAGCAGAGACGCCAGATCTCAAAGTCTTTTTGTTATGGGTTATGAATAATTACAAGAGGATAGGGGCAGCCTCAAGCCTGAAAATTTACTGGCGGGTTCTACAAATGCACATCCTTGATAAGACTGGTCGAGTCTTCAGTGAGAGTGACAAGAGAGACATCCGCAATGTAAGATATGTTTTGGGATCAGAAGAAACTTGACTGACCGCTCGGCCCCGTGCAGTATATCAAACGTCTCGAGGTCCAGTTCCGTCTTCGTACACTTCCCATGAAAAAACCCGTCGCAGATTGCGACGATCTGTATCTTTGGCTCTATACCCATTGGGTCATTGATGATTCGGTATTTGCGGATGAGCGCCAGCGGGTTCAGCATTCCGCAGGAATACTTATGGGCGGATTCTTCGGTTGTAGACTGTGCTCTCTCTTCGATACCAGAGTCAAGCTTGACCTTCCCAACGTCGATGACCTCAGTTTGAGCGATACTACAACGATTAGAGATCACGATACGAACAGCAATCGTGAAGACGACACCTTGATAATGGTCGATTCTGGCTGCGGAGTTGATAGCAAGCCCACCAGGCTTCATGATCATGACGGTGAAGGCTACAGCGATTCTGATACCGCTTATGACAGCGATAACAACAACGACTCTAATACGGCTTATGACGGTGACAGTGACAGCGACGGTGACTTGAGCTTGCGCAACAATATCGTTGAGGATTGCGGTACAGATGATGAATGTACTGCAGGATCCGAAGAAACTCGGTCGTTCCTGTATCGACATTTTACTATCTATGTAGTCCCCAACTCTACCCCCGGAAAACCTAACACGGTCTTCACGAAGATCACATTGCTTCATACTAAAGGCGAAGATAATAACCCTCGCATGTTGGTATACCCGATTCATCTAGGTATCATGTCTATAGCTGATGTGTGTACACATAGAAAAACGTTGGTCATCGATGGAGAGAACGACCATCCGTTGTTCTGTCTCCTCGATCATCTTCTATCTCTTGCACTCATTGACAAGGCTTTCGAAGCTGAGTCGGCCCACGATATCAAAAATATATTTTGGGTGAAAATGCCACCGGGCAAGCAAAGCCTCACGCTGAAATGGAAACGCGAGGTTTTAGATCTTCCGGTATTGCGTGAGCCCATGCGTGGCTCCGAGGGATCCGGGACATCACCTACCAAACCCCTCCGCGCCAACACGTTTGCTCGCAACCTGAAGCGAACGGGGCGGAAGGCTGGGCTCGAAGGCAATCTCGGCCAGAAGTACCTCAGACGTGGTCTCCTGAATGTTGTGAACAGTACGCCGTCCCTTCCGTACCTGAACTCGAGATTTTATTTAGCCAAGAAATGCTAACCCCGAGGACTTGAACAGGAAAGGCTCCCGCCAGCGTACGAGACCAGCTATTCGACCATAAATTAGGCGCGGCTGGATACTATCTTGATCAAGACGTTCAGGTTAACACCAAAGCCTGCTTCTTGCGGCGCCCCTCCAATGAAATGGTGCAGAAGATGGCCCGGCTTGCCAGTTTGACTGCCGATCCCAATGCCCCGATGGAGTTATCGGAGGAGCAGAAAACAGAGTTCCGTAGGCATCCCAACGTCATTCGCCTCAGCAACAGGAATAAGGCTCTCACTGCCAAGCTGAAGTCGCGGGGCTACAAACCCATCAGTACCGCAAAAGGAACGCCACTGTATGAACAGAAGATGAAAGTGCAAGCCCGGTTGAATTCGTACAAAGTCAGACTGCGACAATTTATGATCGAGAAGAGTCGGAAGCGACATTTCCGAGAGGCCGATACAATCGCCTTTAACTCACAGTTCTCCGCCTCTTCAGACCAAAAGAACCCAATGACTAATGAACCTGCGGCGCGTCGTAAATACAATATTCCTGAACGAGCCGGGGTTGTGCGGTGGATATGCCAGCCAGCGGCCGACCTCACAGATGAGGAAATACTCACTCGAAGGATCAGGGGCATAGAAGCCCTGGCGGCCTTGTGTCATCGGCAGGAAACCCAGCGTCGCGGCCGGCCAAAACAGAGCGTCGAACAAGAAGAATCGGAAACGTCTTCAGATGATATGGAAGAGAATATCGTGGATCCATTTCCCATGGAGTGCAATCCAAAGCAATGCATTTTTTGCCTGGGCGATGAACGCAAGCTTTACGAAGAGCGACTTTTTGAGTATAGTAAAGTAAACAAGATGCTGGATGAAGTTGGGAAGCACTTGAAGACTTTCGCACCAGATGATAAGGTCCCATGTCCGCATCCGCGATGCAAGGCAGCCAAACTGGTTCTACCAAATGTCATGACTTTCAAGAACCATACTGCGAAGTTGCATAAGATATCGTTGCGTGCGTAGACTGTATTTGCTCTTCTCGTATTCCGTTTATTATTTTTCTAGGTAGCGATAGTTAAGTACTAAACACGACTTCTAGAACCGTGAAGGCGAACAAGACATTTTTGCCGAACATGAGATTTTTTCCGAAAAGGTGTAGCGTACTTATGTTGGCAAACTCGACGCTTCATGAACAGGCGAGGTGGGAGGGTTCTACCTTCCAGCATCTCCAACTATATCGCTCTCTCCTCTACTCATCCCATTCTGCATGAATGGTGCCTCCTCCAGCCTGCACTCTCCATATCTCTCGTCCCAACTCCACCAGTCTTGGCCCAAACTCCTCCAACAACGCCGCTATATCCTTTGTGATCTCAACGCCACTGAGTCCCACATCACAGTCAAACGTCGCCCGGTGCCACAGGTTCTTATATCGCTTCAAGGCAAGTTTTGCGTTCACATTCTGCGGCTGTGTATTCTTCGCGATCATATAAAACGAAGACGTGATCGCATGCGCCTTCACGGGTTTGAAGAGTTTGATCTTCGCGAACATGCTGAAGGATCTGATCAACATCACTACGTGCCAGGTTTCAAGCCTGTGGAGGAGGATTATCAAGGTCCCACCGGGTTTGATCCGTTGTAGGCCTAGTATCAGCTGTGCGTTCGTAAGCCGTGTCTGCTCACACACCTCGCGATAGGCCTCGCGTTTCTGAGTACGCAGGACTTGCCCGTCGCAGAGCACAAGATCGTATTGCTTGCCTTCGTAGGGTCGCAGAGGCTTGAATTGTGCCGCGTCAGGGTGCTCGGTGGGTATGTTGTCCAAATCCACGCCATATTCAGTAGCAAGCATCGTGATGTCCGTGAAAAGGATTTGTGCGCGAGGGTCGCGTCGTCCGAAAGGGATAAGAACTCTGTGGCCGCCATCTTGGTGGGGTAGGGAGACGGCATCAATGCTTGCTGTGGGGTTTAGATCAGCACTGTAGCCTCCGGGGGCTAAGCACAGATCTAGCACTTGCATGCGAGAATCATTATCACCCTCGAGAGAGAGTGCAGTAGTAACGTTATTCATCTCGACACCAATTGTCTTCGTCATCCTTTAGAATCCCCAGCATCGTTTCGTGTCGGCCGTGTCTGCTTCTTTGCGGCGTCGCTGGAAAAATGTGTCGCCAGACTCACGTTTCCATCCCTTGATTGAAGGAAAAGGTTATCTTCGTGCATTTGAG
>JAABVA010001334.1_pt1 | contig 26768 bp, 20 predicted proteins | sample 5560331 | NCBI WGS metagenome assembly JAABVA01 (sample SAMN12812661, study PRJNA571458) | rock metagenome | isolation source: Antarctica rocks | place: Antarctica: Victoria Land, Mt New Zealand sud | collected 2016-01-07 | reverse complement strand
TCGTCATCGACGCGACCACGATCGGCCCGGAGGCCGCGCGCGAACTGGGCGCGCTCGCTGCCAGCAAGGGTCTGCGCTACGTCGACGCGCCCGTCGTCGGGACCGTGGCGCCCGCCAAGCAGGGGACACTGGGAGTGCTCGCCGGCGGCAGCGAGGCTGATGTCGAGGCGGCCCGGCCGCTGCTCGAGGCGTGGGGCGACCCGGAGCGGGTGCGCCGCGTCGGTGAGCTCGGTGCCGGAAGCGCACTCAAGAGCGTCGTCAACCTGTGCCTGGGCGTGGCGATGGCCGGGGTCGGCGAGGCGATGCGGCTCGGCACCGACCTGGGTCTCGACGCCGAGGTGGTGCTGGGCGCCCTCGAGCAGGGCCCGTTCGGCTTCAGCGTCAAGCAGAAGCGGCAGATGCTCGAGTCGGGCGACTACTCCGACACCGCGTTCTCGCTCGAGCTGATGGCCAAGGACCTGGCTCTGGCGGTGTCGAGCGCCTCAGCCGACCTGCCGGTGACGACGGCCGCGCGCGACGAGGCGGCCGCTGCCACGGCGGCCGGCCGCGGCGGGGACGACTACGCAACTCTAGCCGGCTACCTCGCGGGCCAAGGCGGCTGAGACCTGGGTTCCGCGAGGGTCGTTACCGGCCAGTCAACCCTGTCAACCCAGGTCCCGTGCTCCCCCGTGTTGCAGGTGCACGCCCCCTCCCGTGACACGGGGTGATCGCCCGGCTTCGACCGGCGGTCAGGGGGTCACTTGACGGCAGGAAACGTGCTATCTGAGCGAAGCAACCACCGCTACTCCCGGATCTGGCCGTCGCCCGTCACGATCCAGGTGGTCGAGGTCAGTTCCCCGAGCCCCATCGGCCCGCGGGCATGCAGCTTCTGGGTCGAGATGCCGATCTCCGCGCCCATGCCGAGCTGTTCCCCGTCGGTGAACCGCGGCGAGGCGTTGACCATGACCGCGGCGCTGTCGCAGCCCGCGATGAACTGCCGCGAGGCGGCGAGCGAGCCGGTCACGATGGTCTCGGTGTGGCCGCTGCCCCACTGGCGGATGTGATCGACCGCGTCGTCGAGGGTGTCAACCGCGCGGACGGCGAGGTCGAGGGAGAGGTACTCAGCCGCCCAGTCGTCGTCGGTCGCGGCGACCACGGCAATGCCCGCCTCGCGGCCGGCTGCGGCGGTGGCGTCGTCACCGTGCACCGTCACGCCCTGCTGGTCGAGAGCGCCCAGCAGCTGCGGCAGCCAGCTGTCGACGAGGTCGCGATGGACGAGGACGGTCTCGGTGGAGTTGCAGACGCTCGGGCGCGACACCTTGCCGTTGAGGATGATGCGGATGGCCATGTCGAGGTCAGCGGCGGCATCGACATAGACCGCGCAGTTGCCGACGCCCGTCTCGATGACGGGGACTGTCGACTCCTCGACCACGGCCCGAATCAGCCCCGCCCCGCCGCGGGGGATCAGCACGTCGACGACGCCTCGCAGCCGCATCAGGTGCTTGACGGACTCGTGATCGACGCCGGGCACGAGCTGCACCACGTCCGCCGGAAGGCCCGTGGCCTCTGCCGCGGCCCGCAGCACCTCGACGATCGCGGCGTTGGACCGTGCCGCCGACGCGCTGCCGCGCAGCAGGACGGCGTTGCCCGACTTCAGGCACAGGCCGGCTGCGTCTGCAGTGACGTTGGGCCGGGCCTCGTAGATGATGCCGACGACGCCGAGTGGTACGCGGACCTGGCGCACCTCGAGCCCGTTGGGCAACCGTGACCCACGGACGTCCTCACCGACCGGGTCGGGCAGGCCGGCCACCTGGCGCAGCCCCCCGGCCATCGCCTCGACCCGCGCGGGAGTCAGGGTGAGCCGGTCGACGATGGCCTCACTGGTGCCGGCCTCGCGAGCGGCCGCGACGTCGAGCTCGTTGGCGGCGAGCAGCTGGTCCTGCTCGGCGACCAGGGCGCCAGCCATGGCGTGCAGCACCGCGTCCTTGGTACCGCGGGTGGCTGTGGCAAGCAGGCGAGCGGCGGCCTTCGCGCGCTGGGCGACCGCGAGGACGTCATCCGCGCCGGCGGCCGACTCGGGTGCGCGGGTGCTGGCCGGTGCTGCGGTGCTCATCACTCCAGGATAGGGCGGACCTCCCGACCTCGCAGCTTCATAGCAGGCTCAGGGGACGTAGGCACCCGCGCCGGACGGGTGGTTGATCGGCCCGAAGTGGACGATGTACCACTGCCCGCGCCACGAGATCAACGAGTAGATGCCGAACGAGCCTGCGGTGCCGGCGGCGGTGCGGTAGCGCACCCGCGTCCCGTAGACGCGCCAGTAGCCGATCTTGTTGTACTCCTGCCCCGGCTGGACCCAGGTGGCCGCGCCGGCTGGAACGTCGACGCCCTCCAGCCTGGCGCCCGCGCCGACATGGCTGTGCGCGGCGCCGAGGTCGAGGTCGTACAGCGCCACCAACCGGCCCCGCCAGTCCGCAGCGGGGTCGGCCAGCGCCTTGACCTGCTGGTAGGCCGTGAGCGGGAAGAACGCCGGCAGCGCCTTCGCCGTCGTGCCCGAGGTGACACCGGCCCAGAACTCGCGCATGCGCGCGTCGAAGGCGGGCGTCGTGGCGCTGGGGCTGGCCTCGGTCTGCGGCAGCCGGCCGGGGTCCGGGGTGGCGGTGGGTGTCGGGCGCGGCGCCGCTGACGGTGATGCTGTCGGGGTCGAGACTGGCACCGGCGGCAGGACGCTCGCAGGCGCGGAGGTAGGTGCAGCGGCGGGTGCGGCAGGCTTGCCCGCGCTGCCCCCGCATCCGCCCAGCACCGAGACGACGGCCAGCCCCGCCGCCAGTCCAGCTGAGCGCGCCCTCACAGCAGCACCAGGTCGTCGCGGTGCACGACCTCCCGCGAGTACGCCGGACCGAGCTCGCGCGTTGAGCGGCCGAGCATCGCCGGCAGCTCGTCCGCGTCGTAGCCGACCAGCCCCCGGGCGACGGTCCGGCCGGCGGGATCGACGAGCTCGACCGGGTCACCCGCACCGAAATCCCCCTGCACCCCGGTGACGCCGGCCGCCAGCAGCGACGAGCGCCGCCCGACGACGGCGGCGACCGCCCCGTCGTCCAGCTCGAGCCGCCCGCCGGGCAACGAAGCATGTGCCAGCCACAGCAGCCGGGACGGTGCGCGGCGGCCGGTGGGATGGAACAGCGTCCCGACCGGCTCCCCGCGCAGAATGGCGGCGACGTCGGAGGTCGCCCCGACGACAGCCGCGCAGCCGCCCGCCGCAGCCACTCGCGCCGCTTCGATCTTCGTTGCCATCCCCCCGGAGCCGATCCCAGCCGAGCCCGGACCCCGAGCCAGCACACCCGCGAGGTCGGCCTCGGTGCGCACCTCCCGCAGCGGCGTCACCGGGCCGCGCCGGGGGTCGGCGTCGTACACCGCGTTCACGTCGGAGAGCAGCACCAGCGCGTCGGCCGCGACGACATGCGCGACCAGCGCGGCAAGCCTGTCATTGTCTCCGACCCGGATCTCCGCGGTGGCCACGGCGTCATTCTCGTTGACGACGGGGACGACGCCGAGGGCGAGCAGCCGGTCGAGCGTGCGGCGGGCGTTGCGGTAGTGCGCGCGGCGGGTCACGTCCTCATGGGTCAGCAGCACTTGGCCGACTCGCCGGCCGGCGCGGGCGAAGGCCACCGCGTAGCGCTCGACGAGCAGCATCTGGCCGACGCTGGCGGCCGCCTGCAGGGTGGCGAGGTCGCGCGGCCGGCGGGCGAACCCCAGCGGGGCGAGCCCGGCGGCGATCGCACCGCTCGAGACCAGGACGATCTGCCGCCCGGGAACGGACAGCGCATCCGCGAGGGCGTCGACGAGCGCGTCGAGGCGGTCGGGATCCAGTCCTCCGGCCGCGCTGGTCAACGACGACGAGCCGACCTTGACGACGAGGCGCCGCGCGTCAGCGATCGCCGTGCGGGTCACGGGGGGTCGTCCGCGCCGGGCTCGACCGCCTCAAGCGCGGCGTCGGCCGCTTCCTCGACGTCGGCGGCGTCGGCCGCTTCCTCGACGTCGGCGGCGTCGATCAGGTCACCCTGCCCGTGCCGGCTCCGCCACAGCGCCTCCCGCTCCGGCCGGCTCATCCGCACCGAGTCATCCAGGCGCCGGTCGGTTCCGCGGGGACCGCCGCCATGGTCGTTTAGCCCGAGGGTGGGCTCCCAGTCGAAGCTGACGTCGCCGATGGTGACGGACACACCCGGCTCGGCTCCAACCTTCAGCAGCTCCTTCTCGACCCCGAGCCGGGCGAGCCGGTCGGCAAGGTAGCCGACGGCCTCCTCGTTGTCGAAGGCCGTCTGCTTGACCCACCGCTCGGGCTTGGTGCCGCGAACCACGTAGCCGTCCTCATCGACCTCAACGGTGAACTCGGGTCCGGCCACCGCAGCCGGACGCAGCACGATGCGGGTCGAGCCGGTGTCGGCGAGCCCAGCCCGGTGCTCCTCGACCAGGACGGCCAGCGCCAGGATGAGCTCGCGCAGCCCCTCGCGGGTAGCCGCGCTGACCGAGAAGACGCGGTAACCGCGGGCCTCGATGTCGGTCCGGACAAGCTCGGCCAGCTCGCGAGCGTCTGGCACGTCAATCTTATTGAGGACGACCACTCGCGGGCGGTCCGCGAGCCCCCCATAGGCGGCAAGTTCGGCCTCGATCACGTCGAGGTCACTCAGCGGGTCGCGGCCCGGCTCCAGCGTCGCGCAGTCGAGGACGTGCGCGAGGACGCTGCAGCGCTCCACGTGGCGCAGGAACTCCAGGCCGAGACCGCGTCCGGTGCTGGCGCCGGGGATCAGCCCGGGGACGTCGGCCACCGTGTAGGGCGCGCGGTCCCCGGGCTTCACGACGCCGAGGTTCGGGACGAGGGTGGTGAAGGGGTAGTCGGCGATCTTGGGCCGGGCGGCTGACACCGCGGCAACGAGCGAGGACTTGCCGGCGCTGGGGAAGCCGACGAGCGCAACGTCGGCCACGCTCTTCAGCTCGAGGACGACGTCGAAGCTCTCGCCCGGCTCGCCGAGCAGCGCAAACCCGGGGGCCTTGCGGCGGGTCGAGGCCAGCGCGGCGTTGCCCAGCCCACCGTGCCCGCCGTGAGCGAGGACGTGCCGCGTCGCGACCCCGACGAGGTCGACGAGCGTCTCGCCGGTCGCGGCGTCGACAACGACGGTGCCGTCGGGCACCGACAGCACGACGTCGGCGCCGTTGCCCCCGTTGCGGTGCCCGCCCTGACCCGCCTTACCGCTGGTGGCCTTCTGGTGCGGGTGGAAGTGGAAGTCAAGCAGGGTCGTCACGCTGGGGTCGACCACGAGCACGACGTCGCCGCCATGGCCGCCGTTGCCGCCGTCGGGGCCCCCGAGGGGCCGGAACTTCTCGCGGAACACCGAGGCGCAGCCATGGCCGCCATCGCCGGCGGCGACGTGCAGCACCACCCGGTCGATGAAGGTGGTGGGCACGGTCAGCTCCGAACTGGAGTCGGTCGAGGGTTGCGGTCGGGTGGTGCGATCAGGCGCCCGGGCGGCTGTACCTGCCTGAAGCACGAACGGGCGAGCCGGCACGCAGCCGACCCGCCCGTAGACGTGTGGGGTCTACGCGCCGGCCGCCACCGGGGTCGGCTCGGGAGCCGGCGCCGGTGCCGCAGCGCTCGGCTCGGTCGACAAGGGCACGATGTTGACGACCTTGCGGCCCTTCTTCAGCCCGAACTGCACGTGGCCGGGCGCCAGGGCGAACAGCGTGTCGTCGCCACCGCGACCGACGAGCGCGCCCGGGTGGAAGTGGGTGCCGCGCTGCCGCACGATGATCTCGCCGCCGTTGACCAGCTGGCCCCCGAAGCGCTTCACGCCAAGACGCTGGCTGTTGGAGTCGCGACCGTTGCGCGAGGAGCTCGCGCCCTTTTTGTGCGCCATGGCTCAGGCCTCCGTCTGGGTGGCGGTCTCGATGCCGGTCACGCGCAGGCGGGTGTAGCCCTGGCGATGCCCCATGCGGGTGTGCTGACCGGTCTTGTTCTTGAACTTGTGAATCCGGATCTTCGGGCCCTTCACCGGCCCGACGACCTCGGCGGTGACGGAGACGCCGGCAAGCTGCTGCGCGTCGGTGGTGACCGTGTCACCGTCGACGACGAGCAGCGCGGGCAGGGTCAGCGACGCTCCGGCCGCGCCCGGAAGGCGCTCGACATCGAGCTCGTCCCCGACCGCGACCTTGTGCTGCTTGCCGCCACTGCGGACGACCGCGTACACGGCGACTCCCCTAATTCGATTGCCGAAGTGTCTCGACTGCTGATGGTGGACGGGCGCGCGCGCACAATGAGCGGCTGCGCGCCAGGCTCAAGGGTACAGGCTGACCCTGAAGCCCCGTCCTCGCTCGTCAGCCGCCGATGGTTACCGCCTGGTCCTGCTCGGCCTCGGACTCGGCGGAGTCAGTCTCGGTCTCGGTCTCGGTCTCGGTCTCGGTCTCGGTCTCGGTCTCGGTGCCGGTGTCCGGCTGCACGGTCGCGAGGGCTGCCGCCGGCGCACCGGCCGGCGCGCTGGCCCGGCGGCGACCCGTGCGACGGGCTCGCGGTGCAGCCACCGGGTCCTGCGCCTCCTGCTCGGGTGCCTGGTCGGCCTGCTCTGGTGCCTCGTCGAGGGGCTGCCGGGCCGTCTCGTCGTCCGGTTCCGGACCGGCGCCGCCGGCCTCGACCTCGACCCGCTCGGCGTGCTCGGGCAGCACGGCGCCGCCCTCTATGACCGCGTCAGCGCTGCCCGGGTCGTTGGCCTCAGCGAAGGTCAGATCCGCCGGGTCGACCTCGTCACCAGTGTCCGGCTCAGTGGTCGGTCCGGCGTCGACGGTCTGTCCGGCATCGACCACGAGATCGCCGGCCGCAGCGCTCTCGGGTGCGTCAGCTCCTGAGCCGGCCGCGATCTCGTTGGGGCGCCGTGGCGGCATGGCCGGCGGACGCGGGATGGGTCGCGCCTTGGGGGCCGGCAGCTCGATCGTCACTCCCTGACCACCGCAGGTGGGACACGGCTCGGCGTAGGCCTCGAACAGCCCCTGTCCGACCCGCTTGCGGGTCATCTGCACGAGCCCAAGGCTGGTCACCTCGGCGACCTGGTGCTTGGTGCGGTCGCGCCCGAGGCACTCGGTGAGGCGCCGGAGAACCAGCTCCCGGTTGCTCTCCAGCACCATGTCGATGAAGTCGACGACGATCATCCCGCCGACGTCGCGCAGCCGCAGCTGGCGCACCAGTTCCTCGGCCGCCTCGAGGTTGTTGCGAGTGACGGTCTCCTCGAGGTTGCTCGTCCCCTTGCCCGTGAAGCGGCCGGTGTTGACGTCGACGACCGTCATCGCCTCGGTGCGGTCGAACACCAGCGACCCACCGCTCGGCAGGTACACCTTGCGGTCGAGCGCCTTGAGCAGCTGCTCGTCGATCCGCAGCGCGGTGAAGACGTCCTCGACGGCGGCGTGCTTGCGCACCCGCGGCATCAGGTCCGGAGCCACGGACGCGACGTACTGCTCGATCTGGGCCCACTCGTCCTCGCCCTGGACGACGAGCTCGGCGAAGTCCTCGTTGAACACGTCACGCACCACGCGGATGACCAGGTCGGGCTCGGCATACAGCAGCGCAGGGGCGGCCGCCTTCGCCGCCTTCTTCTGGATCGACTCCCACTGGGCGGCGAGGCGGGCGATGTCGTTGCCTAGCTCCTCCTCGGTCGCCCCCTCGGCGGCGGTGCGGACGATGACGCCGGCATCCTCGGGTGTGATCTGCTTGAGGATGCCCCGTAGCCGGGTGCGCTCGGTGTCCGGCAGCTTGCGGCTGATGCCGGCGCTGCCGCCCTCCGGGACGTAGACCATGTACCGGCCGGGCAGGCTGACCTGGCTGGTCAGCCGCGCCCCCTTCTGCCCGATCGGGTCCTTGGTCACCTGCACCGTGACGGCCTGCCCCGACTTCAGCGCCTGCTCGATCTTGCGGGGCTTGCCCTCAAGCCCGCTGGCGTCGTAGTTGACCTCGCCGGCGTAGAGCACGCCGTTGCGACCCTTGCCGATGTCGACGAACGCCGCTTCCATCCCCGGCAGGACGTTCTGCACCCGCCCCAGGTAGACGTTGCCGGCGTAGGCGGACGAGCTGGCGCGGGTGACGTAGTGCTCGACGAGAACGCCGTCCTCCAGCACCGCGATCTGGGTGCGCTCGCCGACGTTGCGGACGACCATCGTGCGCTCGACAGCCTCGCGGCGGGCGAGGAACTCGGCCTCGGTCGCGATCGGCACCCGGCGACGGCCCTGGTCGCGCCCCTCGCGGCGGCGCTGGCGCTTGGCCTCGAGCCGGGTCGACCCGGTGAGGCCGCGCACCGCCGAGTCCGCGGACCGGGGCTCGCGCACGTGGACGACGGTGTTCGGCGGGTCGTCCGGGGCCAGCTCGGTCGCTGCACCGTCTGCGTCACCGGCTCCGCCCCGGCGCCGGCGCCGCCGGCGGCGGCGGGTCGTGCCGGTGCCGTCCTCGGACTCGTCGGTCGGCTCGTCGTTCGTCTCGTCCGAGACGAGGTCCACCTGGCTGTCCGACTCAGCAGGCGCCTGCCGCCCACTGCCCGCCACGCTCTCGGTCTCGTCGGTGTCGTCGGTGTCGCCGGCGGCGTCGGCGGCGTCGGCATCGCTCTCGTCGCGGATGCGGCCGCGGCCCCGCCGGCCACGCCGGCGGCGACGGGTCCCGCCCGCGGCATCGTCCTCGTCACCCGGCGCGGCTTCGCTGGCGGCCGCGTCCGGATCCGACTCCCCGGTGGCGGCGTCGTCCAGGCTCTCGCCGAGGTCGGCCTCTGCGTCGTCGTCATCGGCGAGCTGCTGAGCGCGCGGGACGGCCACGATCTCGGGCTGCTGGAAGGTGACGACGGGCGGCGCACCACGCCGGCGTCGGGAGCGGATAGGAGTCGGCTCTGCTGCCTCTACCGCCTCGACGGCGGCAGCGTCGTCTGGAGCGCCCGCGTCGGTGTCCTCGGACTGCACCGGCCCAGGCGAGGTCTCGCCGGCCAGCGCGGCGATATCGGCGAGGGCGTCGCGGCTGGTGGCGCGACGGCGCCGCCGGGCCGGGCGGGACTGCTCCACGCGCTCGACCTCAGACGTCTCGGCGTCGGCGGGCTCGACCGCGTCGGCCATCTCGACGAACGGGGGAAGTGTCTCCGACGTTGGGGTGGGGCGGTCGGTGCCTGCGAGCTCGTCGGTGATCGTGGGAGACTGCCCGACGGTCTCGTCAGCCCGGTCAGCTACCGGCGCGGGCACGTCCACCCCGTCCGCTGGCGCCGCCTGAGGGGAGGCATGAGCTGCCGCCGGACCGGGGTGTGGCGTACTGCTGCTCAGTGCGCCACCGCCGACAGCGCCGCCCTCGTCCGTCTCGTCGTCCTCAACCGCCTGCGTGTCATCGAGGTCGGGCAGCCCCTCGTCGGGCGCTGCCTGCTCACCAGCGCCTGGCTCGGCAGCGTCCGGGTCACGGCGAGGCGGTCCGCTGCTGATGACGGCTGCCGCCGCTGCCAGCTCGGCCGCAGTCGGTACCGGCGGTGGCCCTGCCGGCCTGCTGGCTGCCCGCCGGCGGCGGCGAGGAGCCGCTTCGGTGCCCTGCTCCGGCTCATGTGCCGGTGTGTTCTCGTCGTTCTCGCTCACGTCGTACGCCTCTCGGCCCCCGGGCGCGGTGGATAACCCGCGGCCGCACAGGGGCGGTATTGGCACCAGCGTTTCCACGCCGGTGGTCTCGGGACGCCAGGGCTCACCCGATGGAGACTGCGTGCTCCCGGTCGGTGCGCAGCGGGTCGTCAATCGACCCATCTGCTGCCAGCCGGCCCTGTGCAAGCCGGGTCACCTCTGCGGGGACCGGCGGCTCGAGACCGGCCACCGATCTGAGGGCAGCCAGTACATCGTCGGGTCGTACAGCGGGCGTCGTCTGCTGTACGACAACTTGAAGTATCGCACAGTCGGCGCTTCGTGCGTCCGAGCACGCTTCCGGCGTGGCTCGGGGCAACACAGCTACCGACAGCACAGCCCCCCGGGCGTCGAGCAGCCGCACACCGTCCTTGGTCAGCCGCTCGACCTGCACCACCTGCTCGGCGAGGAACATCGAGACGGCCCGCCGGGCCTCGTCGAGGCTCACCCCGGGCAGCACGATCTGCCACTGCGAGGCCTCCACCCGCTCGGCGAGGCTGCCGCCGCCGGACACCACGCACTCGACGACGTCGAGCCCGGGAGCCAGGCTGGCATCGAGCGCCACCCGCACCGCTTCGGGGTCACAGACCTGCGCCAGCGCGAGCTCGACGTACTCCGCCTCGCTGGCCACGCCCGTTGGTGCGGCGCCCAGCCAGGAGATGCGCGGGTGCGCGGTGAAGCCCGAGGTGTAGGCCATCGGAACCTGCGCGCGGCGCAGCGCCCGCTCGAAGCAGCGCGCGACGTCACGGTGGGAGGTGAACCGCAGCCGTCCCCGCTTGGCGTAGCGCAGCCGAAGCCGCTGCACCACCTCGGTCGGCCGGCCGGTGAGGTCGGGCTGGCGCTTGGCCACCGCTCAGCTCGTCGCGGCGAGCGGGTTGCCGGCGACGGCGAGCGGCAGCAGCGTCCGGCCGGTCGGGCCGATCTCGATGTCTGTGCCCTGGGTGGGGCACACGCCGCAGTCGTAGCACGGCGTCCAGCGGCAGTCGTCGACCTCGCGCCCGCTGACCGCGTCCTGCCAGTCCGACCACAGCCACTGGGGGTCGAGCCCGGCGTCGAGATGGTCCCACGGCAGGACCTCGGTGAAGGTCCGCTCGCGGGTCGTGTACCAGTCGACGTCGATGCCACAAGCCTCGGCCGCCGCCATCCACCTGTCGTAGGAGAAGTACTCGCTCCACCCGTCGAAGCGGCCGCCCTGGCGCACCACCTCGGCGATGACGGCGCCGATGCGGCGGTCGCCGCGCGAGAGCAGCCCCTCGACGATGCCGGGGCGCCCGTCGTGGTAGCGGTAGCCGATGGAGCGGTCCCGGCCGATCGCGTCGCGCACCAGCTGCAGGCGCCGGTCGGTCTCCTCCCACGACAGCTGCGGTGCCCACTGAAAGGGGGTGTGCGGCTTGGGGACGAAGCCGCCGATGGAGACCGTGCAGCGAATGTCGCGGCGCCCCGTGGCCTCCCGACCGGCACGGATGACGTTCTTGGCCATCCGCGCGATCTGCAGCACGTCGTCGTCGTTCTCGGTCGGCAGGCCGCACATGAAGTAGAGCTTGACCTGCGACCAGCCGCCCTCGTAGGCCGTGGTGACGGTCCGGATCAGGTCGTCCTCGGTGACCATCTTGTTGATCACCTTGCGCAGCCGCTCCGAGCCGCCCTCTGGCGCGAAGGTCAGCCCCGAGCGGCGGCCGCCGCGGGCCAGCTCCTCGGCGAGCGTGATGTTGAAGGCGTCGACCCGGGTGGAGGGCAGCTGCAGCGAGGTCTGGGTGCCCTCGTACCGGTCGGCCAGCCCTTTGGCGATCTCGCCGATCTCGCTGTGGTCGGCGCTCGACAGGCTGAGCAGCCCGACCTCCTCGTACCCGGTCGCGGCGAGCCCGGCCTGGACCATCTCGCCGATGCCGGTGATGCTGCGCTCCCGAACCGGCCGGGTGATCATGCCGGCCTGGCAGAAGCGGCAGCCACGCGTGCAGCCGCGGAAGATCTCGACGCTCATCCGCTCGTGCACCGTCTCGGCCACCGGGACGAGCGGCTGCTTCGGGTACGGCCAGGCGTCAAGGTCCATCACGGTGTGCTTGCTGACCCGCGCCGGGACGCCGGGCCGGTTCGGCACCACCCGGTGGATGCGGCCGTCGGGCAGGTAGCTGACGTCGTAGAACTGCGGCACATAGGCGACCCCGGAGCGGGCGAGGCGCAGCAGCAGCTCCACGCGGCCGCCCGGGCCTCCCTCGTCCTTGTGCCGCCGGACGATGTCGGTGATCCGCAGGACTGCCTGCTCGCCGTCGCCGAGCACCGCGGCGTCGATGAAGTCGGCGACGGGCTCGGGGTTGAACGCGGCGTGGCCGCCGGCGACGACCACGGGGTGGGTCTCGTCGCGGTCGACGGCCAGCTGCGGGATGCCGGCGAGCTCGAGCGCGACCAGCATGTTGGTGTAGCCCAGCTCGGTGGAGAAGGAGATGCCGAACAGGTCGAACTCGCCGACCGGGTGGTGCGCGTCGACGGTGAACTGCGGCACGGCGTGCTCGCGCATCAGCGCCTCGAGGTCGGGCCAGACGCTGTAGGTCCGCTCGGCCAGCACGCCCGGCTGCTCGTTGAGCACCTCGTACAGGATCATCAGGCCCTGGTTGGGCAGCCCGACCTCGTAGGCGTCGGGGTACATGAGCGCCCACCGCACCCGGGTGGCATCCCAGTCCTTGACCTGCGCGTTCAGCTCGCCGCCGACGTACTGCACCGGCTTGCGCACGCGAGGCAGCAGGGCCTCCAGGCGAGGGAAGACGGAGTCGACAGGCATGGCCCGAGGGTACGGCGGCAGCGAGCGCCGCCGACGCTGCGCGTGTGGTCGAGGCCCCTACGGCCGGGTAGGCGAGCGCAGCCTGACGTTCTCGACCAGCCCGATGGCCAGCATGGCGGCGAACATCGACGAACCGCCGTAGGACAGGAACGGCAGCGGCAACCCGGTCACCGGCATGATGCCGATCGTCATCCCCACGTTGACGAAGGTCTGGAACGCAAACCACACCATCACCCCGACGCAGACGAGCATGCCGAAGGAGTCGCTCGCCCGCTGCGCCGCGGCGGCGGCCCGCCAGATCACCAGGGCGAGCAGGACGAGGATGGCAGCGGAGCCGACGAAGCCCAGCTCCTCACCCGCCACGGTGAAGACGAAGTCGGTCTTCTGCTCGGGCACGAACTGCCCCTGCGTCTGCGAGCCGTGCAGCAGCCCCCGGCCGAACAGGCCCCCGTGCGCGTTGGCGATCATCGCCTGGTTGACGTTGTAGCCGATGCCGGAGTTCGCGGTCTTGCTGTGCCGAGCGAACTCGGTGAGCCGGGCCACCTGGTAGGGCTTGAGCAGGTTCAGCCGGAAGACGGCGAAGCCGAAGCCGGCACCCGCGACGACCAGAGCGAGCACGTACCGGGCCGGCGCTCCCGACAGCGCGAGCATGCCGAGCAGCACCACGACGAAGACCATCGTGGTGCCGAAGTCAGGTTGCAGCATGATCAGGCCGAGGGGCAGGGCGGCCAGCACCAGCACGAGCAGTACCTCGCGCCACCCCGGCCTGTTGCCGAGACCAGTACGAGGGTCGGTCCGGCCGCCGCCCAGCACGATGGCCGACACGACGATGAGCGCCACCTTGGCCAGCTCTGAGGGCTGCAGCTGGAACCCCGCGGGCAGCACGATCCACGACCGGGCGCCGTTGATGGTCGACCCCGCGACGAGCACCGCTGCCAGCCCGAGCAGCGACAGGCCGTAGACCACCACCGCGTAGGTGCGCAGCAGCTGGTAGTCAACCGAGGCAGCCACCACCGCGAGGACCAGGCCGACCCCGGCGGTGAAGATGTGCTTCTGCAGGTAGGCGTACTGATTCAGGCCGTGGTCGAGCTGGTACTGGCGGGTGGCCGACCAGACCAGCAGCGCGCCGATGCCAACCAGAGCGGCCACTGCGAGTGCCAGGATCCAGTCGATGCGGCGCACGAGCGTGACCGGCCGCGGCTGCACCGCGCTCGGTGCGACGATCCGGAAGGTGCTCATGGCGCCTTCGCGGCGGCCGGGACCGGCGCGTTGGCCCCGGCAGGCGCGACCGGCGCACCCGGTGCGGCCGGTGACGGGCCGACGCTGCCGTCGGCCCGGACGGTCGGCAGCGTCGTGGAAGTCTGCCCGCCCGGCAGGGCGGCCGGCCGATTGATGCCGTAGATCCCCTCCCACACCTCGCGGACGGCCGGCGCGGCGAAAAGGGCGCCCTGCCCGGTCTTCGGGACGGTGACGACCACGACGTACTTGGGGTTGTCGACCGGGCCGAACGAGGCAAACCAGGACGTGTCGTTCTGCCCCTCCACCTCCGCGGTGCCGGTCTTGCCGGCGACGTGGACCTGGTCGAGCGGGAAGCCGGCGAACGTGCCCGCCGCCGTGCCCCGAATCGTCACGTCGCCGAGCGCCGAGCGGATATAGGCAAGGATCGCCGGGTCGACGGGCAGATTCCTCGCGACCGAGGGGGCGATCACCTTCTCGACGGACCCGTCTGGCCGCAGGACGGCCTTGGCCAGCCGGGGGTGGTACACGGTGCCGCCGTTGGCGACAGCCGCGTAGGCGGTCGCCATCTGCAGCGGGCTCACCGACAGGTACGCGCCCTGGCCGATCCCGAGCATCGTCGCGGCGCCGCCGTTGTAGAGGTAGCCGTCCTGGCAGGCCTCGATGGCGTAGCGCTGGAACGTCGCCCGCTTGGCCGGATCGGGCTCCTCCGGGTAGCCGTTCTTGGCCCGGCGGCAGTACATCCCCTTGAGCTCGTTGTACTGCTTGGCCAGCCGGGCGCGGTCGACCAGCGAGCCGGCGGTCTCGGCCGGCAGGTCGACGCCCGTCTGGCTCCCGAAGCCGTACTCGCGGGCCGTCCTGGTGAAGACCTCCTGCGCGGGCGGCAGCCCCGGGGCCTGGCGCAGGCCGCCGTCGTTCAGCCACGCGGTGTAGGCGAACCGGTCGAAGATGGTGTCGCAGGAGATGACGAGCGCCTGGTGCAGGTCCATGCTCCCGGGGGCTTCGCCCTCGAAGTTGTGGAACACCTGGGCACCGACCTGCATGCTCGGCGAGCAGTCGTAGTTGTCGCTCAAGGAGGCCAGGCCACCGGTGACGGCAGCGGTGAGCGAGACGGGCTTGAACGACGAGCCAGGCGCCGAGGACCCCTGGAAGGCGCGCGAGAGCAGCGGCGTGCCGGCGGCGGGGTCGGACAGCGCGGCGTAGTCCTTGGCTGAGATGCCGCCGACGAAGGCGGACGGGTCATAGGTGGGCAGCGACGCCATCGCCACCACCCGTCCGGTGCTCGCCTCCATGACGACGCCGCTGGCGGTGTCGGCGGGCTTGCCCTGCGCGTGCGCGTGGTCGAGCGCGTGCTGCAGCGCCTGCTCCAGGGTCTGCTGCACGCCCGCATCGAGCGAGAGCACGACGGTGTTGCCCGGCTTGGGGGCATCACGGCCCACCTCGCCCGCGACGCGGCCGAACCGGTCGACCGCAAGCCGGGTGACGCCGTCACGGCCCCGCAGGTCCTTGTCGTACGACAGTTCGAGCCCGGCCAGCCCGACCAGGTCGTTGCGCTGCAGCGTGCTGTCTTTCGCGAGCATCCCCTCCGTGACCGGTCCGGTGTACCCGAGCTCGTGAGCGGCGAGTGAGCCCATCGGATAGGTCGGCAGCGACTGGGCGTCGGCCGCGATGCCGGGGAAGCGGTCGGGGTGCTCGAGCACGGCCAGTGCCTGCTCGGGCTGCACGTCGGTCGAGACCGGGATGGGCTGGTATGGCGAGCCGTTCCAGCACGGCGGCCTGACCTTCAGGCTGCAGAACCGGACCTCGGCCTTGAGGTCGGCCGGCCGCCGGCCGAGCACGCCGGCCAGCCGCCTCAGCACGGCCGCCCCGTGGTCGGGAAGCCGGTCGAGCGTGCTGCGGTCGACCGTCATCACGAGCGAGGTGCGGTTGGACACCAACGCGCGCCCCTGGTCGTCGACGATGCGGCCACGGGCAGCGGCGTCAACGACCTCGCGCACCCGGTTGCCCTCGGCGACGACCCCGTACCGACCCGCCTGCACGACCTGCAGCGACCACAGCCGCAGCCCCAGCACCGCGAACAGTGCAAGCACGACGAACAGCAGAATGCTGACCCGCAGCCGGGACTGCCTCACGGCTGCTCGCTCATGGCTGCTCGCTCGGTGGCCGACGGGGGAGCCGGCGCAGCACCCAGCTGATGCCCGGGAACACGAACGGCGTGAGCAGGACGGCGTAGAGCACCGAGGCGACGACGGCCTGCACGAGCGTCGCCCCGCCGGCCCGGGAGTCGTCGACGAGAGTGCCCGTCGCCGCGAACAGCAGCGCGGCCAGAGCACCTGCGCCGGCGACGGCGGCGAGGGGGACCACGATCGAGCGCTTGGCCTCGAGCCGCAGCATCCCGGCGAGGTAGCCGACCAGGCACAGCACCATGGCGAGGCGACCGATGACGTGGTCGGAGATCAGGTCGGCAGCGAGGCCCGCGGTGAACCCGAGCAGGCACCCCGCAGTGGGCCCGGTGCGCAGAGCGAGGCAGGCGAGCACGATGGTCGGCAGGGCAGGTCCGCCGAGCGGGAGGTGCAGCAGGCCGACCACTGTCGGCTGCAGCACCACCGCGAGCGCCAACATCCCGACGGCAGAGACGGCCTGCAGGAGGGACACGCCCCCCATCCTTGCGGCGATCACCTGCAGCCCGCGTGGCGTGGGCCGCGGCTCCTTGGCGCTGGTGTGACCGCGCTGCTGGGGCAGCGCTGCCGGCCGAGCGTCTGGCTGCGGTGCCTGGGCCGGCGCCGGCAGCACGGAAGCGCTCACGTCGACTGCCGGGGAGTCAGCAGCCGGTCACCCGCATCGGCCTGCGCGTGCCGGACGACGACGCCGACGAGGTCGAGCGTCCCCGGCTTGGCGAACGTTCGCACGGTGGCCCGGCGGGAAAGCCCGGCGCCGGCGTCGGTCGTCCCCGTGACGACGCCGACGGGAACGCCGCCGGCATAGTCCCTGCTGCCGAAGGTGACGACCCGCTCCCCCTTGCGGACGGGCACGGTGGGGTCGAAGACGGTGAAGGTCAGCACCCCCGGGGTCCCGGTGCCCGTCACCGTGCCGAGTGCTCGGGACGCCTCCAGGCGGGCACCGACTACCGACGTCGGGTCGCTCGCCAGCCGCACGGTCGAGGTGCTGGCCACCGCCCGGACCACCACGCCGACGAGCCCCTCCGGCACGACGACCAGCTGCCCGACGACCACGCCGTCGGCCGTGCCGGCACCGATGTCGACGACCTGCTCGCTGCCCGTTACGCCACCGGCGCCCACCACGCGGGCGGGGACGATGGTGTAAGCGGCGGCGTCAGCGGTGAGCCGCAGCCGGGCCAGCGCGGCTGCCGTTCGCTTGGCGTCAGCGTCAGCGGCGACCTGCCGGCGCAACGCTGCGACCTGCTGCTGAAGCGCATCCGCCCGAGCGCGCTGCTGGTCGGCCTCCCCCAGGTTGCCGACCGCCCGACGCACCGGGCGCGTCACGTCGTTCACACCCCGCTCGACCGGCCCGACGGCACTGGCGACGCGGTCGCGCAGCCGGCTGTCGGCCCCGCGCACCCGGTAGTCGATCGTGAGCAGCACCAGGGCTGTGAGCAGAAGCAGGGCGAGCAGCAGGCGTCCGCGCCGCGAGTCACGCATCGTTCACCGCCGGCTCGGTCGGTTGGGCTGGGCCAGGCACCCCAGACCCCACTGCCTCAGGATTCGAGTCACGACCGCGGCTCCGGGCGCAGCACCTGCTGCAGTGCCTCGAACTCCTCGACGCAGCGGCCGGCACCGAGCGCTACGGCGTGCAGCGGGTTGTCGGCGAGCGAGACCGGCATGCCCGTCTCGTGGCGGAGCCGGTCGTCCAAGCCCCGCAGCAGTGCTCCCCCACCGGCCAGCATGATGCCGCGGTCCATGATGTCGCCTGCCAGCTCGGGCGGGCACTTGTCGAGCGTGCCCCTCACCGCGTCGATGATGTCCTTCACCGGTTCGTCGACCGCGTCGCGGACCTCCTCGGACGTGACCACGATCGTCTTGGGCAGCCCGCTGACGAGGTCGCGCCCGCGGATCTCGGCCGACGGCTCGTCCTCACGGGGCCAGGCGGACCCGATGGCCATCTTGATCTCCTCGGCCGTGCGCTCACCGAGCATCAGGCCGTACTGCTTCTTGACGTGCGTCATGATCGACTGGTCGAGCTCATCGCCGCCGATCCTGATCGACTGGCTGGTGACGACACCGCCCAGGGAGATGACGGCCACCTCGGTCGTGCCCCCGCCGATGTCGACGATCATGTTGCCCGTCGGCTCGTGCACCGGCATCCCCGCGCCGATCGCGGCCGCCATCGGCTCCTCGACGATGTAGACCTTGCGTGCCCCGGCGGCGTAGGCGGTGTCCTTGACCGCCCGCTGCTCGACCCCGGTGATCCCGGAGGGCACGCAGACCACGATGCGCGGCTGGGAGAAGCGCCGTCGCCGCTGCACCGCGTGGATGAAGTAGCGCAGCATGCGCTCGGTCGTCTCGAAGTCGGCGATCACGCCGTCCTTGAGCGGCCGGATGGCCACGATATTGCTGGGCGTGCGGCCGATCATGCTCTTGGCCCGGGTGCCGACGGCGACGACCGTCGAGGTGGTGGTGTTGATCGCGACCACGCTCGGCTCGTTGAGCACGATGCCGCGGCCGCGGACGTAGACGAGGCTGTTGGCTGTGCCGAGGTCGATCGCCATGTCACGACCGACGAGCGAGAACCTTCTAGCCATGCAGCGGAGGCCCTTCAGCGGGAGAGGCCCCAAATGTAAGGCGATGAAGCCCGGCTATGGATGCGACGCGCAGACCCGCGTCGTAATCATGCGCAACCGACAGGTGACAGTCAGACATGGTGGGGCTATCGCCCGCCACCATCCGACCAAGAGGCCTACAGCTGCGGGAAAAACAAGCCGATCTCGCGCTTCCCTGACTTGGGCGAGTCGCTGCCGTGGACGATGTTCTCGCCGATCTCGAGCGCGTAGTCGCCGCGCACCGACCCCGGAGCGGCCTTGACCGGATCAGTGGCGCCCATCAGGGTGCGAACTGCCTCGACGGCCCGCGGCCCTTCGACGACGAGGGCCATGAGCGGGCCGCCGGTGATGAAGTCGACGAGCTCGCCGAAGAACGGCTTGTCGGTGTGCTCCTGGTAGTGCTGCTCGGCAGTGGCCCGCTCGAGCACGCGCAGCTCGGCGGCCACCAGGGTCAGCCCTTTGCGCTCCAGCCGGTTGATGACCTCGCCGACCAGACCACGGCGCACGCCGTCGGGCTTGACAAGGACGAGGGTGCGCTCGGCGGCCACCAGGGAACTCCTTCGTTGTGGGCCTGGTTTCAGCAGGCTCGGTTGCTGCCGCGTCGGCCACATGACCAGGCGGAGTGGCACGAGTCTATGGGCGCTCACGGGCCGGGTGCACCAGCAGCCGCCGATGCACCCGGGCCCTGGTCCAGGAGGAGCCTTCCGGACTGCGGTTAGCTCTGCTCGATGTCGGAGAGCAGGAAGTCGACCCCGCCGGTCGCCAGCTCCATCGCGTCCTTGGCGGCGGCACCGCCTTCCGGGCTGCCGAGTGCAGCGACCGCGGTGTCATAGTCGGCGAAGTAGAGGTCGGCCGTGCGGTACTTCGGGGTCGGGCTGCCGTCCTCCTTCGGAAACACCTTGGCGAACTCGGCACGCTGCAGGTTGGGGACCTTCTGGACCAGCGGCAGGTGCACCTCCTGGTAGTGCTGCTCGAACGCCTCGGAGTCGGTCGGGTTGCCGTAGATGACGGTGAGTTTGACGGTCATGCCGCGCTCGTACCCCTTGCGGGGGCTTCCTAGCGGGGCGGCGAGCCGCGTCGTCTGTTGCAACAGCACGCTTCCTCCCGCGCGGAGCGGCGTGTCTACCACGACTCGCCGTTGCAGGTTCACTGCTGACGAGAGGGAGCGTGCATCTTGGGCAGGCTGTGCGGCGGCCCTAGCGCCACCAACGACGAAGGAAAAGTCGTGAACACGTCCGTCATGCTGCGATATGGGGGCGCGAGGCGCCTACCGCCGCAGCAGCGTCCGCGCCTCGCCGACCGTTACCAGGGAGCCGGTGACGACGACGCCCGACCCGCCGTACGTGGCGTCCTCCTCAGCCAGCCGGACGGCGGCGTCGATCGCGTCGTCGAGTCGCGGCTCGACCTCCACCCTGTCGACCCCGAACACGTCGACCGCCAGCGCCGCCAGGTCATCTGCCCTCAGCGCGCGCGGTGATGCGTTCTGCGTCAGCACCACGACGTCGAGCACCGGCTCAAGTGCCGCGAGCATCCCCGCGACGTCCTTGTCACCCAGCACACCGATGACGCCGACCAGCCGGTTGAAGGCGAACTCCTCGGCGATGGCAGCCGCCAGCGCTTGAGCTCCAGCCACGTTGTGGGCACCGTCGAGCAGCACGGTCGGCGAGGAGCGCACCGTCTCGAGCCGGCCCGGCGAGGTCACCGCGGCAAACCCGGCGCGCACCGCCTCGACGTCGATCCGCCGCTCGCTGCTGCCGCCGAGGAAGGCCTCGACCGCCGCGAGCGCGCACGCCGCGTTGTGCGCCTGGTGCGCGCCGTGCAGCGGCAGCAGCAGGTCGTCGTACTCGCCGCCGAGGCCCTTCAGTGTGACGAGCTGGCCGCCGACCGCCAAGAAGCGCGAGACGACGCCGAACTCGAGCCCCTCCCGCGCGACGGTCGTGCCCAGCTCGGCGGCGCGGCGCAGCAGCACGGTGGCAGCCTCGACGTCCTGCTGGGCGATGACGGCGACCGCTCCTTCCCGCAGGATGCCGGCCTTCTCGCCCGCGACCTCCGCCACGGTCGAGCCCAGCTCCGGGTGGTCGAGGGTGATCGGGCCGATCAGCTGCACAGCGGAGTCGACCACGTTGGTCGCGTCCCACGTCCCGCCCATCCCGACCTCGATCACGCCCACGTCGACGGGGGCGTCGGCGAAGGCCGAGAACGCCATCGCGGTAACGAGCTCGAAGTACGTCACCCGCTGCTCGTTGCGGGCGTCGAGCAGCTCGGCGTAGGGGGCGACGTCGTCGTACGCCCGCACGAAGGCCTCCGCGCTCGCGGGTTTGCCGTCGATGCTGATCCGCTCGGTGACCGACTTCAGGTGCGGCGAGATGTAGCGCCCGGGGCGCAGCCCGAACGCGCCGAGCAGGGCGTCGACCATCCGCGCCATCGAGGTTTTGCCGTTCGTGCCCGTGATGTGAATGGTCGGGTAGGCGAGCTCGGGGTGCCCCAGCAGGTCGACGAGGGCCGTGATGCGGCTGAGGTCCGGCGCCATCTGGGTCGGCTGCCGGGCGGCGAGGGCGCGCTCCACCCGGGCGAGCTCTGCCGTCATGTCGCGGGCGGCAACCGCTGCGGCCGGCTTGGCGTCGCCCGTCTCCTCCGGGTCGAGGTCGCCAGGCTCGAGATCGTCAGCCAAGGGACACCAGCTGACGCTGGACCCGCTCGATCTCCAGCTCGGCCGCGCTGAGGCGCTCCCGCATCCGCTCGACCACCTCCGCCGGGGCCTTGGCGACGAAGGCGTCGTTGACGAGCTTGCGCCCCACCTGCTCATGCTCCTTCTGCGCGGCAGCGAGCTGCTTACCCAGCCGGGCGCGCTCGGCCTCGACGTCGACGGCGCCGCGCAGGTCGAGCGCGATGCGGGCACCGGCAGCCTGCAGCACCGGCCAACTCTCTGGCGCGGCATCGGCCCGCTCAACGGTGAGGTCGGTCAGCGAACCCAGCTCGGTTGCCCAGCCCCCCCCGCCGGCGAAGCCCCGGTCGGCGACGAGCGCAGCCGGCACCTTGCGCCCCGGCGGGAGCCCCTGCTGCACCCGGAAGCGTCGCACCTCACCGACCAGCTCCTGAAAGCTTGCGACCGCTTGCTCTGACTGCTGGTCCGGACGCGCACCACCCTCGAGGCTGGGCCAAGGTGCCAGGGCCACGGTCTCGCCGCCCGTCAGCGCGCGCCACAACTCGTCCGTCGCGAACGGCATCACTGGATGCAGCAGCCGCAGCAGCGTGTCGAAGCAGTAGCCGAGGACGCGCCGGGTGCGCTCGGCACCTGCTCCCCCGGGGCGCATCGCCACCTTGGCCAGCTCGACGTACCAGTCGAACAGCTCGTCCCACGCGAAGTGGAACAGCGCGTCGCACACCTTCGCGAACTCAAAGTCCTCGTACAGCGCGTCGACCTGCGCGGTCACGGCATCGAGGCGCGACAGGATCCACCGGTCGGGCAGCGAGAGCCCGTCGGCGGGGGGCCGTCCGTCACTGACCGCGCCGTTGAGCAGCGCGAAGCGGGTGGCGTTCCACAGCTTGTTGACGAAGTTGCGGCTGCCCTGCACCCACTCCTCGCCGACCGGCACGTCGACCCCGGGGTTGGCCCCGCGGGCGAACGTCCAGCGCAGCGCGTCGGCGCCGTATCGGTCCATCCAGTCCAGCGGGTCGACGACGTTGCCCGCCGACTTCGACATCTTGCGGCCCCGCTGGTCGCGCACCAGGCCGTGCAGCAGCACCGACCGAAAGGGCGGGTCGGGCTGGATGTAGGTGCAGAACATCATCATCCGAGCGACCCAGAAGAAGATGATGTCGTAGCCCGTGACCAGAACGTTCGTCGGATAGAAGTGCTCGAGGTCGCTCGTCTGGTCCGGCCAGCCCAGTGTGGATGCCGGCCACAGCGCCGAGGAGAACCAGGTGTCGAGCACGTCCTCGTCCTGCACCCAGCCCTCGCCCGACGGCGGTGCCTCGTCCGGGCCGGGGGCCACCACCTCGCCGTTCGGGCCGTACCAGACCGGGATCCGGTGGCCCCACCACAGCTGCCGGCTGATGCACCAGTCGTGCATGTCGTCGACCCAGCCGAAGTACCGGGCGGCCATCGAATCGGGGACCATCGCCGTCTCGCCCTGCCGCACCGCGTCACCGGCCCGCTTGGCCAGCGGCGCAACGCGCACGAACCACTGCAGGGAGAGCCGCGGCTCCACCACCGTGCCGCAGCGCGAGCAGTGCCCGACGCTGTGCACGTACGGGCGCTTCTCGGCCGCGATCAAGCCCTGCTCGCGCAGCGCGGCGACGACCGCCGGGCGCGCCTCGAACCGGTCGAGCCCCTGGAACGGGCCAGGCGCGGTGATCACGCCCCTCTCGTCCATCACGGTGATCGCCGGCAGGTCGTGCCGCTGACCGATCTCGAAGTCGTTCGGGTCGTGCGCCGGGGTGACCTTGACCGCCCCGGTGCCGAAGGCGGGGTCGACGTGCTCGTCGGCCACCACCGGGATCTCGCGGCCGGTCAGCGGCAGCGGCACGGTGGTGCCGACGAGGTGGGCGTAGCGCTCGTCGTCCGGGTGCACCGCCACGGCGGTGTCGCCGAGCATGGTCTCGGCACGGGTGGTGGCGACGACCAGCGGCCCGTAGACGATCGACACGAGCTCGCCGTCGGTGTCGCGATGCTCGACCTCGATGTCGGACAGCGCGGTGAGGCAGCGCGGGCACCAGTTGATGATCCGCTCGGCGCGGTAGATGAGGTCCTCGTCGTACAGCCGCTTGAAGATCGTCCGGACGGCACGCGAAAGGCCCTCGTCCATCGTGAAGCGCTCGCGCGACCAGTCGACGCTGTCGCCGAGGCGGCGCATCTGGCCGAGTATGCGGCCGCCGTACTCGGCCTTCCACTGCCACACCCGCTCGACGAACGCCTCGCGGCCGAGGTCGTGGCGTGACAGCCCCTCGCCGGCGAGCTCGCGCTCGACCACGTTCTGGGTCGCGATGCCGGCGTGGTCCATACCCGGCAGCCACAGGGCGTCGTAGCCCTGCATCCGCTTGCGGCGGACCAGCGCGTCCATCAGCGTGTGCCCGAAGGCGTGGCCGATGTGCAGGGAGCCGGTGACGTTGGGCGGCGGGATGACGATGGTGAACGCCGGGCGGCCGTCGCCGCGAGCGCGAAAGACGTCGGCGTCGACCCAGCGCTGGTAGGCCCGCGCCTCGACCGACGACGGGTCGTACGTCGTCGGCAGGTCGGGGCGGAGGGTCTCGCTGGGCATGGGGCCGAGTCTAGAGATTCGGCCGCGAATCGGGCCCTAGCGTTCCGGCGCCCCCGGCTACTGCTACGCCCCCGGCTACCGGCGCGGGGCGAGTGCGCGGATCGCCTCGCGCTGGTCGTACTGGCCGGGCAGCAGGGCGATGGCGGGGGTGGTGACGCCCGCGGCGACGTAGCGCTCGACGTGCTCGCGGCAGGCATCCGGCGAGCCGTGGACGATCAGTGCGTCGACGAGCTCGTCGGGGATGGCGGCGACGGCGGCCTTGCGGTCGCCGGCCTCCCAGTGCTTCCACAGGCCCGCCAGCTGCTCGCCGCGGCCCAGCCACTCGTGGAACTTCGCGTACACGGGCACGGTCAGGTAGGCGGCGATGGCCATCCGCCCGATCGTCCGGGCCGTCTGGGCGTCACCGATGGGCAGCACGAAGATGCGCGCGGCGATCTCGCGGTCGGCTCCGTCAGCGGCCTCGTGCACGTACTTGGTGACGGTCGGGACGTCGTCGGCCGCAAGCCAGTTGAGGATGACCCCGTCGGCCTCACGTCCGGCCAGGCGCAGCATCCCCGGGCGCAGCGCGGCGATGAGGATGGGCGGCCGCTGTTCCTCGGGCAGCGGGCGGCCGAGGCGGAAGCCGTTGACGGCAAACGTCTCGTACTCCTCGACCACCTTGCCGCCGGCGAGGGCGGTGCGCAGGAAGCGGACGGTGTCGCGCACCCGCTGGAACGGCTGGTCGAAGCTCATACCGTTCCAGCGCTCGACGATCACGTTGCTGCTGGTGCCGACGCCCAGCACGAACTTGCCCTGCGACGCCTCGGCCAGCGCCGCCACCGACTGGGCCAGCAGCGCGGGCCCACGCAGGTACACCGGGGTGATCGCGGTGCCCAGGCGCAGCTCGGGCGCCCATGCGGCCGCGAGCGTGAGCGGGGTGAAACCGTCGGTGCCGCCGGCCTCGCTCGACCAGATGTCGGTGTACCCCAGCTCGACCAGCTCGCGGTAGAGCTCGCGATGCTCCACCAGGGGAAGCGAGTCGAGCGGAACCGTCATGCCCCAGCGCTGCGCAGCCACGTCGGCAGCCTCTCACAACCAGACCGGGGGCCGACCCGAAGATCCCCTCAGGGACGGGCAACGGCGTGCCGATGGCCCCAGTAACGACTGCCCGCCTGTCGCCTACTGCACGAGCAAGGACGACCCCAACTACCGGAGGTAGCACGTGTCGACCCAGGACACCCCGCTGGCCGCTCGCACGATCCTGCCCGGCGTGGCTTTCGACCCCCCGGGCACGGGTCCCGAGGTGGGCGGCGTGCCCGGGCAGCGCGGTGCTGAGCAGGCGCCGTCGTACGAGCAGCAGCAGTACCAGGGCCAGCAGCAATACCAGGGCCAGCCCCAGTACCAGCAGCAGTACCAGCAGTACGAGGGCCAGCAGCAGTACGCCGAGGCCCCTCAGCAGTACCAGCAGCCGCAGCAGTACGCCGAGGCCCCTCAGCAGTACCAGCAGCCCCAGCAGTACCAACAGCCGCAGCAATACCAACAGCAGCAATACCAGCAGCCACAGCAGTACGCCGAGGCCCCTCAGCAGTACGCGCAGCCACCGCAGTACCAGCAGCCGCAGTACCAGCCACCCCAGCACCAGCAGCAGGTCGAGCCGCAGCAGCAGTATCAGCAGCCGCCGGAGGACCTGGCCCAGCAGTACCAGCCACCCGCGGCGCAGCATCAGGCCGAGGCGCTGCAGCAATACCAGCAATACCAGCAGATCCCCCAGTACCAGCCGACCCAGCAGTACGAGCCGCAGACCTCGCCTTTCGAGCAGCAGTACCAGCAGCAGCCGGCAGCCCAGCAGCCGGCGTACCAGCCGTCCCCCTCGGACACCCAGCAGTACCAGCAGCCCCAGCAGCACCCAGCTGAGCAGCAACAGCCGCAGTACGCGCCGCAGCCGCCGGCTCAGCAGATGTACCAGCCCAGCGCTCCCCCAAGCTTCCCGCCGACGCCGCCGCCGTATGGCACGCAGACGTTCGCGAGCCCGCCACCCCCCACCGCCGAAGCACTGTGGGGGCCCCAGCCGCACAGCTCCGGCGCGGCCGCCGCCGCACCAGCGGCGGCGACGGGTGCTAAGCGGCGCTTCTCGGGCCGGGGAAGCAAGCGGCGGCACCAGGCGGAGTCCCCCGCGGAAGTCGCTGGCCGTAGCACCATCCCGGTACAGCCTGAGCAGCCCGACGCCCAGCAGAAAGGCGGGCTGCATCGCAAGCTGACGCCGGCGAACACCGGCCCCGCACCTGCGCGCTCCCCGCGCCGGGCCCTCATGGCCGGCGGCGCCGCCGTGCTGCTCGCCGGAGGCGGCCTTTTCGCCTACACCCAGCTCGGCGGGTCCAGCAGCTCCACGCCCGTGTCCACTCCCGTGATCGGTGCCGGCGCCCTACGGTTCGCCTCGCCCACGAACGTCGCTGGGCTGCCCGCCGAGAGCGCCGCGGCAGCCGCTGCTACCCGGACGTCAGTCACAGCCGCGCTCGCTCGCCGAGCACCGGGCACGCCCGCGCCGGCCAAGGTCCTAGCCTTCGGCACGGGTGCCAGCGCGGTCGACGTGGCCGTCTACCGAGGTGGTGCCAAGACATCCGGTACGGGGAGCAGCCTGATCCGGGGCCTGTCGCAGCCGCGCCCGGGTGACCGTGCCATCGCGGCCCGGGTCGTGCCCGCCGGGGCAGCAGGTGGGCAGATGACCTGCGGCGGCGAGTCGGGGAAGACGGCTGGCTCGTGGTGCGTGTGGACCGGCACGACGACTACCGGCGTGACCCAGGCTCCCGGCAGCACCGATGTCAGCGGTCTGGCAGCCAAGACCCGCGAGCTGCGGGCGTACGCCGAGCACTAGGCCGACGGGCACCTGGTGTGCCCGCCGGCGATGCATCCGTCGGTTGGAGAGGTCGAGCACTTCGAGCCGTGACCGAGGCGGCCTCGCTCGAGGCGCCCCTAGGGTGAGGCCATGAGTTCGAGCCTGGTGAGCGGTCCGACCGAGCTCGCGCTGGACCTGGACGCTGGTTGGTCGATCGGCGGCAAGCTGTTCGGCGGCTACCTGCTGCGCGAGATGGTGGCGGCG
>JAABVA010001333.1_pt1 | contig 26776 bp, 24 predicted proteins | sample 5560331 | NCBI WGS metagenome assembly JAABVA01 (sample SAMN12812661, study PRJNA571458) | rock metagenome | isolation source: Antarctica rocks | place: Antarctica: Victoria Land, Mt New Zealand sud | collected 2016-01-07 | reverse complement strand
CGCCCAACTGCCGTACATCGCGCACAACCCCGTGCTGCGCAGCGCCACGCTGTTCCCGTTCTTCGGCCGGCCGTGGCAGGTGAACGCCGAATCCGCGCTGGTCGACGCACTGGGTCTGATCGACAACGCGGTGATCGACCCGGTACTTGACCAGGGGTTCGGTGACGCGCCAGCGGTACAGCGGACCACGGTGCCGGTGACCATCGCGTGGGGCAGGCGCGACCTCGTCCTGCCCGTGCACCAGGCCCGCGCCGCGCGCCGTCAGTTCCCCGACGCCACCCACGTGGTGCTGCCTGGACTGGGACATGTACCCATGTCGGACGACCCCGGGCGCATCGGGCTGGTGCTGCTCGGCGGAAGCGCCTGAGCCGCTGGTGTGCTCGGGGACCCACCCTGCAGCAGCTGCGGTGTGTCCTCACGCCCGCACCGCTCCCGAGCTGGAGCGGACGACCAGGCTCGGTTCGGCGGTGTGCCGCACGGGTTCCGTGCGTCCGGCGGTGCGCTCGAGCAGGGTACGCACAGCGAGGGCACCCATGCGCAGCTTGGGCTGGTGGACGGTGGTGAGCGAGACGATCCGGCTGGCGGCGATCGCGCTGTCGTCGAAACCCACCACGCTCACCTCGCCGGGTACGGCCACCCCCGCCTCGGCCAGCCGCGAGAGTGCACCCACGGCCTCGACGTCGTTGCTGGCGAACAGCGCGGTGGGCAGCTGCTCGTCCCCGGCCGACCGCAGCAACCGGTCGGTCGTCGCCCAGCCCGCGTTCTCGGTGTACGCGCCGCGGAGCACCTTGGCGTGGGTGGCCAGGCCGGCCGCACGCATGGCCCGCAGGTAACCGGTGCGCCTGCTCGCCGCCCCGGCTCCACCCCCACCGTCCAGGTGCACGATCTGCTGGTGGCCCAGCGCTGTCAGGTGGGCCACGGCCAGGGCGGTGCCCGCGTACTCGTCGATGGTCACGGTGTCGACGAGCGGGCTGCGCAGCACCCTGGTCACCGACACCACCGGGGTGCAACCCGCCCGTCGTGACGCCTGCTCCACGCTGGCCGTGTCGAGCACCGGCCCCACCAGCACCACCCCGGCCGGGCGCAGCGACAGCAGGGTTTCCAGCGCCGCGCGCTCGCCGTCGACCGTGCGCCCCCCGCTGGTGATGATGACGTGCTGGCCATGCAGCGCGGCCTCGGCGTGCAGTCCGTCGACCACTTCCGCGAAGAACGGGTTGTGCAGGTCCGACACCAGCGCCCCGATGATGGCGCTGCCGCGGGCCGCGAGGTTGCGCGCGTGCAGGTTCGGCCGGTAGCCCAGCTCCTCGCAGGCAGCGAGCACCTTCACCCGGCTGTGCGCGCTCACCTTGGGCGAACGGCGGACGACGAGCGACACCAACGCGCGCGACACCCCGGCCACCGTGGCGACGTCCTCGAGCGTGGGCGCCCGCGACAGCGCGCGATCCACCGCACCACCTCCTGGCAAGACCTTGACGAACTGTGACTGGCATTACATCATTGGAGCGCTCCACAAAGTAGAGCGCTCCAATAACGAGCGTGCGAGCGTGGCGTGGGGCCGGGATGGAGTGGACGATGAAGCTGGGCGTGCTCGGGGTCGGGCGGATCGGCGTGATGCACGCGACGTTCGCCGCGGCATCCCCCGCGATCAGCGAGGTGACGGTGTTCGACGCCGACGCCGACCGGGCCGCGGTGGCCGCGCAGCAGGTAGGGGCGCGACACAGCGCCGACCTCGCCGGCGTGCTCACCCGCTGCGACGGGGTGCTCGTCGCCACCCCCACACCCACGCACCCCGAGCTGGTGCGCGCCGCACTCGCCGCCGGGGTGCCCGTCCTCTGCGAGAAACCCCTCGCGCTGCAGCCGGACGTCGTCCGTGAGCTCGCCGCCGCCGCCGGCGCCGCGGGGGTTCCCCTCGTCGTCGGTTTCCAGCGTCGCTTCGATCCCGCCGTCCGTGCCATCCGGGAGGGCATCCGTTCGGGCCGCTACGGCACGGTGTACCTGGCTCGGGCGGTGGCCATGGACCACGCGCCCCCGCCCCTGGACTACATCGCCGGGTCGGGCGGCATCTTCCTCGACCAGCTGGTGCACGACCTCGACGCGCTGCCGTGGCTGCTGGGTGAGCGGGTGGTGCGGGTGCAGGCCACCGGCTCCGTGCTCGTCGACCCCGCGTTCGCCGCAGTCGGTGACGTGGACACCACGGCCGTGGTGCTCACCTTCGCCTCCGGGGCCCTTGGCGTGCTCACCGCCGGCCGCGCGAACGGCGGCGGCTACGACAACCGCATCGAGATCTCCGCGCAACACGCCTCGGTCACCGCCGGGCTCGACGCGCGCACCCCGTTGACCTCGCTGGAGCCCGGGATGGCCGCGCCCGTCGACCCCTACCCCGGGTTCCTGGAGCGCCACGCCGCCGCCTACCAGGCCGAGCTGGTCGCGTTCGCCGAGCTCGTCGCGGGCCGGGCCGAGAACCCCAGCCCGGCGCTGGACAGCCTGCACGCACTGGAGATCGCCGCCGCGTGCGGGCAGTCGCTGCGCGCGGGCGGGGCTGTGGTGAGCCTGGAGCTCGCCGGGGTAGGGGCATGAACCGGCTGGTGGCGGCCGCGCCGATCAGCTGGGGGGTGTGCGAGGTGCCGGACTGGGGTGCGGTGCTCCCGCCCGCGCGGGTCCTCGCCGGGATGCGCGCACTGGGGCTGACCGCCACCGAGCTGGGCCCCCCTGGGTGGCTGCCCACCGACCCCGGACAGCTGCGCACCGAGCTGGAGCAGGCGGGGATGACCCTGGTGGCCGGGTTCCTCGCGGTGCCGCTGCACCACCCGCTGGAGCAGGTCAGCGACCTCACCGCCCGCGCCGCACGCGCGCTGGGCGAAGCCGGGGCGGAGCTGCTGGTGCTCGCCGCCGCCACCGGGCGCGACGGTTATGACGGCGTGCCGCCCTCCCGCGACGACACCTGGGCCGCGCTGCTCGAGGGGGCGCACCTGGCGGCCGAGACGGCCGCCGAGCAGGGCCTGGACACCGTCCTGCACCCCCACATGGGCACCCTGGTGCAGACCCCCACCGAGATCGCGCGGTTCATGGCCGAGTCGGGCATGGACCTGTGCCTGGACACCGGGCACGTCCTGCTGGGCGGCGGAGACCCGGTCGACGTCGCCCGCAACTACAGCGAACGCATCCGGCACGTCCACCTCAAGGACGTCGACGCGTCGGTCGCGGCCCGGGTTCGCTCCGGTGAGCTGGGCTACGCCGCCGCGGTGGCGTCTGGTCTGTACCGCCCGCTCGGTGCCGGGGACGTCGACGTCGCCGCCGTACTCGCGGCCCTGGACGCCGCGCGGTACGGCGGCTGGTACGTGCTGGAGCAGGACACGTCGCTGGCCCATGCGGACGAGGCATCGGCCCGCAGCGCCGAGGACGACGTCCGCGCCTGCCTACGCACCCTGAACCTGCTTGCCGGCCCCACCGACACCACGGACCCCACCGACACCGCCCGACCCTGATCGTCTCGGCAAAGGAGCCACGATGACCGACACCAGACGTCCCCGCACGGGACGCACCCTCACCGCCGTCCTGGCCTGCTCCGCGCTGCTGCTCGGCGCGTGCAGCTCGCAGGGCGGGGCCAAAGCCGCCGGCGACGCCGCGGCCGCACCCGCCGCGGGCAACTGCGCCAACCCCGCGGGCACCATCGCCGTCGTCAGCCACGGCAAGCAGGGCGACTCGTTCTGGGACATCGTCAAGAAGGGCGCGGAGGACGGCGGCGCCGCCCAGTGCATGAAGGTCACCTACCAGGGCTCCGGCAACCCCAACGAACAAAGCCAGGCCATCGACAACGCGGTGGCGCAGAAGGTAGCCGGCCTCGTCGTCTCCATGGCCAACCCCGACGGGCTCAAGACCGCCGTCAAGGCCGCCGTCGCCGCGGGCATCCCCGTCATCACCATCAACTCCGGCGCCGACCGCTCGGCCGAGTTCGGCGCCATCACGCACCTGGGCCAGAGCGAGAACAGCGCCGGCGCCGGGGCCGGCGGCAAGCTGAAACAGGCGGGGGTCACCAACCTGCTCTGCGTCATCCACGAGGCGGGCAACATCGGCCTGGAGGACCGGTGCGCCGGTGCCGCCAAGGCCCTCGGCGCCAAGGCCACCAACCTGCAGGTCGACGTCTCCAACCTCGCCGAAGCGCAGTCGACCATGACGTCCACGCTGCAGGCCGACCCGTCGATCAACGGGATCCTCACCCTCAACAACGGGGTGGGCGCCGCCGCCGTCGCGGCCGTGTCCAGCGCAGGCAGCAAGGCCCAGATCGCGACGTTCGACGTAGACGCCAACGTGGTCAAGAACGTGCAGGCCGGCAAGATCCTCTTCGCCGTCGACCAGCAGCCCTACCTGCAGGGTTACCTGCCGATCGTCTTCCTCGCCCTCTACAAGAACAACGGAAACACCGTCGGCGGGGGCATGCCGGTACTCACTGGACCCGGCTACGTCACCAAGGACAACGCGGACGCCGTGGCCCAGTACGCCGCGCGCGGCACCCGATGACGAGCACCGCGGGGACGACCCCGCCGCGCACCGCACCAGCGGCACCATCGGCCGACGAGCGCCTCGCCACGACCTCACCGCTGCGGAAGGCGCTGGGACGTCCGGAGCTCGGGGCTGCGGTGGGTGCCGCCGCGGTGTTCGCGTTCTTCCTCGCCTTCGCGCCGTCGTTTCGCACCGGGGCCGGAGTCGCCAACTTCCTGGACGCCGCGTCGCTGCTGGGCATCATGGCCGTCGGCGTCGCCCTGCTCATGATCGGCGGCGAGTTCGACCTCTCGGCGGGGGTGCAGACCGCGTCGTCGGCGCTGTTCTGCACGATCCTGGCCTACCAGCTCACCCTCAACGTCTGGGTGGGGGTGGCGCTGGCCCTGGTGGCGAGCCTGGGCGTCGGATTCCTCAACGGGGTGCTGCTGGTGCGGACCAGGCTGCCCAGCTTCATCGTCACCCTCGGCACCTTCTTCGTGTTGCAGGGGCTCAACCTCGCCGTCACCAAGCTCATCACCGGCACCGTGCTGGCGACCGGGGTCGACGGCCTCGACGGCTGGGACTCCGTCCGCGTGGTGTTCGCCGGCACCCTCACTGTCGCGGGCGTGGACATCAAGGTGAGCGTGCTGTGGTGGCTGGCCCTGGTGGTCGCCGGCACGGTGGTGCTCACCCGCACCCAGTTCGGCAACTGGATCTTCGCCGTCGGCGGTGGGGCCGGCGCAGCCCGACAGGTCGGGGTACCCGTCGGCAAGGTGAAGATCGCCCTGTTCATGGGGGTCTCGCTGTGCGGGTGGCTGGTCGGCATGATCACCATGGCCCGTTCGGGCTCGGTGCAGGCCAACCTGGGCATCGGGCTGGAGTTCGAGTACATCATTGCCGCGGTCATCGGGGGGTGCCTGCTCACCGGCGGATTCGGCTCGGCCATCGGCGCTGCCCTCGGCGCCCTGATCTTCGGCATGACCAAGCAGGGAATACCTGCGGCCCAGTGGGACAACGACTGGTACAAGCTGTTCCTCGGTGTGATGCTGCTGGGTGCGACGGTGCTGAACAACGTCGTGCGCAGGCGGGCCTCCGGGGACCGGGACTAGGAGGCCAGCAGATGAGCACGAACGCACCCGAGCAGACCGCGGCGCCCGCGCAGGGCGCGCCCCTGGTGGAGCTGGTCGCCATCGGCAAGCGCTTCGGCAACGTGCTGGCCCTCGGCGGGGTGAGCACCACGGTGCGGGCCGGTGAGGTGACCTGCGTGCTCGGTGACAACGGCGCGGGCAAGTCCACCTTCATCAAGATCATCGCTGGGGCGCACCAGCACACCGAGGGCACCATGCGCATCGACGGCGTCGAGACCACGTTCGGCTCCCCGCGCGAGGCGCTCGAGCAGGGCATCGCCACCGTGTACCAGGACCTGGCCGTGGTGGGGCTCATGCCGATCTGGCGCAACTTCTTCCTCGGCTCGGAGTTGCGCAGGGGCCCGTTCCTCGACTCGGCGGCGATGCAGCGGACCACCTCCGCCGAACTCGCGAAGATGGGCATCGATCTCCGCGACGTGGAGCAACCCATCGGCACCCTGTCCGGCGGTGAGCGCCAATGCGTGGCGATCGCCAGGGCGGTGTACTTCGGTGCGCGGGTGCTCATCCTGGACGAGCCGACCGCGGCGCTGGGCGTCAAACAGTCCGGGGTGGTGCTCCGCTACATCGCCGCGGCCCGCGACCGCGGCCTGGGGGTCGTGTTCATCACCCACAACCCGCACCACGCGTGGCCGGTGGGCGACCGGTTCGTCGTGCTGAAGCGGGGCCGCTCGATCTGCGACAAACCCAAGTCCGCCATCACCCGCGACGAGCTGGTCGGGCTCATGTCCGGGGGAGCCGAGCTGTCGGCGCTGGAGCACGAGCTGGCCTCCGGTGGCGCGGGGTGAGCATCAGCGCCGGCCGGTCGACGCGGCGATGACAGCGGTCGCGGCCTACCCGGCGATGAAGTTCTCCAGCTCCGTGCGGGCCCTGTCGTCGGCGAGCTGGCGTGGCGGGGACTTCATCAGGTAACTGGACGCCGCGTAGACGGGACCGCCCATGCCACGATCCCTGGCGATCTTGGCCGCGCGCACGGCGTCGATGATGATGCCGGCGGAGTTCGGGGAGTCCCACACCTCGAGCTTGTACTCCAGGCTCAGCGGTACGTCGCCGAAGGCGCGGCCCTCCAGGCGGACGTAGGCCCACTTGCGGTCGTCGAGCCACGCGACGTAGTCCGACGGTCCGATGTGGACGTTGTTGGCACCCATGTCGCGCGTCAGGTTGCTCGTCACGGCCTGCGTCTTGGAGATCTTCTTGCTCTCCAGCCGCTCGCGCTCGAGCATGTTCTTGAAGTCCATGTTGCCGCCGACATTGAGTTGCATCGTGCGGTCGAGCTGCACGCCGCGGTCCTCGAAGAGCTTGGCGAGCACGCGATGGGTGATGGTGGCGCCCACCTGGCTCTTGATGTCGTCGCCGACGATCGGTACCCCGGCGTCGGCGAACCGCTGCGCCCACTCGGGGTCGGAGGCGATGAACACCGGCAGAGCGTTCACGAAGGCCACCCCGGCGTCGATGGCGCACTGCGCGTAATGCTTCGCGGCGATCTCCGAACCCACCGGCAGGTAGCACACCAGCACGTCGACCTCGGCGGCCTTCAGCGCGGCGACGACGTCGACGGGTTCGGCGTCGGATTCGGTGATGGCCTCGGTGTAGTACTTGCCGAGGCCGTCGTTGGTGGGTCCGCGCTGTACGGCGATCCCGGTGGGCGGGACGTCGGCGATCTTGATGGTGTTGTTCTCGCTGGAAAGGATCGCCTCGTTGAGGTCGAAGCCGACCTTCTTGGCGTCCACGTCGAACGCGGCGACGAACTCGACGTCCCGCACGTGGTACGGGCCGAACCGGACGTGCATCAGGCCGGGGACGGTCGCGGTCTCGTCGGCGTCGCGGTAGTAGTGCACGCCCTGGACCAGTGACGAGGCGCAGTTGCCCACACCCACGATTGCCACGCGCACGCTCGTGCGGTTCTCAGCCATTGTTTGGTTCTCCTCGATCGGGTGGGTCGGATATCGGGTTCACGGCACCGTTGGCGGCCTCGGCGGCGGTGCCGTCGATTGGTGCGGTCTGTTCGGCGGCGATGAGTTCGTTGAGCCAGCGGACCTCGCGCTCACTGGTTTCCAGGCCCAGTCGGTGCAGTTGGTGGGTGTAGCGGTCGATCTGCGCTCCCGCGCGTCCCATCGACGTGCGCAGGCCCTCCCGGCGCTCCTCCACCTGACGTCGACGGCCTTCCAGGATCCGCATCCGGGCGACGGCCGGGGTGCGGCTGAAGAACGCGAGGTGCACCCCGAAGCCGTCATCGCTGAAGGTCTGGGGGCTGGTGTCGGCCACCAGCTCCGCGAAGCGCTCCTTGCCGGCGACGGTGAGCTGGTACACCCGGCGTGCGCGCCGCTTGGTCTCCGTGCCGGTGCCGTCGGGGTCGGCGTCCTCGACGATGAGTCCGTCGGCCTGCATCCGGCGCAACGTGGGGTAGAGCGAGCCGTAGGAGAAGGCGCGGAACGCCCCCAACAACCCCGTCAGTCGCTTGCGCAGCTCGTAGCCGTGCATGGGCGACTCGTGCAGCAGACCGAGCACGGCGAGTTCGAGCACGGTCCACCTCCCACCCACCTGTGATTTGACAACCTACCATATCGATCCGATACATCGCAGGGATCCAGCGATGGGCATCCGACGCCGCCCCCAGCCGCTGCCTCCCCCTCGCCGTCTCGAGCGCCCCACCCATCCGGAATGCCCGCACGTACGCTGTCCGGGTGCGCATGCAGAGGCAGGTGGTGGACTACGCGTTGCGGCGGCGTGCCCTGCTGGCCGAGGTCTATTCGGGCCGGACGGGCGTGACCGAGGTCTGTGACGCCAGCCCGTACCTGCTGCGCGCCGCCAAGTTCCATGGCCGCCCGAGCACCACCACCTGCCCGGTGTGCCGCAAGGAGTTGCTGACGCTGGTGTCGTGGGTGTTCGGTGACCGGCTGGGCCCGGTGTCGGGCTCGGCCCGCATGCCCGAGGAGTTGGTGCGCCTGGCGGCGACGCACGACGAGTTCACCGTCCACGTCGTCGAGGTCTGCCGCACGTGCAGCTGGAACCACCTCGTGCAGAGTTATGTGTTGGGCGCCCCGGTGGCGCCGGGCACCCGCCGCCGCGCTGATCGGTCGACCAACAAGCGGCGCCGTACCGCCAGCGAGTGACGCAGGCGCAGACCGAGAACCACCTGGAGAACCTTTCGTGACGCACCAACCGCCCCCCGGTTCGCGCCGCGCCGCCCGTGCGGCCGCCCGAGCAGGCGAGGGGGGCCGGGCTCGCTCGGGCCAGCAGGCACCTGACGGCACCGGCGCGGACGGTGCAGCGGCCAGGCCCCGATCTCGTTGGCGCACCGTCCGGCGCACGTTCTACGCGCTGGTGGCGCTGGGGATCATCGGTCCGATCGTGGCGTTCATGGTGGCCTACGTGCTGGTCAGCGTGCCGAACCCGGCCGACCTGAAGACGAATCAGGTCGCCACCATCTTCTACGACGACGGCACCAGCGCGCTCTCGAAGATCGTGCCGCCCGAGGGCAACCGCACCGACGTCACCATCGACAAGATCCCCGTGCCGGTGCGCCAAGCAGTGCTCGCGGCAGAGGACCGCAGCTTTTACACCAACCCTGGCTTCTCCGTGACCGGAACCGCCCGCGCCGCGATCAACAACCTGACCGGTGGTGACACCCAGGGCGGCTCGACCATCACGCAGCAGTACGTGAAGAACGCGCTCGTCGGCAACAGCCAGACCATCACCAGAAAGCTGCGTGAGCTGGTCATCTCGTCGAAAATGGCGCGCCAGAGCTCCAAGGACGACATTCTCGCCGCGTACCTCAACACCATCTACTTCGGCCGCGGCGCCTACGGCATCTCCGCCGCAGCGGGCGCGTACTTCGGCAAGCCCGTCGACCAGCTCACCGCCGGCGAGGGCGCGGTGCTGGCGTCGTCCATTCGCAGCCCCAGCGCACTGGACCCGCAGACCAATCCGAGCGCAGCGAAAGACCGCTGGAACGTCGTCCTCGACGCCATGGTGACCCAGGGGTGGCTGACTGCCGCCGACCGGGCCGCGCAGACGTACCCGAGGACGGTCCCGCCGCCCGGCGCCAGAGCCGGGGCCGCGGACGGGCCGGAGGGCCTCATCGCCAACCGGGTGCGCCAGGAGCTGGACGCGGCTGGCATCAGCGAGCAGCAGCTCAACACCGAGGGCCTGCAGATCACCACGACCGTGAATCAGAAGAACCAGCAGGCGGCGGTCACCTCCGCCCAGCAGGCGCTGATGGGGCAGCCGCCGAACCTGCGGTCGGCCGTGGTGTCGATCGACCCCAGGACGGGCGGGGTGAAGGCGTACTACGGCGGTGACCAGGGCAGCGGGTTCGACTTTGCGAGTTCGCCGAACATCCAACCCGGCTCGTCGTTCAAGGTGTTCGCGCTCGCGGCGGCGCTGAAGCAGGGCGTGCCGCTGAGCAAGGTGTACAACGGTTCCTCCCCGCAGACGATCGGGGGCACCACGGTCGCGAACTCCGAAGGTGCGTCGTGCGGCCGCTGCGACCTCGCCGAGGCGCTCAAGCTCTCGTTGAACACCGTCTACTTCCGGCTGGCCTCCGACATCGGCCCGCAGTCCGTGGCCGACATCGCGCACGCGGCCGGGATACCGAAGACCATCCCCGGCCTGAAGGATCCCACGCTCACCGAGCCCGGCGGGGCCCCACCAGCCGCCGGAATCGCGCTCGGCCAATATCCGGTTCCGGTGATCGACATGGCCGGCGCGTACAGCACCCTGGCCGCCAACGGAATGCAGCGCGACCCGTACTTCGTGCAGAGGGTGACCGCCTCCGACGGCCGCGTGCTGCTGGACCGCGGGGCCCGGCCGAGCACGCAGGCCGTGGACCCGGCCATCACCCAGAACGTCGTGTCCGCCATGGAGCCGATCGCCGCGTCCTCCCGCAACCACCAGCTGGCCGGGGGGCGGCAGTCGGCGGCGAAGACCGGCACCGCACAGCTGGGTGACACCGGGCAGAACGCGAACGGCTGGATGATCGCCTGCACACCGTCGCTCTGTACCGCCTCGGTGGTGACCACCCCCGACCAGACGGCCGCCAACACCCAGACCGGCGCGCTGGTCTACGGCTCGGGCCTGCCATCCGACATCTGGAAGGCCACGATGGACGGCGCGCTCACGGGCACGCCCAACGAGACTTTCCCCGTCGCGCCGCCGCTCAACGGTGACGCCGGACGCGGCCAGTCCGCCACGCGCGCTCCGACGCCGACGGTGGTCCAAACCCCCACCCCCACCCCCACCCCCACCACCGAGGCCCCGCCGACCACCACCACCCGTGCCCCGCAACCAACCACCACCGAGGCCCCGCCGACCACCACCACCCGGGCCCCGCAACCGACCACCACCCGGGCCCCGGTGCCGACGACCCTGCCCCCGATCGTGACGATCGGGCCGACTCAGACGACCACGGCTGCCCCGACCGGCTGACGCCCCGCTCACCCCGGTCCTAGGTAGTGTCCGCAGCCGTGGACGGTGACCGGCGGCGACTCGGCTCCCCCGTACGGGCCGCCGACGACCGGGCCAGCCTGGTGCCCGGAGTCGACCGCGTCGCGCCCAGCCTGACCGATCCCACCGTGGCGCAGGCCAGTTCGGTGGTGGGTGGGCCGGTGGGCCGGCACGCGCTCGTCGGCCGCGGGCTGTTCCTCACCCCGCTGCGGGTGGTGCTCGCATCGGCCGTGGTGTTCCTCGCGCTCGGCTGGGGCGGCAAGGCGGCGTGCCTGCAGCAGCAACCGGGGCCGAACGGTGTCCCGGTGCTGGACTGGTCGAACAGCAGGCAGTACGTCGCGCTGTGCTACTCGGACACGGTGCCGCTGTACAGCGCCGAGCGGCTGGATCGGGGTTCGTTTCCCTACCAGACGTCCTGGGTGGACAACCCCGGCACCCCGCAGGAGCAGGTGCGGTACATGGAGTATCCGGTAATCACCGGGCTCTACCAGTGGGCGTCGACGAAGGTCGCCAAGGCGTGGGTGTCGGCGGCGCAGACCGTGGCGCTGCCCAGCGCGATCGAGGTGGTCGTCTACTTCAACGTCGTCGCGCTCGGGCTGGCGCTCGCCTGGCTGACCACGGTCTGGGCCACCGTGCGGACGACGGGGCGGCGGGTGTGGGACGCCGCGCTGGTCGCCGCGTCTCCGCTGGTGGTGGTGCACGTGTTCACCAACTTCGACCCGTTGGCCACCGCGTTCGCCGCCACCGGCCTGCTCGCGTGGTCGCGCCGACGCCCGGTGCTGGCCGGTGTGCTGCTCGGGCTCGGCGGTGCGACCAAGCTCTACCCGCTGCTGCTGCTTGGCCCGCTGCTGGTGCTCTGCGTGCGCACCGGGCAGCTGGGACCATGGGTGCGCGCCACCCTGGCGGCGGCCCTGGCGTGGATGGTGGTGAACGCGCCGATCGCGTTGCTGTACCCGGCCGGCTGGCGGGAGTTCTACCGGCTGAACACCACCCGCGGCGCTGACCCCGACTCGCTGTACAACGTGGTCTCCTCGTTCACCGGATGGACGGGGTTCGACGGGCCGCTCGCCGCGGGTGCGACGCCGACCGTGCTCAACGCGGTGAGCCTGCTGCTGTTCGGCGCTGTGTGCCTCGCGGTGGCGTGGCTGGCGCTGACCGCGCAGCGCAGACCCAGGGTGGCGCAGCTGGGCTTCCTGCTGGTGGCCGGCTTCCTGCTCACCAACAAGGTGTGGAGCCCGCAGTACTCGTTGTGGCTGGTGCCGCTCGCTGTGCTCGCGGTACCGCGCACCCGGCTGCTGCTGGGGTGGATGGTGCTCGACGCGCTCGTCTGGGTGCCCCGGATGTTCTACTACCTCGGCACCGCCAACAAGGGGTTGCCGGAGCAGTTCTTCACCGGCGCGGTGGTGCTGCGCGACGTGGCCGTGCTGGCGTTGTGCGCGGTGGTGGTGCACGAGGTGCGGTGTCCGGCCCAGGACCTGGTGCGCGCCGGGGGGTTCGACGACGCGCAGCGACCTGACGATCCCGTTGGCGGGGTGCTCGACGGTGCCCCCGACGACCCGCCGCCCTGGCTGCCGGCGTGGTTGCGGCCGCGCGGCCGGCGGGTCGCGGGGCAGGCTGGCGTGCCCGTCAGCTCGCTGGTGCCATAGCCGGCTGCTGCTCGCCCCCCCGCGCGCTCACCGGTGGCTCACCCGGCCGACATGGCGTGCTCCGCAGGAACACCAAGAACAACACCGCCAGCAGTGCGGCCCGTCCCCACACCCCTGCCAGCACGGCCGGCGCGGTGAGCTGGTCGGCGAGGCTCGCACCCACCGGGTTGCGCAGGGCGGTCTCGCCGGCGCGGAGTGCTCCCCGCGCGAGCAGGTCGAAGTAGCGGAAGACGCCCACCTCCGTGGCCACGTCGCTCACCAGGTACGCGGCCACCAGCCCCCACGGGACCCGCATCAGCACGAAGAACGGCAGCAGCCACAGCGTGTACTGCGGCGAGTGCACCTTGTGCAGCAGGAGGAACCCCGAGAGCATCGCCGCGCTCACCGCCACCCACGGATAGGTGCCGTCGCGGCGGTAGCGGCGCCAGCCGATCGCCAACGCCACGACGAAGGACGTCAGCACGAGCGCGGGGGAGGCCACGTCGACGAGCAGCCTGAGGCGGCCGACGGCGGGGCCGCCGTTGGTGCCCCCGCCCGGCGATGCGGCATCGACCAGCGGGCGCAGCCCCCAGTACCAGATCGAGTTGGTGCTCAGATCCACCGCGCGCCGGCCCTGGAAGTCGAACGACGCCAACCAGCCGGCCCACCCCAGCACCGCGAACGGCAGGTTGACGACCAGTACCGTGGCGCCGGCCGCGCCCACCACCCCCAGCGCGCCGCGGACGTCGTGGCGTCGACCAGCTGCGCGTAGGTGCTCGGGCAGCTCCACCCCACCCTGGCCACCGGTGAGCACCAGCAACGCCAGCGGCAGGACGAATGCACCGGGGTAGAGCTTGAGGCATGCGCCGAGCGCCAGCAGCACCGCCGCGCCGACGGCCCGTCGCCGCAGCGTCACCCGCCAGCAGGTCACCACCCACACCGCGGCCACGGTGGTAGCCACGACGGGCAGCTCCCAGTTCTGGAACGCGTAGAGCACCAGCGGCGGGGTGGCGGTGAACACGAGCGCACGCCACCGGGCCAGCCGCGCCAACATCCATGCCGTCAGCAGGCCGAACGGCGCCAGGAGCAGCGCAGTCGCCAGTAGGAACCCCGCGTCGGTGCGCGCACCGAGCGCCCCCAGCCAGATCAGCAGACCGGTCAGCACCGGGTATTCCAGTGCGCCCCCGGTGAGCACGCCGGTGTCGGTGATACCCCCGTGCAGGTAGGGGAACACGTGCGTGTCGACCCCTCGACCGAGCCACAGCGACTGCACGTCGGAGTAACAGACGTCGGCGTTCGCGCGCTCGAGGAACGACGTGCTGCGGCCCTGCGGATCGAACGCCGGTCCGGTGCAGCGCTGCTTGTTCGCGTAGCCGACGAGCAGGGCCAGGGCGCAACTGAGCAGTACCACCGCCACGACGAGCCGACCACCTCCCGTGCGGATCGGTGGCTGCACGGCGGTCAGCTGCCACCCAGCGCTGACCGCAGGAACTTCAGGTCATCGGCCATGCCCCCCGACGGGGTCTCCAGCACCACGGGGGCGTCGGCGGCGGCGCACACGGCGCTCAGCAGGTCGGGGTCGATGGTGCCGCTGGCGATGTTCGCGTGTCGGTCGCGCGCGGAGTCGAACTCGTCGCGCGAGCTGTTCAGGTGAACCAGGTCGATTCGGCCGGTGATGGCTTTGATCCGCTCGACGGCATCGGCGAGGTGCTCACCCGCCGCCCAGGCATGGCAGGTGTCCAGCACGAACCCCGCATCGAACTCGCCTACCGCGTCCCACAGCCGGGCGATGACGTCGAACCGCCTGGTCATGGCGTTCTCGCCCCCGGCAGTGTTCTCGATGAGCAGGGGTACGGCAAACCCACCCTGCTCGGCCTGCCGTTGGAACAGCTTGCGCCAGTTCGCGATGCCCTCGTCCGCGTCCTCCCCGACGCGGACGTTGCCGCCGTGGACCACCAGCCCGAACGCGCCGATCGCGGCGGCCGCCTCCGCCTGCTGCACCACCGCCTTGCGCGAGGGGATGCGGATGCGGTTGTTCAGGCTTGCCACGTTGATGACGTACGCCGAGTGCACCACCACGGCCACGTCGCTCGCCAGCAGCTGAGCGGCCTGGGGGTGCGGCGCCGGCGTGTTCCACTTCTGCGGGTCGGTGACGAACAGCTGCACTACCTCCGCACCCAGCTGCTGGGCGGCACCCACCGGGTCGTCGTCGCGGACGTGGGCTCCGATGCGCATAGGTGCAGGGTAGGCGGTGGCCGAACTGCGCTGGGCCCAACCCGGCCGAGCTGCTGCGCCAGCTGGGTGACTCCGCGAACCGGTGACCGGGGTCACCGCGTTTTCCCAGTAGAGCGGATGCGGGTGCATCCGCATCCGCATGGAGGTGGGGCACGTGGCACTGGGTGGGGTGGTGCGCGGTCTGGTGGGGGGCGCGGCGGTGCTGGTCCTCGGCGTGGGTGCGCCCGGCGCGGCGCTGGCTGCCCCGGTGGTAACCGTCGGGTGTGACGCTTCGGTCGAGGTCACCCCGGGCACGACGGTCGCGCTTTCCGCGCTCGGTGCGACGCTGGCGTCGAAGGTCTTCACCGACAGTGGCTCGCTGAGCGGGGTCTCCGACGCGCTCCGGGGCGCGGTCTGCACGGCGATCGTCAGGGTGGTGGCCCCCGTGGTCTCCGCCGTACCCCCCGCCCCCACCGGCCCGGCGCCGAGCGCCGTGGCTCCGGTCGCGCCGCCCGCTCCCGTCCCCGGTGGCGGTGCCCCCGGTGGCGGTGTCCCCGGTGGCGGCGCGCCACTCCCGGTGCTCGCCGGAAGCAACCCACCCTCGGCCGGCGTGAGCCCGCCGCCCCCAGCTGCGCCCGCGCCCGCGCCGGGAGCCGGTGGTGGGTCCGGTGGCGGCGGCAACCCCGTCGGCGAGACACGCGCCCCCGGGGCCGACCCGGTGCCGACCGCCCCCGGTGTCGTGCCGTCCGGTGTGGGGCCGTCGGCCACGGGACCAGTTGGTTCGGGACCAGTTGGTTCGGGACCCTCGAGTACGGGCCTAGCGAGTTCGGGCCCAGCGAGTTCGGGAACGCCGGCCGCGGGCACGTCAGGGCAGGCGACGAGTGCGACGCTCCGGGCCCTTGGTCTGCTGTCCCCCAGCGGCTCCCGCCCACCCGTATTCGGGGATCCGACGCTGCTCGGGTTCACCGTCGACGGCGCCGTCGGGCCGGGTGGGGTGCTGGCCGGGGTCGCGACGGGTCGTGCGGCGGGTTCGTCGGTGCAGGCGCTGAACTCCCCGCTCGGCACGCGCCCGGGCCTGGTGGTGCTCGTCGCCGTGCTCGCGCTGGCGGCCACGGCGGGGTGCACGGTGCGCCAGTGGGTGTTGCGCGCGGTGCCGTCGCTGACGCCTGTCCCCGTCGTGGCCGTCACCAGGGGAGCGCACCGTCGTTGACCAGGTGACCGCACTCTCCCGGGATCCACGTTCACCGGAATCAGCCGGGCAGGTGCGGACACTCAGCGACGGAGGAACGATGCGGGCACGACGCGGCACTCGCGCAGCGATGGCGGCCGCTCTGGTTGCGGCCATGGCCGCAGGCGGGGCAGTGCTGGGGGCCGGCACCGCGACGGCGGCACCGCTGGAGGTCCTCTGCTCGGTCGACCTCAGCAAGCCCACCGCTCCGGTGTCCGTGGCGCCGGGGACTCAGGTGCAGCTGGTGATGGACCTACTCGGCAGCAAGGTCCCGGTGGGGCCCACGCAGACGGTGACCACCTCGCAGACGTTGCAGGGCCCCGAGAGCCCGGTCAGCCCGACCAGCGGAATCCTCGGCTCGCTGTGCAAGGCCGCGGTCACCGTGCAGTCGGCGCTGCCCACTGTCCCAGCCCTCCCCCCTGTCCTCCCCCCGGTCGCGCCGCCCCCCTCGGCCCCGCTCGCACTGCCCGCGCCGGCGAGTCCGGCCGGCGGCTCGGGAGCCCCCGCTGACGCCACGCAGCGTGGCGGCACCCCGCCGAGTGCGGCCAACAACCCCCCACCGGCTCCCGCCCCCGCCGCCGCACCGCCTGCGGCGGCACCCGCCTCGGGTGGGGGTGCCTACTCCGGGACCGTCGACAGCGCGAGCCTGGGCAACCTGCTCACCCCGGTGGGGTCGGGCAGTGCCATGCAGTTCAGCTTCGGCCGGGTCCCGCTGTACAGCTACGCGGGCATCCCGTTCGCGGTGGCTGGTGGCCCGGGCCGGGCGCCGTCACCAGCGTCGCTGTACGGGAGCAAGGTCCCCGGTTTTGCGCCGCAGTCCGCCGCCCTGGGTGCCGCCGCTGCCGGCTCGGGTGGCGCCGGTAATCGGGTGGCCAACTCCAGCCAGGTCGAGGCGCTCGGCGTCGCCCCCACGGCCGGCACCATCGGGGTGGTCACCCTGCTCGCCGTACTGCTGCTCTCGGGTACCTCGGCGGCTGTGGTCCGCACCTGGGTGCTCCGCCGGAGTGCCCCGTCGACCCCAGCGACCTGAGCCCGGCTCGCACCGCCCCGTGCGTTGGCGACCGACCCCTCACCCGCACCGTCGCTGGTCAGGCGATGAGTCCGCTAGGCTGGTGGGGTTGCTGACGCAACGACCCTCCTGCTGCGGACCGACCGCAGCCGAACTAGCCCACAGGAGGTGGTGAGGTCCCATGCGTCGTTACGAACTGATGATCATCCTCGACCCCAACCTCGACGAGCGCACGGTCGCCCCGTCGCTGGAGACATTCCTCAACGTCGTCCGCAAGGACGGTGGCGCGGTCGAGAAGGTGGAGGTCTGGGGCAAACGCCGCCTCGCCTTCGAGATCCTCAAGCACGCCGAAGGCATCTACGCGGTGATCGACATCGCGTGTGAGCCGGCCACGGTCACCGAGCTGGATCGCCAGTTGTCCCTGAACGAGTCGGTGCTCCGCACCAAGGTGATTCGACAGGACGCCTGAAGGCGCCTGTCGCCGAGCGCCCGCTCAGCTCAACCCGACTCCAGGAGGACACCATGGCAGGCGAGACGATCATGACCGTCGTCGGCAACCTCACCGCCGACCCCGAGCTTCGCTTCACCCCCTCGGGTGCGGCAGTCGCCACTTTCACGGTGGCGTCCACTCCACGCCGCTACAACGCCCAGGCTTCCCAGTGGGAGGACGGCGACGCACTGTTCCTGCGCTGCAACATCTGGCGGCAGGCGGCGGAGAACGTCGCTGAGTCGCTGACCCGCGGTTCGCGGGTCGTCGTCTCGGGACGGCTGCGCCAACGGTCGTTCGAGACCAAGGAGGGCGAGAAGCGCACGGTTGTCGAGCTCGAGGTCGACGAGGTCGGCCCGTCGCTCAAGTACGCGACGGCCAAGGTCAACAAGGCGAACCGCGGCGGGGGTGACGGCGGCTACGGCGGAGGGGCTGGCGCGCGCTCCGGTGGCGGTTCAGCCAGCGGCTCGGCCGGCGGGTCCTACTCGGGAGGTGACGACCCGTGGGGCTCCGCCCCGCAGAGCTCCGCTGGTGGGTCCTCCGGTGGCTCCGGCGCTGGCTCCGGCGGTGGCACCGACGACGAGCCGCCCTTCTGAGCAGGCCCCCATCCGGGGCTTCGCTAGCACGCACACTCCTGATGGCTGCCTCCCGGCCGCGGTCAGGTTCGATGACAACCAGGAGTATTTCCATGGCCAAGGCCCCAGAGAAGCCGATGAAGAAGAAGGTGTGCGCCTTCTGCAAGGAGAAGGTCTCGCACATCGACTACAAGGACACGATGGTGCTGCGCAAGTACATCAGCGACCGCGGCAAGATCCGCTCACGACGCGTGACCGGCAACTGCGTGCAGCACCAGAGCAAGGTCGCCCAGGCGGTCAAGAACTCCCGCGAGGTCGCCCTGCTGCCCTACACGTCCACCACTCGCTGAGGCGAGGCGAGGAAAGGAAGCGCACGACATGAAGCTCATCCTCACCGCCGACGTCGCCAACCTCGGTGAGCCCGGTGACGCCGTAGAGGTCAAGGACGGTTACGCCCGCAACTTCCTGCTGCCCCGCAAGCTGGCCATTCAGGCCACCCGCGGCGCGGAGCGGCAGGTGGAGTCCATCCGCCGCGCCCAGGAGACCCGGGCCATTCGGGGCCTCGAGCACGCCAACGAGGTCAAGTCGGTGCTCGAGGGTTTGTCCGTCCAGCTGTCGGTGCGGGCCGCCAGCCGCTCAGGCAAGCTCTTCGGCTCCGTCACCACCGGTGACGTGTCCGACGCGGTCAAGGCAGCCGGCGGCCCGGTGCTCGACAAGCGCACCATTGACCTGCCCCGCGACCACATCAAGACCGCGGGCCGCCACGGGGTCACCGTGCGGTTGCACCCCGAGGTCGTCGCCGCTTTCACCCTGGAGGTTGTCGCCGCGAGCTGACGCCCGCCAGCCAGCTGACGCCCGCCGTCGACGAGGCCCCCCGCGACCAGGTCGTGGGGGCCTCGTCCTGTCCGAACCCTGCGTCGCCGCCCTGTGAATCGAGGGGGCCGGGTGTGTGGTACAGGTGAGCCAAGTCACCATCCGTTCACCGGACACGCCCGACTTGTCAACCCGCGCGACACGCCGATACGACTATTCATCCACACCAGTATTCGTGCAGAAATGTCCCTGACGTGCATTGATGTGGTTGGGCATCTCGGTTGTCCCCACGTTGTCCCCAGGTACTGCACACGACATCACCCGTATTCGCCCAGCTGTCCACAGTTTGTCCACACCCCTGCGCACACCGCCCCTTGAGCCGGGCCCCCGCCGCCCCTAGCGTCACCCCGTCACCCAGCCCGGCACGGGCGCTTCGCGGACTGTCGGTGGCGGTGGGTAGACCGGGGAGTGAGGCCGTGCGGACACCGCGCGGTGTGTCGAGGAGGTTCCATGGCGTTGGTGGACGATCGCGGACGGTCGTCGTCGGCGCCGCACGAACCGCCCCCCCGCGAGGACTTCGGTCGCCAGCCGCCACAGGACCTGGCAGCCGAGCAGTCGGTGCTGGGCGGAATGTTGCTGAGCAAGGACGCCATCGCCGACGTGCTCGAGTCGCTCAGCTCCGCCGACTTCTACCGCCCCGCGCACCAGTCCGTGTACGACTGCGTGCTCGACCTCTACAGCCGGGGTGAGCCGGCCGACGCCATCACCGTGGCGGCCGAGCTCGATCGGCGCGGGGAGCTATTGCGGGTGGGTGGCGCGCCGTATCTGCACACCCTCATCGCCACGGTGCCCACGGCAGCCAACGCCGGTTTCTACGCCGAGATCGTGGCCGAGAAGGCCATCTTGCGGCGGCTGGTTCAGGCCGGCACCCGAATCGTGCAGTACGGCTACGCCGGCGCCGACGGCCAGGACGTGGCCGAGGTGGTCGACCGCGCTCAGGCCGAGGTGTACGAGGTGACCGAGCGGCGCACCAGCGAGGACTTCATTGCCCTCGAGGAGCTGCTGCAGCCCACCATGGACGAGATCGACGCCATCGCCACCCGTGGTGGGTTGTCCCTGGGGGTGCCGACGGGGATCGACGACTTCGACGCGATCACCAACGGCCTGCACCCCGGGCAGATGATCATCGTGGCGGCGCGGCCGGGGGTGGGGAAGTCGACCCTCGGGCTGGATTGGATGCGCTCGTGCTCGATCCGCCACGGCATGCCCAGCGTGGTGTTCTCCCTGGAGATGAGCCGCACCGAGATCGTGATGCGGCTGCTGTCGGCCGAAGCGCAGATCCAGCTGGGGGCCATGCGCTCGGGGCGGATGACCGACGACGACTGGACGCGGTTGGCTCGGCGGATGAGCGAGATCAGCGAGGCGCCGCTGTTCATCGACGACTCCCCCAACCTGACGATGATGGAGATCCGGGCCAAGGCGCGGCGCCTCAAGCAGCGCCACGGCCTCAAGCTCGTGGTGGTGGACTACCTGCAGCTGATGACCTCGGGCAAGAAGGTGGAGAGCCGCCAGCAGGAGGTCAGCGAGTTCTCGCGGCATCTCAAGCTGCTGGCCAAGGAGCTCGAGGTGCCGGTGGTCGCCATCAGCCAACTCAACCGTGGCCCGGAGCAGCGCAGCGACAGGAAGCCCATGCTCAGCGACCTCCGGGAGTCGGGTTCGCTGGAGCAGGACGCCGACATGGTGATCCTCATCCACCGCCCCGACGCCACAGACCGGGACGACCCGCGCGCCGGCGAGGCCGACCTCATCCTGGGCAAGCACCGCAACGGTCCCACCGACACCATCACCGTGGTCCCGCAGCTGCACTACTCCCGGTTCGTGAACATGGCTCGGGGGTAGCGCGACCGGAACCTGGCGCTGTGGAGCCTGTGGGGTACGCCGAGCTCCTCGAGCAGGTCAAGGTTCGGGTCCGGACGTCGCGGGTGCAGGCGGCGCGGGCGGTGACACCGAGCTGGTCGGCTTGTATTGGCAGATTGTGCGTTTGATCCTTGACCGGCAGGAGTCGGACGGGTGGGGGAGCAAGGTCATCGGCCGGCTCGCGGCTGATTTGCGGGCGGAGTTCCCGGGGATGCGTGGGCTGTCTCAGCGGAGCCTCGTCTACATGCGGACTTCGCCGCGGCGGTCGGTGAGCCAATTGCGCAGCAGCCTGCTGCGCAATTGCCCTGGGGCACATCATGGTGCTGCTGGACAAGGTGACCGATCACGAAGCCCGGCAGTGGTATCCGGGCCACCAGAGCATCTTCCAACTCCCGCTCGCTGTATCCGGGGTCCAGCGCCAGGAAGTCCAGGTCGTACGGGTCCTGTCGGCATCCTTTGCGGCCGCGTAGCGCTGGCGATGCGCGCGTCGCTGCCGCGGGCCTTGAGGTGGCGCGGCAGCTCGTTGCCGACCGCCGATCGGGGTTACCGTCACAGACGTGCGTACGTCATTCACCGACCAGCTCGGCGACCTCACCGGTTCGCTCGCGGCTTTGTGCGGACTGACGGAGGTGGCGATGCAGCGCGCGACGCAGGCCCTGCTCGAGACCGACCTGACCCTCGCCGAACAGGTGATCGGGGAGAAGGTCCACGTCGACGAGCTCGCTGCGCGCTGCGAGGAACGCGCGTTCACCATCCTCGCGCTGCAGGCTCCGGTGGCGAAAGATCTGCGCATCGTGGTCAGCACCGTGCACCTGGTAGCCGACATGGTGCGGATGAGCGAGCTCGCGCTGCACGTCGCCAAGATCGTCCGCCGTCGTCACCCCGCGCCCGTGTTGCCCGAGCAGGTGCGGGGTTGCTTCGCCGACATGGGCGCGGTCGCCGCCAACCTCGCCGCCGCCGCAGCCGAGGTGCTGCTCACCCGCGACCCGGAGCGGGCCGCTCAACTGGAGGTGGAGGACGACGTCATGGACGAGCTGCACGTCGGGCTGTCCCGGCTGCTCCTCGACTCCGCGTGGTCCTCAGGGGTGATCGCCGCCGTCGACGTCACCCTGCTCGGCCGCTACTACGAGCGCTACGCCGACCATGCCGTGGAGGTCGCCCGTCGGGTCGTGTTCCTCGCCACCGGCACGTTGCCCGGCAACCCTTCGCACGAACGGTGACGTCGCAGCGGGGCCGGCGGGGCGCTCGCGGTCTGCGGGTGCCGTAGTCGCGCCGCAGTGGGCGCTGACCCTCAAGGGCCGTGGGCGGGATGCCGACAGGAGGGATGTCGGCCCGGACCCGGCCGCGGTTGGAGGTGCCATGGCGAACATCGGCCTACCGGCGCCCGCCCAGGACGCCGCGGCTGCGCCCGCCTCGGACCGCCTACCGGCGCCCGCCCAGGACGTCGCGGCTGCGCACGAGCGGGCGCGGGTGAGCACGCTGCACCGGTTCGGGGTGCTGGACACTCCCGCCGAGCAGGCGTTCGACGAGCTCACCGCCCTGGCGGCTCAGCTGTGCGGCACCCCGATGGCGCTGGTGACCCTGGTAGACGCCGATCGGCAGTGGTTCAAGTCCCGCCTCGGCGTGGCGGTCTGCGAGACCTCCCGCGAGGTGTCGTTCTGCGTGCACGCCCTGGCCGGCCAGGACATCCTGGTGGTTCCGGACACCCGCGCAGATCCCCGGTTCGCCGGTAACCCGCTGGTCAGCGGCGAGTCAGGGATCCGGTTCTACGCCGGGGCGCCGCTGATCACCGCCGCGGGTCACGCGCTGGGAACCCTGTGTGTACTGGACACCGTCGCCCGAAACCTGACCGCGCGGCAGCTCGATCAGCTCGGTGTGCTGGCCAGGCAGGTCGTCAGCCAGCTGGAGCTGCGGCGGCAGGGCGTCGCACTGGCCGAGGAGGTCGCCGCCAGGACGTCGGCTCAGGCGGTGCTGCGGGATAACCAGCGGTTGCTTGACGGCGTCCTGGAGCACACCGACGTCCTGATCTACGCCAAGGACCTGCACGGCCGGTTCGTGCTCGCCAATGCTGCGCTGCACCAGTTCCTCGGTGATCGGGACCGGGTACTCCGAACCGACGTCCCCGAGCTGATCCCGGCGCGGGCCGCCGAGCAGTTCCGGCGACACGACTCCCAGATCGCCAGCGGCGGGCACCGTGAGGTGTTCGCCGAACAGCTGATGCACCAGGACGGGACGGCGCACGAGTTCCTGTCGACGAAGTTCCCCCTGCGCGACGAGCACGGGCGCGTATACGCGGTCGCCGGAGTTTCCACCGACGTCACCGAGCTTTCCGAAGAGCGCCGCGCACACGCCGACGCCGAGCAGCGCTGGCGAGCCCTGGTCGAACACTCACCGGTCGCCGTCGCGGTCATCGGGTCCGACGCCCGCTTCGCCTACGCCAACCCACAGGCGGTGGCGCTGTACGGCGCGCAACACCCCAGCGAGGTCATCGGTCGCCTGGCGGCGGAGTTCGTCCCGGAAGGCGACGAGCAGGCCACGGCAGCGTTGTTCGGCACCTTGGTGGCGGGCGGTCCCCCGCTGCTCGGTCACCGCTGGACGTTGCGGCGCCTGGACGGTCGGCTGGTAGCGGTCGAGATCAACGCGGCCGCGGTGACACACCTCGGCGAACCGGCCGTGCAGGTGGAATTGCGCGACATGACGGTGCAGGCCGCTGCCGAGGCGGCACTCCGCGAGTCCGCCCGCCGCTTCCGCGCGCTGTTCGCCTGCTCGCCGGTCGGAACCGCGGAGAGCCTGCCCGACGGAACCATGGTGGCGGTAAACCCGCAGCTGTGCCGCATGCTCGGTTACCGGGCCGAGGACCTGGTCGGGCAACCGATCAACATGCTGCTCGCCGCCGCCGCCGACGCGGATCAACAGCGCAGTGACCTCGCGGCGCTCGAGCATGGCAGTTCCTACTTCGCCGAGCGGGTCTACCGACGCAAGGACGGCAGCCCACTGCCGGTGCTCGTGGGCGTGGGGGTCGTCCGCGACGACGGCGGCCGCCTGCAGCGCGCGCTCGGCACCGTCGTGGACGTCAGCGCGCGGGTCGACGCCGAGAACGCGCTGCGGGCGGCGCACGACGAACTCGCGGCCCGGCGGGCGTTCACCGACGCGGTGTTGGACAGTATCGACGTCGGGATCGTGGCGTGCGACGCCGACGGACACCTGACCGTGTTCAACGACGCGACCAAGGCGTGGCACGGCATCGACCTCACCGCCCGCCCCACCGACGCCGCCGACCCTGACCGCTTCGCCGCCACCTTCGACCTGCACGACGCCGAGGGACGCCCGCTGCCCAACGACCAGATCCCGCTGCTGCGGGCCCTCACCGAGGGCTCGGTGCGCGACGCGGAGATCGTCATCAGCCCACGTGAGCTGCCCGCCACCCGGGTGCTGTGCTCCGGCCGCGCCCTCACCGCGCCCGACGGGCGCCCGCTGGGGGCGGTCGTCGCGATGACCGACATCACCGCATCCCGCGCCCAGACCCGGGCGCTGCAAGCCAGCGAGCAGCGGTTCCGGACGACCTTCGCCAACGACCCCGCCGGCCTGGCCGTGCTGTCCCCTGAAGGCCACGCACTGCAGGTCAACGCGGCGCTGTGCCGACTGCTCGGCCGGGGGGAGGCCGAGCTGCTGGGGGCACCCGACCTGTGGGCGCTGGCTGGCATCGCCCGCGCCGAGCTGGCCCCGGTGTCCTGGCCGGCGCTGCACGGTTCCGGTGCGACGCTGAGTTCCGAGCTGCGGCTGGTGCGCGCCGACGGCCACGAGGTGTGGGCCCTGCTCACCGTCGTCGAGTTGCCCGACCCGCGCGAAGGTACCTGCGTGCTGGCGCAGGTCGAGGACGTCACCGCCCGCAGGTCGGCCGAGCAGCGCCTGACCCGCCAGGCCCTGCACGACAGCCTCACCGACCTGCCGAACCGGACCATGCTGTTGGACCGCACGGCTGCGGCGCTGGGCAACCTCACCGGCTGCGGGATGATTGCCCTGCTGTTCTGTGACCTCGACGGGTTCAAAGCGGTCAACGACACCCACGGCCACGACGCCGGTGACCACCTGCTCATCGAGGTCGCTCGCCGGCTGGCGCAGGTGGTGCGCCCCATCGACACCGTCGCCCGACTGGGGGGTGACGAGTTCGTGGTGCTCTGTGAGGAGTTGCGCGACCACGACGAGGTCACGCAGATCGCGGTGCGGCTGCAGGAGGCCGTCGCTGCGCCGATCGCCTACCGCGGCGTGACCCTGACCGTCACGGCCAGCGTGGGCATCGCCCACGGCGCGGGTGCGTTGACCGCGGAGGAACTCGTGGCGCGCGCCGACGCCGCCATGTACCAGGCCAAGCGGCTGGGTAAGCACCGCCACGCCGTCTTCGACGACGTCCTACCTGCGCCGCGGTCGGGCGCACCCGCCGACCGCCGCCGGCGGGTGTGACCCGGTTCCGCATCGGGCCTGACCGGTCAGGTGGTGTGCGGGTCGCCGACGACCAGGTCGACCACCCGGAGGTGGATGCGCTCGGGATCCACCGGCGGTCCGACCGGGCCGAGGAGTTCACCCAGCAGGCTCGCCACGCTGGCCCGCACCCGCCCCCCCAACCCGGCGAGGTCGACCCCGTGGGCCCCCACGACGTCGACCGTCACCCCCTGCAGGTCAGTTCCGTCGAGATCGAGGCGCACGTTCGACAACGCGCATCCGTGGTGCAACGCCATCGCCTTGCTGACGTAGTACCGAATCACCCGTTCGCTCACGTAGGTCTGCTCCCGGACCGGGCCCACCGGGGAGGTCGATGCCCCGTCGGCGTCGGCCCCGAGATCACCCAGCGCGGCACGCACCGGCCACCCCGAGCGTGCGGCCGACCGCACGGTGGCGATCACCGCGCCGCTGATGTCCGGCCAGCTCGGGTTGTCGGCGGTGCGCAGGTGGCGTGCGGCCCACGCGAATCGGGCGGCCAGGTCACCGGACAGCGGCTCGTGCGGGGAACTCATCGCCACCTCACCATCCTCTCGCTGAGCGCGCGTTGCGCGCGCCCCACCTGCCCCCGCACCGCTCCCGGGCTCAGGTCGAGCGCCTTGCCCACCTCGGCAGCGGACAGCCCGTGGACCTCCCGCAAGACCCAGCATGCACGCTGGTGGTGCGGCAGCTCGGCGAGGGCGCCGTTCAGGGCGGCCAGGAATTCGCCCTGGGTGGCGTGGACGTGCGGGTCCTGCGCCGGCCCCGAGGCGAGGGGCACGAGCAGCGCATCGTCGACGGGTACCGCCCGGGACCTCCGGTAGCTGTCGACGGCCTTGTGGGCGGTGAGGCTGATCAGCCAGGTTCGGAGGCGGGACTCACCCCGGTAGTGGTCCAGACCCCGCCACGCCGCGACGAACGCGTCCTGCACCACCTCCTGCGCGTCACCGGCGTCGGCCAGCATTCGACGCGCGTAGTTGTGCATCGCGGGGCCGTGGCGGTGCACGATCAGCTCGAACGCCTCACGGTCACCTGCCCTGGCCGCCCGGAGCAGGGCCTCGTCACCGGCGGATACTCGCCCCCGGCTCGCCGAGGCGCGACCCTGGCTGGCCGAGACGTCCACCGGACTCCTCCTCTTCGACGCGGAGGCGCACCGACTGCGCACAGCGCAGCCGACCACACGCAGCGGCCCGCGACGATTCGGTGACAGGCCGTCCGAGTGTAATGTGAGCTACCCCACACATCGCGGGCATGCGTCAGGCGCGGCTCACCTCGACCAAGTAATGACAGCGGATCCACGACGAGAAAGAGGGCTACCTCCGATGACCAGCACGCAGCCGTCCCCGACCCCCAGCAAGGACGT
>JAABVA010001329.1_pt1 | contig 26861 bp, 30 predicted proteins | sample 5560331 | NCBI WGS metagenome assembly JAABVA01 (sample SAMN12812661, study PRJNA571458) | rock metagenome | isolation source: Antarctica rocks | place: Antarctica: Victoria Land, Mt New Zealand sud | collected 2016-01-07 | reverse complement strand
GGCTGAGGAATGTGTGGTGCGTCAGAATGCTGTTGCAGGGACTCGAACCCTGGACCTCTCCCTTACCAAGGGAGTGCTCTACCACTGAGCTACAACAGCGCCGGGTGGAGCGTTCCTAGCGAGATGGCCCGTGCGGTGCAACCCCGGCCGTAGCCCTTGACAGCGTGGACAAGGAAACCTTCTTCGAGGTCGACGTTTCATCACCTCAATCCACGAAAGACCACCATCAGCATGTCTAATGAGAATGCAACCGAGTATTACCTCTCCGGCCTGCGCAACCAGCACGCGGTCGAGGGCCAGGCTGTCGAAACCATCGAGGCGCAGCTGAGCCGGATGGAAAACTATCCGGAACTGCATGCGCAGATGCAGCAGGAATTGCAGCGCTCGAAGACACAGGCGCTTCGCCTGGAAACCCTGCTGACGAAGCACAACACGAGCGCGTCCGCCACGAAGGAAACCGTCACGTCGATCGTCGGCAAGGTATCCGGCGTCGTGCACATCACGGCTTCGGACGAAGTGATGAAGAACCTGCTGGCCGCGATCGGCTTCAAGGCGTACGAGATCGCGTCCTACAAGACCCTGATCGCGACGGCAGAGGCGGCCGGCGCCAGCGAGGACGTTCCGATGCTGAAGCAGTCTATGACCGAGGAACAGGAAATGGGCGACTGGCTGGGCGAGCATCTTCCGACCATCGTGAAGCAGTTCCTGGCACAGCGCGCCAGCTAGGCTCCGCGGAGACTGGGTCAGGCGCATCGATGGCGCTTGACCCAACCATCCGCACCGGCAAGCTTGCATTATGGACGAGGGCAAGCCTGCCAAGCCGATTTTGACGCCTCGCGCCCAGGCCGAGCTTGAAGCCCGGCACGCCCGTGAAGCTGCAGCCCTTCGCGAGAATCTGCGGCGGCGCAAGCAGCCCCGCCCCGATAAACCGCCACCCGACCCCACCTAGACGTTTGCTCCGGCGCGGCCTCCTGCGCTACAGCATCACGGCCTGTTCCCCCGGAGACCGCCGATGCCCGTGATGGCCGACCGCTGGATTCGCCGCATGGCGCAGGAGCACGGCATGATCGAGCCGTTCGTCGAAACCCAGAAGCGCGACGGGGTCATCAGCTACGGCCTGTCCAGCTACGGCTACGACGCCCGGGTCTCCGACGAATTCAAGATTTTCACCAATGTCGACTCCGCCATCGTCGACCCGAAAGCGTTCAACCCGGCCAGCTTCGTGGACCGGCAGGGCCCGGTCGCGATCATCCCGCCCAACAGTTTCGCGTTGGCCCACACGGTCGAGTATTTCCGCATCCCCCGCGACATCCTGGTGATCTGCCTCGGCAAGTCGACCTACGCCCGTTGCGGCATCATCGTGAACGTTACTCCGCTGGAGCCGGAATGGGAGGGGCAGGTCACGATCGAGATCAGCAACACTACGCCGCTGCCCGCTAAAATCCATGCGCATGAAGGTATTTGCCAATTTCTGTTCTTGCAGGGTGCGGAACCTTGCGAGACCAGCTATGCCGACAAGGCGGGCAAATACATGCACCAACGGGGCGTCGCCCTCCCGCGAATGTAGGAGAGCCCACATGGACCGAATCCGCATCCGCGGCGGCCGCCCGCTATCCGGCGAAATCCTGATCGGCGGGGCAAAGAACGCCGCCCTCCCGCTGATGGCCGCCGGGTTGCTCACCGAGGAGCGGCTGGTGCTGTCCAACGTGCCGCTGCTGGCCGACATCGACACCATGTCCAGCCTCATCGCCCAGCATGGCCCGGCGGTCGAGCCCGCCAACCTCCTGCCGTGCGCGCTGTCCATCGGCGGGCCGATCACCAACACCGAGGCGCCGTATGACATCGTCCGCAAGATGCGCGCGTCGGTGCTGGTGCTCGGCCCCCTGCTCGCCCGCTGCCGGGAGGCTCGCGTGTCCTTGCCCGGCGGCTGCGCGATCGGCACGCGGCCTGTGGACCTGCATCTGAAGGGCCTGGAGCAGATGGGCGCCATCATCGACCTCGATGGCGGCTACATCAACGCGACTTGCCCCGGCGGACTGCGCGGGGCGACGATCGTGCTGCCGTTCGCCTCCGTCGGCGCCACCGAGAACCTCCTGATGGCGGCCAGCCTCGCCGATGGCGTGACCACCATCGCCAATGCGGCGCGCGAGCCCGAGATCGGCGATCTCGCCGCGTGCCTGGTCGCGATGGGCGCGCGCATCGAGGGCGTCGGCACGGGGACGCTGACCATCGAGGGCGTCGCCCGGCTGCATGCCGCGCACCATCCCATCATCCCCGACCGGATCGAGACCGGCACCTACGCTTGCGCCGCCGCGATCACCGGCGGATCGGTGCTGCTGCGGGGCGCCGACATCGGCCACCTCGCCGCGGTCGCGCAGGTGCTGGCCGACGCCGGAGTCGACCTGTCGCCCGAGCCCGGCGGCGTGCGCGTGACCCGGCGTAACGGCCTGCACGGCGCCGACGCGATGACCGAGCCATATCCCGGCTTCCCGACCGACATGCAGGCGCAGTTCCTGGTGCTGATGTCGGTCGCGGAGGGCGCCGCCATGGTGACCGAAACCATCTTCGAGAACCGCTTCATGCACGTCTCGGAGCTGACCCGGATGGGCGCGCGGATCAACGTGCACGGCGCGTCCGCCATCGTGCGCGGGGTGCCGGTGCTGTCGGGCGCGCCGGTAATGGCGACCGACCTGCGCGCGTCGGCCTCGCTGGTGATCGCCGGGCTGGCCGCGACCGGCACCACCGTGGTCAACCGCGTCTATCACCTGGACCGGGGCTACGAGGCGCTGGAGCAAAAGCTGGCGGCGTGCGGCGCCGACGTCGAGCGGGTGACAACGCCGGGCTGACGGTGCTAGGCACCCGGCGACGCGGCGCCTGGTCGCCGTCCGACACTGTTTCGAGGTCCCGATGACCGCCCCCTTCCCCGCCGCCGCCCTGGCGCCGGAGACGACCCACCCGCTTATCCTGGCGCTGCCGAAGGGCCGCATCCTCGGCGAGTGCGGGCCGCTGCTTGCGCGTGCGGGCATTCGTCCCGCGTCCGACTACACTGACGAGGACAGCCGCCGCCTGCGGTTCCCGACTGACGACGCGACGCTGGACGTGGTGCGCGTGCGCCCGTTCGACGTGGCGACGTTCGTGGCGTTCGGCGCGGCGCAGATCGGCATTTGCGGTGCCGATGTGCTGATGGAGTTCGACTACCCCGAAATCTACGCACCGCTTGACTTGGATATCGGCCATTGCCGCGTGTCGGTGGCCGAGCCGGCCGAGGGCGTTGGCCTGGACGACACGAGCACCTGGTCGCGCGTCCGGGTGGCGACGAAGTATCCGAACATCGCTCGGCGGCACTTCGCGGCACGCGGCATCCAGGCGGACGTGGTGCACCTGAACGGCGCGATGGAACTAGCGCCGGGTCTGGGGTTGTCGCGCCTGATCGTCGACCTCGTGCAGACCGGCTCGACCCTGGCGGCCAACGGCTTGCGCGAGAGCGAGGTGATCGCGCACGTGACCAGCCGGCTGATCGTCAACCGGACGGCGCTGAAGACGCAGCCGGAGGCGGTCGGCGCCTGGATCGCCCGATTTCAGGCCGCGTTGCAGCAATCCGCATGAAGCGGCTGGACACCGCCGACCCGGCGTTCGAAGCCGCCTTCGTAGCCTTGCTGGACGAGTCCCGCGAGACGACTGCCCGCGTCGACGGGGCGGTGGCCGAGATCATCGCCGCGGTCCGCACTGGCGGCGACGCTGCCCTGTGCGAGCTGACGGCGCGGTTCGACCGGCAGACGCTGACGCCCGACCGGTTGCGCGTGACCACCGACGAGATCGACGCGGCAACGGCGTCGATCCCGCCCGAGCTGGCGGAGGCGCTGGACCTCGCGGCGCAGCGGATCGAGGCATTCCACCGATTGCAGATGCCGTCCGACATCCGCACGCAGGACGCCGCCGGGCTGACCCTCGGGATGCGCTGGACCCCGCTCGATGCGGTTGGGCTGTATGTGCCGGGCGGCAAGGCGGCGTATCCGTCCTCGGTGCTAATGAACGCCATTCCGGCCCGCGTCGCCGGCGTTGGCCGCATTGCGATGTGCGTCCCCTGCCCCGGCGGCGCGCTGAACCCGTTGGTGCTGGCGGCGGCGCGGCGGGCCGGGGTGAGCGAGATCTACCGTGTCGGCGGGGCGCAGGCGGTGGCGGCGCTGGCCTACGGGACCGCCACCATCGCCGCGGTGGACCGCATCGTCGGACCCGGCAACGCGTATGTCGCGGAAGCCAAGCGCCAGGTGTTCGGCCGCGTCGGCATCGACGGCATCGCCGGGCCGTCCGAGGTGGTGGTGCTGGCCGATCGGACGGCGGACCCACGCCGGGTCGCGGTGGACCTGCTGGCGCAGGCCGAGCACGACGAGTCGGCGCAGTCGATCCTGATCACCGACGATCCGGCCCTGGCCGACGCCGTCGCGGCGGCCGTCGCGACGGAACTGCCGACCCTGCCCCGCCATGCCATCGCCGGCGCGAGCTGGCGCGACCACGGCGCGATCATTTTGGTCCGAGAGTGGGCCGAGGGCGCCGAGCTGACCAACCGGCTGGCGCCCGAACACCTCCAGATCATGACCGGCGCCCCGGAAGCGCTGTTCGCCACCATCCGCCACGCCGGCGCGGCGTTCCTCGGCCACGATTGCCCGGAGGCGGTCGGCGATTACGTCGCCGGGCCGAACCACGTGCTGCCGACGGGCCGCACCGCACGATTCGCCTCAGGGCTGTCGGTGTTCGATTTCCTCAAGCGCACCACCTGGGCGGCGGCCGATGCCGATGCGCTCGGCCGGGTCGGACCGGCCGCGGTGGCGTTGGCGGAGGCGGAGGGTTTGCAGGCCCACGCGCGCAGCGTCGCCATGCGCCTCGGCCAAAGCCGCCCCATCGCCGCCCGCGCTTGACCCGGCTGGCGCACAACATCATGTTCCGGCCCGAAACAAATGCAGGAATGGTGATCTTTGCCCAACGGTTCCGATGTCTAAAGAGGATATGATCGAGTTCAGCGGAACGGTGATGGAGCTTCTGCCCAACGCCATGTTCCGCGTGAAGCTAGATAACGAGCACTCCATCCTCGCCCATACCTCCGGCAAGATGCGCAAGAACCGCATTCGCGTGCTGGCCGGCGACCGCGTGAACGTCGAGATGACGCCGTATGACTTGAGCAAGGGCCGGATCACCTTCCGGTTCAAATAGCTGCCGCCGCTGGTGCTCGCCTCGGCGAGCCCGCGCCGGCTTGCCCTGCTAGCCCAGATTGGCATCGTTCCCGACCGGGTCGTTTCCGCCGACATCGACGAGACGCCGCACCGCGACGAGGTCCCACGCCTGCACGCCCAGCGCCTGGCACGCGGGAAGGCCCAGGCGGTGGCGACAGCGGACGCATTTACCCTGGCCGCCGACACCGTGGTCGCCGTAGGCCGCCGTATCCTGCCGAAGGCGGGGTCGGCGGCGGAGGTGCGGTCGTGCCTCGCGATGCTGTCCGGACGCCGCCACCACGTGCTGACCGCGGTCGTGCTGATCGGACCGGATGGACGGCTGACGGAGCGGCTGAGCGATAGCGGGGTGGTGTTTGCCCGGCTCGCGCCTGCGCAGATCGATGCGTATGCCGAATCGGGCGAGGGCGAGGGCAAGGCGGGCGGGTATGCCATTCAGGGCCACGCCGCCGCGTTCGTCCGCCTGATGACCGGCAGCTACTCCGGCGTGGTCGGATTGCCGCTGTTCGAGACGGCGCAATTGCTGCGTGGCCAGGGTTTGATGCGACCGTGACCGACGCCGTGCTGGCGGCGTGCAGCCCCGGCGAGGTGCGCGTGGCCGCCGTGCGGGACGGCCGACTGATCGATTATGCGGTGTGGCGGCTGGGTCGCCCGGACGGCGTGGGCGAGATCCATACCGGTCGGGTGTCGGCCGTCATGCCCGCTTTGGCCGGCGCGTTCGTGGCGTTGGACGGGGCCGATGGCTTCCTGCCGGACAGCGCAGGCGCGGCCGGGCTGTCGCAGGGCGACGCCGTGGTGGTGCGCATCGTCCGTGCGGCCCAGGGCGGGAAAGGGCCTCGCTTGGCGTCCTTGCCCGACGCCGGCAGCCTCCCGCCCCGTCGTTTGCACCCGGGGCCGAGCGGGGTGGAGCGTCTCGCCCTGTTGCATCCCGACCTGCGGGTGATCGTCGATGATCCGGCTGTCGCCAGCGGTTTGCGCCCCGCCCTCGGCGACCGCGTGCAGGTCGGGCCGGCGTTCGACGACGCGCTGGAAAGCGAGATCGCAGCCTTGGCCTCGCCCGGCGTGGCACTTTCGGGCGGGCTGCAAGCGTCCATTCATCCCACGCCCGCGCTGGTCGCGATCGACGTCGATACCGCGGCGGCGTCCTCGTCGCGGCAGGACAAGCGGACGCTGCAACGGGCGCTGAACGAGGCGATATTGCCAGAGCTCGCGCGGCAAATCCGGTTGCGGAATCTGTCGGGTGCGATCCTGGTCGACTTCGCCGGCATGGCGCTCCGGCGTCGCGCGACACTGGGACCAGCTCTCGCCGCTGCCTTGGCCGCGGATCCAGTGAAGCCCCGTTTCCTCGGATTTACCGGGTTGGGTTTCGCCGAAATCTCACGCGCGCGGGTTCACGCCCCGTTGCACGAGCTGCTAGCAGGCCCGCATGCTGCAGGACTCGCGGCACTGCGCCGGATCGCTGCCGACTTCGACCCCACCCGCGCGCCCGTGCTGCGGGCGGCCCCGGCGCTGGTCGCCGCCCTGCAAGCCGACCCGGTCGCGCTGCCCGCCCTTGCACACCGCCTCGGCCGTACCTTGATCCTGCGCTCCGACCCGCAGCTTGGAACCGGCGGTTGGTTTACGGAGGAGACGTGACATGAGTGAACCCTGCCCCGTCTGTGGCAAGCCTGCCGCGCCCAAGGTGCGCCCGTTCTGCTCCGCCCGCTGCGCCGACATCGACCTCGGCCGCTGGTTCACCGGCCAATACCGCGTGCCAGACCCGCCGGCCGACCAGGATGAGAGTCCGCCTGGTCGGGAGGAGACGCATTAGCCTGCCCTCCCCCGCTTGATCGCGTTCCCGGGTTGGGCTAACCCTCTTGCCTGCCCGCGCGTGGGCCCAGGTAGCTCAGCTGGTAGAGCATGCGACTGAAAATCGCAGTGTCGGTGGTTCGACTCCGCCCCTGGGCACCATTCCATCTCCAGTTGGAAGTCCCGCCATGAACGTCCTTACGGCGCCGGGCTACGCGACCCATGAGGTGCTCAACCAGCCCGGCGCCCTGCACGACATCAACGTCTACGCCGAGGACCGGCCGCTGGTGGAAGCGGTCGGCGTCTTCGGCGCGGACTGGGCCAGCGACCATCTCCACCGGACCGGCGCACTGGTCGGCAGCGCCGATCTGCAGCACCTCGCCCGGCAAGCGAACCGCCACCTGCCAGAACTGCGCACCCACGACCGGTTCGGCCACCGCGCCGATATCGTCGAGTTCCATCCGGCCTACCACGAGCTGATGCGGCTCATCTACGGCAGTGGCGCGCACTCCTTTGCCTGGACCCACGATCGGCCCGGCGCGCAGGTTGCCCGCGGCGTGCTCAGCTATCTCTGGAACCAGGGCGAGAACGGCGTTTGCTGCCCGATGGGGATGACCTTCGCCTCCATCCCGGCGCTGTGGCACGACCCGGCGCTGCTGGGCGAGTGGGCGCCGCGGATCAACAGCACCGATTACGACCCGCGCGCCCTCTACGCGGCGCAGAAAACCGGCGCGACGGTCGGCATGGCGATGACGGAGAAGCAGGGCGGCTCGGATCTACGCGCCACCATCACCGCCGCGCGGCCCGCCTCTGCACGGCGCGGTTCGGGCGCGGACTACCTGATCACCGGGCACAAATGGTTCTTCTCGGTGCCGATGAGCGACCTGTTCCTCACGCTCGCCCAGACCGAAACGGGGCTGTCCTGCTTTCTCGCGACTGGATGGCTGCCGGACGGCTCGCGCAACCGATTGAAGCTGCAGCGGCTCAAGGACAAATGCGGCAACAAGTCGAATGCCAGCTCCGAGGTGGAGTTCTACGACCTGCACGCCGTCATGCTGGGCGACGAGGGCCGCGGCATCCGCACCATCATCGAGATGGCGCACGCGACCCGGCTCGACTTCGCGATCGGCTCCTCCGGCCTGATGCGGCAGGCGCTGAGCCAGGCGGTCCACCACACCAGCAACCGCCGGGCGTTCCAGCGCAGCCTGATCGACCTGCCGCTAATGCGCAACGTGGTCGCGGACCTCGCGGTCGAGAGCGAAGGATTGCTGTGGATGTCGATGCGCCTCGCCGCGGCGCTGGACCGCTCGGGCACCGACCGCGCCGAGGCGCTGCTGTCGCGCATCTGCACGCCCGTCGCGAAATACTGGGCGTGCAAGCGCGCGCCCGCCTTCGTGGCCGAAGCGGTGGAGTGCCACGGCGGCAACGGCTTCATCGCCGACCACCTGATGGAGCGCCTGTACCGGGAAGCGCCGCTGAACGGCATCTGGGAGGGCACCGGGAACGTCGTCTGCCTCGACGTGCTGCGCTCGATGCAGCGCGAGCCGGAGACGGTGGGCGTGTTCCTGGACGAGGTCCGGCAGGCGCGCGGCGGCAACACTCGGCTCGACGCCTACGCCGACGACCTCGCCCGCCGCCTGGCCGATCCGGCCGGGCTCGAGCCGGTGGCGCGCCGGGTGGTGGAGATGATGGCGTTCGCGCTGCAGGCGAGCCTGCTGGTGCGCCACTCCACCCCGGCCGTCGCCGACGCGTTCTGTGCCACCCGGCTGGGCGGCGATTGGGGACAGGCGTTCGGCACCATGCCGCGCGGCCTCGACACCCAGGCCATCGTCGACCGGGCGCAGGTCGGAGGCGCTTAGGGCTGGCTTAATGCCCGGATGTGCTTAACTGGGGACGGCATTGCCAGGAGTGTCCAACCATGACGATTCGGAGCCAAGTTCGGCGACGGTGACGTTCCCGCTCCGGGGCGGGGTGGCTGTGCTGACGGGGGCGGCCTCCGGGATCGGGCAGGCGCTGGCGCTGCATTTGGCGCGGGAGGGCTGCCATCTGGCGCTCGCCGACCGCGACGCCGCCGGGCTCGCCGACACCGCGGCCAGGGCTCGCGTCGCCGGGGTGACGGTCACAGAGCATGTCCTCGACGTGTCCGACGCGGCTGCGCTGGCGGCGCTTCCAGCGGCAGTGCTGGCCGAGCATGGCCGGGTCACGCTGCTGGTCAATAATGCCGGGGTCGCGCTAATGGGCGACTTCGAGCAGGCGACACTGGACGATTTCGAATGGCTGTTCAGCATCAACTTCTGGGGTCCGGTGCGGCTGACCCGAGCGTTCCTCCCCATGCTACGGGCGCAGGGGACCGCCCAGATCGTCAATATCTCCAGCATCTTCGGTATCATTGCGCCCGCGGGCCAGACCGCCTACTCCGCCGCCAAATTCGCCGTGCGCGGCTTCAGCGAAGCCTTGCGGCACGAACTGGAGACCACCGGCATCGGCGTTTCGGTCGTCCACCCCGGAGGCATCAAGACCGCCATCGCCAGCAGCGCCCGCGTCTCCGCCGGGATCGACCCGGCCGATGCCGCGCGTGCCGCCACGCGATTCGCCACCACTTTCATCACGACCGCCGAGCAGGCCGCCGCACGCATCGTCACCGGCATCGAAAAACGCGAGAAACGCATCCTGATCGGGCGTGACGCGCGGCTTTTGGACGTGTTCCAGCGTTTGATGCCGACCGGCTACTGGGGCCTGATCCGCAAGCGGGCGGGACAGCGTCCTCGATCGTCCCCCGAACGCGCGGTGGCGCAGGAGCAAGTGCATGGCTAGCTGGCAATCCCACGTCCTGGTGTTCATCCTGAAGCTGCGTGTGAAACGCAAGCTGAAGGACGTGGTCGACATCGACCAGGCACGCAAAGAGCTGGTGACGATCAAGTTCACGATCCCGAAAGGGGTGCAAGTCAAGCCTGGCGCCCTCGGCGGAGTCGCCGGCGAATGGGTTCAGGCAGACCGCAACGTGGTGGCGCAAACCCTGCTCTACCTGCACGGCGGGGGGTATTTTGTGTGTTCGCCGCAGACCCATCGTCCCATAACGACTGCTTTCGCCAAGCGTGGTTTCCGGGTGTTCGCGCCGGACTACCGCCTTGCGCCGGAGCATCCATTCCCGGCCGCGGTCGAGGACGCAGTGGCGGCCTACCGGGGGTTGATCGCGACTGGCGTTCCGGCTGAAACGATCACCATCGCCGGCGATTCGGCGGGAGGCGGGCTTGCCTTGGCGCTGCTGCTGTCCTTGCGCGACGCCGGCGATGCCCTTGCGGCCGCGGCCATGCTGTTCTCGCCGTGGACCGACCTGGCGGCGACTGGGGCGTCGCTCGTCAGCAACGACGCCCGCGATGCCATGTTCCACGGCGATGGGATCAGGCGCTCGACCGACGTCTACTTGAATGGGGCGGACCCGCGCACGCCGCTTGCGTCACCGCTCTATGCCGACCTGCACGGGCTGCCGCCGCTGATGATCCACGCCGGGTCGTACGAGGTGCTGCTGGATGATTCGACGCGGCTGGCGGAGCGGGCGCGCCAGGCGGGCACGCCGGTCCAACTCCGGCTCTGGCCCGTCGTGCCCCACGTGTGGCAGTTGTTTCCCTGGATCCCTGAGGCGACGGAGTCGATGGACGAGGCAGGCCGCTTCCTGGCAGCAGCTGGAAGCGCCGCGCTCGACCTGGCGGCGTAATCGGACCCGTGCAGCCGGACACGCGTCAAGCTGGAAGCAGACGCAACGACTTGGGGTTTGCCGTGTCGGGCATGAACAGCCACAGCAGCGCCACGGAAACGAATCCAGTGCCCGCCAGCCCTAAAAGCGCGCCCTGCACTTGAAAATAGTCGGCCGCGAACCCGGCTAACGTGGTGCTCAGCGTCGCTCCCGCCCCGATTGCCAGCCCAATCGCCCCCATGCACAAATTAAACCGCCCGGTGCCGCGGGTGATGTCGGCCACCACGAGCGGCAGCAGCACGCCGAACACCGCCCCGCTCACGCCGTCCAGCAGCTGGAACAGCACGACAGTCTCCGGCTGTGTCGAAAACGCGAGCAGCACACCCCGCAGCGGCAAGGCCGAGAACCCGGCGATCAGCACCACCCGGCGACCATACCGCTCGGCCCACCGGCCGACCGCGGGCGACAGGGCAGCCACCACCAATTGCGGAACCACCAGGCACGCGGCGATCACCAGCTCGGCCACGCTCCCCGCGCGTTTGGTCACCTCGGCCGCCGCCAACGGCAGCATGGCGGCGTTGGCGAGGTGAAAACACGCGCAGCACAACCCGAATATGATCAACCGGCGATCCGACAGGGCCTCCCGGAGCGGCTGACGGGGCGGCCGCGCCTGCCGGGCTCCGTCGGACTCGTCGTGGACCAGGCGCAGGAACCCGATCGCCGGAAACGCCAGCACCACCGTTAGCAGGAACACCGATTGCTCGGAAACCCAATAGCCGATCGCCCCCATTGCGGCGGCGGCCAACCCACTGCCGATCGACGCGAAGCGGGCATTGCGGCCGAGGCGCTCCCCGAACGAGATATGGCTCGCGGCGGCAACCGTCATGCTCATCGCCGCGATTGCCGGGGTGATGATGCAGCCTGCGGCCCCATGCACGAGTTCCGCGACATAGACGGGCAGGCGCGCCGGCACCAGTGCGAGCATCAGGGCGCTGGCCATGATCGACAGGATGGCCAGTGTCGTGAGCCAGCGCTTGCTGCGAGCGGCATCCACCAGCGCTCCCGCGGGCATCTGGCTGACCATGAACGACACCGTGCCGACGCTCAGCGCGACACCGATCTGCCCCTGCGTCCAGGCCTGCGCCGTGAGATACACGGAGATGAACGGACCGAAGCCAGTCTGGACGTTGGCCATGAAGAAGTTCAGGCCGTCGAGGCCGCGGCCACTCCGGTCCAGCTTGGGCATCCGCTCGCTACTTATCGGTGGCAGCAGGCGGCTCTGGCATCAGGGGCGGCCCAACGACGGTCGCCGGCTTGGTGGGGTCCGTGTAGTCGGGCGCTGCCTTGATTTGCTGGTCCTGCATGTCGACGGTCACGCGCGTGTCGGTGGCATCCGGCGCCGGCACGTGCAGGGCCATCCACTCGACGGCCACCCGGCGTGCGCCGACGCCAAGGAAGCCGCCGATGTCGATCACCACCGCGCGCGGCTGTCCAGACGGCTCGACCAGCACGTCGATGATGCGTCCGATATCCTTGCCGGACGCGTCGATCACCTTGCGCCCCAGCACGCCCGTCGCATCCGCGCGCGACAACGCCGGTGGAGGAGCCCCAGCGCAGAGCAGCGGCAGGACAGCCCACGCCAACCACCACCGTCGCATCCTCGCCCCCACCGGTTTCCATCCTACATTGCAGTCGCTTGGCGATCGCCCGCAAGCGTGCCGTGGAACTTCGGCGTCCCCGGGCGTTGCGGGCTGCAGGAACGGAGAACCGCATGACACGCACGAACGACGAGGGGCGCGCCGCCCTGCTGGGCCTGAGTTTTGCCGTCATGGGCTTGCTGAAGCTGCTGGGGCTTGAAGCGCGGATATTCCGGCGCTGGGGGCTGTCGAACCGGCAGATGCGCCATGTCGGGCTGGCCGAACTGGGCGGGGCTGCCTTGGTGTCCGCGCGCGAAACGCGCTCGATCGGGGCGGCGGGCCTGGCCGGGCTGTCGGCGGTGATGCTGGCCGCAGAAATCCGCAACCATGAGGTTGAACTGGTGGTGCCGCGGACGTTGCTGCTGCTGGTGGCCATCGGCGCGGCGATCGGGACCGGCGCGCGTCCCGCACGCTAAGCGACAACCGCAAACCGCGCTGGACGGCGAAGGGCACCACGATGATTCTGACACGCCGCGCCGCGCTGGTCGGCACCGGGGCGGCTGGGGCCACGCTCGCCATGCCGGGCCTGATCCGCGCGCAATCGAGCGCACCAATCCGCATCGGCGAGATCAACAGCTACTCGGCCCAGCCCGAGTTCACCCAGCCATACCGCAATGGCTGGCAATTGGCGCTGCAGCACGTCAACGACATGAGCGGGGTTGCCGGCCGCAAGCTGGAAATCATTTCCCGTGACGACGCCGGGCGGCCGGAGGATGCGGTGCGTATCGCTGGCGAGCTGGTGCAGGACGAGCATGTGGACCTGTTGGCGGGCGGCTACCTATCCAATGTCGGGCTGGCAATCAGTGCCTACGCGTTGCAGGCTAAGAAATTGTATGTCGCGGGCGAGCCATTGACCGACGCCTTGGTATGGGAGCGAGGCAATCGCTACACCTACCGGCTGCGCCCCTCGACCTTCATGCAGGCCGCCATGCTGGTGGAACGCGCGGTGGCGCTGCCGGCGAAGCGGTGGGTGACGGTGGCGCCGAACTACGAGTACGGCCAATCGGCGGTAAAGTGGTTCAAGCGACTGCTGAAGGCGCGCCGGCCGGACGTGGAGTTCGTGGGCGAGCAATGGCCGGCGCTGGGCCGGGTGGACGCTGGGGCGACCATAGCCGCCCTCGGGCAGCCAACGCCCGACGCGATCTTCAACGTGCTGTTCGGCGCCGACCTGACGGCGTTCGTGCGGCAGGGAAACACTCGCGGGCTGTTCGAGAACCGAGCCGTGGTGTCGCTGCTGACGGGTGAGCCGGAATATCTTGGCCCGCTCGGCGACGAGACGCCGCCGGGCTGGATCGTCACCGGGTATCCGTGGGGCCTGTCGGACGCGCCGGACAACAAGCAGTTCGTGCTGGATTATATGGGCAAGTACCATACGTCGCCGATGATGGGATCGGTGGTCGGCTCGGCCCTGGTCAACTCCATCGTGGCCGGCATCCTGAAAAGCGGCGACACCGACAGCGAGAAGATGGCGGACGGCTTCGGCGACGCCGCGTTCACCACTCCGTTCGGCATCGTCCACTGGCGCGCGATCGATCACCAGAGCACGCTCGGCACCTATGTCGGACGCCTCGCGGTCGCAAAGGGCCAGGGCGGGATGGTGGATTGGGCCTACGTCGACGGCCAAAGCGTGATGCCGACCGACGACGAGGTCCGCAAGCTGAGACCCGGCGGATAACCCGTGGAGCTGAACGACAAAGCGGTGGAAATCCATCGCCGGCTGTGCGGCGCCTACGGATGCCCGATCGCCTACTTCCACGCCCTCGACCCGGTGAGCGAGCTGGTCAGTTCCCTGCTTTCCCACCGCACCCGGAACGCAGACAGCGGGGCTGCCTTCAAGGCGTTGCGGGCGCGCTTCCCCGAATGGACGACGGTGGCCGCGGCGCCAACCGCCGAGGTCGAGGCGGCGATTTCGGGGGTGACCTGGCCGGAGCAGAAGGCGCCGCGCATCCAGTCGATCCTGCGCGCGATCCAGGCCAAGCGTGGCGCGCTATCGCTGGATTTCCTGGCTGACCTGCCAGTTGAGGACGCCCGCGCATGGCTTGAGCAGCTGCCCGGCGTCGGTCCGAAGACCAGCGCCGCCGTGCTCAGCTTCAGCCTGCTGCGCCGTCCGGCGCTACCGGTGGACAGCCACCACCACCGGGTCGCGGCCCGCACTGGGCTGATCCCGCCGAAGCTAGCGGTCGGGCCCTCGCATCGCGTGCTGGCTGCCCAGCTGCCTCCTGACTGGGACGCGCAACAGATATATGACAACCATGAGGTATTGATGCTCCATGGCCAGCGCTGCTGCTTTTACCGCAAGCCGGCCTGCGCGCGTTGCCCGTTGCTGGATTTATGCCCGACCGGGCAAAGCATGCACCGCGGTACGGCGGACGCGGATGAGGCGTCGCCACCGGCTTAGAGCGTCCTACGCTTCCTGCTTGGACATTTCCTGCTCGGCCCGATCCTCCAGCCGCCGCTCATTGCGTCGCAACAGGACGATTGCAACGACCAGAACAACCGCGGCGACTACGCCAAGGCCGATGCCGAGCGGGCCCGACACGTTGCGCGCAGACTCGCCCAGCGCGTAGGCGCCGAAGCCATACAGCGCCGACCAAGCGATGCCGCCGACGGCGTTGTAGAACAGGAACGACTTCCATTCCATGTGCGCGGCGCCGGCCAGGAGCGCCACGAAAGTGCGGAGGATGGCGATGAACCGGCCGGTGAAGACCACCTTCCCGCCATGAAGCTGGAACAGGTACCGCCCGAGCGTCAGGCGTTTTTCGGTCAGCCCGACACGCCTGCCGTAGCGCTCCAGCAGCTTCAGGCCAGCGGAGCGGCCGATGAGGTAGCCGAAATTATCCCCGAGGATCGCCCCGGTCGAGGCTGCCAGGACCACGAACCAGATGTCGAGCTTGCCGGTGGTGGCCGCGTAGATCGCCGCGCCGATGATCATGCTCTCGCCGGGGAACGGCAAGCCCATCGCTTCGAGACAGATGACGCCGCCGACCAGGCCATAGCCGTAGTGCTGCAGTAATTGCGTGGCCGCTTCGTCCGAGAACACCGGGTCAGCTCCGGAAACTGGCGAGACCGCGCCGGGCGATGCCGTCTGGCGTGAAATTGGCCGGATCGAGCCAAGCGAGCATGGCGTCGCGGCGTGCGGGCCACTCGTCGGCAAGGATCGAATAGAATGCCGTGTCGCGCGAACGGGCTTTAACCACCTTGTGGTCGCGCAAGGTGCCCTCGTAGGTGAAGCCGAGCCGGTCGGCAGCCTGGCGTGATGGGGCATTCAACGCGTTGCACTTCCACACTAGCCGACGGTAGCCAAGATCGTCGGCCGCAAGGCGCAGCAGGATCAGCATCGCTTCCGTCGCGGCGCGGGTGCGCTGCATGCGGGGAGCGAACCAGATGTTGCCGAGTTCGATCGCGGCGTTCGCCGGCTCGATCTCCATCAAGGTCAGCCAGCCGGAAACGACCCCCGTGCTGACCGGGCGGACGGCCCAAGCCATCGGGTCGTGCGTGGCGGCGAACGGGCCGTATCCCATATACGCCCAGGACGGCCCGGTGTCGCGGGCAGCGTCCCACAACTCGGGCGCGTGACGGACATGAAGGGGTTCTAGCACGACATCCCGTCCGGGGAGGCGGATGCGTGCAGGAAGTGGGCGCGGGGTTGCGTCCACCAAGGGGCCGAGAGGTATCTCGCGGGAGTCAGGCATCGGGATTTAATTCTCTTAACACGGTGGACATCCGCCTCGGGCGGGTGAACGTTTATGGACGCTGGCAACATCAAAGGAAACGCCCATGCTCCGCAAAAGCCTGCTGCTCGCCGCCACCTGCCTTATTGCGACGGGCGCGCGCGCCGAGACGATGACGTTCCATGGTGACATGAACGGCGCGTCCGAAGTCCCCGCCAAGACAACGGAGGGCAAGGGCACCACCGACGCGACGCTCGATACCTTGACCAAGACGCTTAGCTACACGGTCACCTATTCCGGACTGTCTGGCCCAGCGACTGCCGCCCATTTCCATGGGCCGGCTGCGGCAGGTGCAAACGCCGGGGTTGCCCTGCCGATTGCCCCGCCGCTGACCAGCCCGGTGAAGGGGACCGCAATCTTGACGGATGCGCAAATGGCCGACCTGGAAGGCGGCAAGTTGTATGCAAACGTGCACACGGCCGCGAACCCTGCCGGGGAGATTCGGGGCCAGATGATGCAGATGAAATAGTCGCCGAGCAGGGTCTGCCATGGCCCTTCGCCCGGACCATGGCTGGAGCGCTGGTATCAGTTTACTTTTGCAGCGGCGGTGGACGGTGTAGATTTAGCTGCCGCGCCGATATCGTGCCCCGCCGCGACGTGATGAATGCGGGTCGCATGATGGCGCGGAATTGCTGCTACAGCAGCTTGGGCCAACGCCGGCACTGCCGCGCCGCCAAGGATCGCCGCCGACAGCAGGAGGCCAGGAAGTTTGGTCATGGGAGTGCTCCTCAAGCCCGGCCTGATCGCCGAACCTGGGCAACTTGCAAAGTCGCCGCGGCGCTGTTGCGGCGGCTTCATGGCCAGCGGATGGCAGTGCTCCTCTCCGCCAGCGGAAGAGGGATTTGAGAGACCCAGTGTATCAAGTTGCCAATTGGTTTAGCCTGGAAGGCTGGAGACCATAGGATCTACGGCGCGGAACGTGAGGCGACGGCGCTGTCCGCGGCGGCGCCACGCCCGACGGCCTCCAGCAGCGCGAGGCCGTCCACGGTCGCGAGCAACCAGAGAGGATTCCGCGAGCCTCCTGCTAGCCGCGGCCTGGCTGCTCTGGGGCGTGGGTGTCTGCTTCATCTTGGCCCTTATCGCCGCCAGCCGCGACAGCGCTTGACAGTAGCGCGTGCAGCCGCACGGTTATCCATGTTGTGGCACGATATTACCGAAACCCTGCTGGAAAGTTGCCATGATCCGCCTCATGCCGCGGCGCTTAGCTCTGGCATGAGGCTTCCCATCTACGCTTTTAGTGCGCCGTGGCCCCCTCGGCGCCAATGCCGGTTTGCGACCGGACATACTGCGCTTCGAACTTATCAGCCTCGGCGCGGGCCTGGACGCTGCGATCCATGAGAGATACCAGCCAGCAGCCGGCGAAGGCGAGCGGCATGGAGAACAGCGCCGGGGCGTTGTACGGGAAGATGCCCGCCGGAAAGCCCAGCACGTCGTGCCAGATCGACGGGCTGAGCACGGTGAGGGCCACCGCGCTGATCAGCCCCAGCCAGCCGCCGACTGCAGCACCCTTGGTGGTCAGGCCCTTCCAATACATCGACAGCAGCAGCACCGGGAAGTTGGCGCTGGCCGCGATCGCAAAGGCGAGGCCCACCATGAAGGCCACGTTGATCTTCTCGAACGCGATGCCAAGCACGATCGCAACGATGCCGAGCGCCACGGTCGCCATCTTGGAAACGCGGACCTCGGTTCTCTCATCGACTCGGCCGTGCCGGATGACGCTGGCATAGAGGTCATGGCTGACGGCGCTGGCGCCCGAGAGCGTCAGGCCGGACACCACCGCGAGGATGGTCGCGAACGCCACCGCGGAGATGAAGCCGAACAGCGCGTCACCCCCGACGGCGCGGGCCAAGTGGATCGCCGGCATGTTGCCGCCGCCCTTCAGCGCGGCCGCTGCGGTGAATCCGCCCGCCGCCGGGTTGGCAGCGAACTCGGGGTTGGTGCCGACGAGCACGATCGCGCCGAAGCCGATGATGAAAGTAAGGATGTAGAAGTAGCCGATGAACGAGGTCGCGTAGAGCACGGACTTCCGCGCCGCCTTCGCGTCGGCCACGGTGAAGAAGCGCATTAGGATGTGCGGCAGGCCGGCCGTCCCGAACATCAGCGCGAGGCCGAGCGAGATGGTTCCTACCGCGTTCGACACGAACGCGCCCGGCGCCATGATGGCGGCGTGCTTGGGATGGACCTCGACCGCCTTGTTGAACAGGGCGATCGGGCTGAAATCGAACGCCTTCAACGCCATGAACGCCATGAACGAGGCGCCGCACAGCAGCAGGACGGCCTTGATGATCTGCACCCAGGTCGTCGCCAGCATGCCGCCAAAGGTCACGTAGCAGATCATCAGGATGCCCACGAGCACGACGGCGTACACGTAGTCGAGCCCGAACAGCAGCTTGATCAGCTGCCCCGCGCCAACCATTTGCGCGATGAGGTAGAAAGCGACCACGACCAGGGTGCCGCTCGCGGACAGAATCCGCATCGGCGTCGCGCTCAACCGGTAGGATACCACATCCGCGAAGGTGTACTTGCCAAGGTTGCGCAGCCGCTCGGCCATCAGGAACATGACGATCGGCCAGCCGACCAGGAAGCCGATCGAGTAGATCAGCCCGTCATAGCCGTTGGTATAGACCAGCGCCGCAATGCCGAGGAACGACGCCGCCGACATGTAGTCGCCGGCAATCGCAAGCCCGTTCTGCAATCCGGTGATCCCGCCGCCGGCCGCATAGAAATCCGCGGCGGTGGTGGTGCGTCGCGAGGCCCAAAACGTAATGCCGAGCGTGAGCAGGACGAAACCGAGGAACAGGCTGATCGCGACCAGGTTCAAGGGCTGTTTGTCGACCTGGCCCAAATCGGGCCCAGCAGCAAGAGCGACGTGGCTGACGAGCAGCAACGCCGCAGCCGGCACCCAACCGAGCAGACGGCTCATCGCACGCTCCCCGCCAGGCTCGCGCCCACCGGTATCGGCCGTGGGTCGGCCTGGCCGACGATCTCGCGCGTCAGCCGGTCGAATTCGCCATTGGCCCGGATCACGTACACCGCGGTCAGCACGACGGCCGATACCATGACGCCGATGCCGATCGGGAATGCCAAGGTCAGCGGGCCGCCATTGATCGGCTGAGCAACGACATCATGCGCGAAGGCCACCAAGAAAATAAAGCCGAAATAGATTGCGAGCATCAAGATGCACAGGATGGTGCTGAAGCTGTTCCGCTTGCGCTCAAGCTCGAGAAAACGCGGACTATTGCGAATCCGGGTGATGTCATAGGCATCCATAGGCGGTATCCTCCAGCGCGGCTGCTTGGCGAGCCGCTCGTCATGCAATTCCGGTGTGGACCGGATTAGCCTCACTATCCCGGGATGACGCGGTGAATGCAAGATTATGCCGTCTCAATTGCGAGCCCCGAGGCAAAAATGTGTCAGAGGAAGCGGAGCAGCACGAACCCGCCCACGAGGCTGACCGCCGCGACGGTGGTGACCAAGGTCAGCCGGCGCTCGATGAACACCCGCACCGGCTCACCGAATAGCCGCAGCAGCAGGGCGATCAGGAAGAAGCGCAGCCCCCGCGTTGCGATGCTGGCGGCGACGAAAACCGGGAAGCTGAACTTGGCCGCTCCCGATGCGATCGTGACGATTTTGTAGGGAATTGGCGTCAGGCCTTTGATGAGGATGATTTCCAGCCCATATTCCGCGAACCGGGCCTGGAACGCGGCGTAAGCGTCTTCGTAATGATATAACCGCAGCAGCGGTGCGGCGACCTGGTCGTACAGGGCGTAGCCGATCAGGTAGCCCAGCATGCCGCCCACCACGCTCGCGACCGTGCAGATCGCCGCGTATTGCCACGCGCGATGGGGACGGGCGAGCGCCATCGGGATGAGCAGCGCGTCGGGGGGGATGGGGAAGAAGCTGCTTTCGGCGAACGCGATGGCCGCCAGCCAGAGCGGCGCGCGCGGGCTGGCGGCCAGCAGCAGCACACGTTGGTAGAATTGGCGGAGCATGGGGCAGCCTCTCGATGGTGCGGCCGTGCCATGCCACGTGGGCCGCGCGGGTGGAAGCCCGCTCCTTGGCGAGCGGCACCGCCGGTCGCTAGGGTGCGTCGCCGCAACCCCGAAGGTCCCCATATGCGCCATGCCCTTCTTGTGCCAGCCCGTGTCGCGATCGCCGCCATGGCTTTGCTGCTGTCAGCCGGGGGAGCTTGCGCGCAGGCCCTGCCCCACGGCTGGCTGTTCGGCACCTGGGCCGGCGGCCTGTTTCCGGTCACGCCGGGTGCGCTCGTGGAAGCGTGCCGGACGCCGACGGTCGTGTTCTCGAAGGACGCCGTCGCCCGGTCTTCCCTGATCGACCCGGCATTCACCCCGCGCGCCATAGAAACGGTCCGCGCCAATCCCAAGGGCGCCGAGTTCCGTTTCACCGCAGCCCGGCCGGCTGCAACCGATGTCGCCGCCGAGAAACTAGCCTCCGGGTTCGGCTGCGAGAACCCGGACGTGCTGCACGTGACACGCGAGGGGGAGAACGAGATCAGTTTCCCCGGCTGCGCGGACTTCCCGAACCCGCTGGTTCGCTGCCCGACTCGCTGACCTCAGGCCGGCAGCGTCACGGTCGCCCTGGCGCCCCCCATCGGCCGGTTCGCCAGCACCACATCGCCACCATGCGCGCGCAGGATGTTGCGGGCGATCGGCAGCCCGAGCCCGGTCCCGCCGGTCTCGCGGTTGCGGCTGCTCTCCAGGCGGTGGAACGGCTCGAACACCCGATCGAGTTCGCCGGGCGGCAGGCCGGGACCGTCATCCTCCACCGCGATCGTCACCACGCCGTTTTCCGCCGGGTCGAGGCACACGCGGGCGCTGCCGCCGTAGTTCAGCGCGTTGGTGACGAGGTTGCCGAATGCCCGCTTCAGCGCGCGCGGCCTGGCCCGCATCGTCAGGTGGGCCAGCCCTTCATAAGCCACGCGCTCCGCCTGCGCCGGCCGCATGTCACCCGCTTCGTCCAGGATGGTCCGGAGCAGGCCGGCCAAATCGAACGCGACCACCGGCTCCGACCCGGCGGCGTCCTGGCCGAACACTAGCGTGGCCGCGACCATCGCCTCCAATTCATCGAGGTCGGCCAGCATCTTGGTCCGCTGGTCCTCGTCTTCCATCCACTCCGCCCGCAGTTTGAGGCGCGTGATGGGCGTGCGCAGGTCGTGACCAATCGCCGTCAGGAGAAAGGTGCGGTCCTGCACGAAACGGCGGATGCGGGCCGCCATGGTGTTGAAGGCAGCCGAGGCGCGCCCGACTTCGGTTGGGCCATCCTCCGGCAGCGGCGGCGCATTCACGTCGCGGCCTAGCTGCTCGGCCGCAGCCGCGAGGGTGCGGACCGGGGCAACCAAGCGGCTGGTCGCCCACAGGGTCAGCCCCGCCGCTGCGGCCGTCATCAGCGCGAACGCGAGCAGGAAGGTGCGCGACGCCCACGGGCGGGGCGGCGGCGTGGTGGCGTGGATGTTGACCCAGTCGCCATCCGGCAGGTGCATGCCGACCGAAATCTCGCCCAGCGACAAGCCGCCGTGGACGATTGTCTCGATCGGCCGGAAACGCGGTGGCAGGGGGACAAACTGCATGTTGACGATGATCGGCCGCCGGATCTCGAACACTGCTTGTGGCAGCGAGTCCGCCGGCGGCCCGGGGTCCAGGGACACCTTGAAGTTCGCCGGCAACTCGAATTCCCGCACCACGGCCTCGCGTTGATCCGCCGAGGCGGTGGCGACGCTGCGGTAGATGCTCATCATGCGCACGCCGAGGTCGCGGGCCTGCGCGATCCGCTGCAGGCCGACCCGGTCGAGGGCATGGATGGTGAGCCCGGCGCCTTGCACGAGGACCAGCCCCGCCAGCAGGACCACGGCCGTTCGCCCGCGCAGGCTGCGCGGCCAAAGTTTGAACGTCACGCCTTCTGGACGTCCGCCGCGAGGACGTAGCCGCCGCCGCGCACGGTCTTGATCAGCTGCGCCTGGCGGCCGTCATCCTCCAGCTTGCGGCGGAGACGGCTGATGGCGACGTCGATCGCGCGGTCGAACGGCCCCGCCTGACGGCCGCGCAGCAGGTCGAGCAGCATGTCGCGGGTGAGGACCTTGTTGGCCCGCTCGACCAGCGCCAGCAGCAGGTCATACTCGCCGCCGGTTAGCGGCACTTCGACTTGCTCGGGGTTCAAGAGGCGGCGGCGCGCGGGCTCCAGCGTCCAACCGGCGAAGCGCATCGGCCGGCCGGCCTCCCCCGGCCGTCGCTCCGGCCGGTCGGCGGTGCGGCGCAGGACGGCGCGCATGCGGGCCAGGAGTTCGCGCGGATTGAACGGCTTGGGCACGTAATCGTCGGCGCCCAACTCCAGCCCGATGATGCGGTCGGTTTCCTCGCCCATCGCCGTCAGCATGACGATCGGCACGTCGGATTGCTGGCGCATCCAGCGCGCCAGGTCGAGCCCGCCCTCGCCCGGCAGCATCAGGTCCAGCACGACCAGTTGGAAGTGCGCTGACGGCCAGGCACGCCGTGCGTCGCGGGCGTCGCGCACCGCCGTCACCCGGAAACGATGGCGTTCCAGGAAACGCGCGAGCAGATCGCGGATTTCCCGGTCATCGTCGACCACGAGGATGTGCGGCATGGCGTCCATGAGAGGAATGATACGCTTCAGGCGCGTCGCTGGGCAGGCCGGGTTGCAATTGGTTGCACTTTGGCTGCCAGTCCGGTCTATGTTCCCCGAACCCCCCGCTGCCGCCCGCGCCGGGCTTGATTTGCTGGCCCGGCTCGACCCGGACCTGGGACGGATCGAGCGCGCCGCCGGACCACTTCCCTGGCGGTCCCGCCCCGGCGGCTTCGCAGGGCTGCTGCAAGCCATCGTCGGCCAGCAGATCAGCAACCAGGCGGCGGTAGCCATCTGGCGGCGGCTGTCGGCCCTCCCCGGCGCGCTGACGCCGGATGGTCTGGCCGGGCTGGATGACGCGGCTTTGCGGACAGCCGGGCTGTCCCGCCCGAAAGTGCTGCATGCCCGCGCCTTGGCGTTGGCGTTTGCCGAAGGGAGGCTGAGCGCTGCAAGCCTGGAGGCAATGGATGACGATGCGGCGGTGGCGGCAATCTGCGCCGTGCGCGGCCTTGGTCCCTGGACGGCGGAGACTTACCTGCTGTTCGCACTTGGGCGCCATGACGTGTTTCCCGCCGGCGATCTCGCTTTGGCTGCCGCTGCGGCTGACCTGAAACGGCTGCCGTCGCGCCCCGCGCCTGTGGCGTTGCGCGCCATCGCAGAGCCGTGGCGGCCACACCGGGCCTTGGCAGCGCGGCTGCTGTGGCATCATTGGCGTTACCTGACCGGCCGCCCGGCGATGGACGACATATTGTCGTTGCCAACTTGTTCATGATTTGCGGCTAGGGTCGGCGCTTCCAGGCAATAGGCAGTTCATTGCATGAGTTCACCCCCGTCCCCGGCGTTGCAGGCGTTCCATCCTGTCACCTTCGCCGATCGCGGGGCGGCGGTGCCGTTTACGTCGCCGCTGCTTGCCGGCGCACGGGCGCGCCCAGCCGAACGTGGCGGGATCGAACTGCTCATTCCCAATCCCGCTGGCGGCCGCGGAGTCTACGTGGTGCCTTGGACCAGCATGCGGGAGCTATGCCGGCCGACCGTGCACGACATGCAATTGAACGAACGAATTGCGGCGCTCCGCAGCTTCACGCCGGGCGCAGTCCGGCAGGCCGCGCGTGAAGTGGCGATGTCAGGGCTGGCGGGGCGGGAAGCCAACACCGCCGCGCGCAAGGCCGAGGGGATCGAGGCGGAGGCGCGAATGCTGACCAACTTCCACCTGCTGCTGCGCCTAGTTCAGCAGATCGAGCCACGGAATAAATCTGACGTCTCGCCCGAGCACGAGCGCCCGGCGGAACTGGAACGCCGGGCGAAGCGCACCATCGCCCGTATCGCGCCCCGGCTCGGCCAGACGCCCGAGATCATCGCTGGGAACCTGGAAGAGTTATCAGCGCTGCTGTGCTCCGGCGGCCTCGGTGGCCGGGCGACCCAGGCGCGGCTGCCGCGGCTGCTGGCGACTCTGAAGTTTGTCCGTCAGCAAGTCGCGGACTGGGCGGAAAGCCACGACGACGCCGGGGGAGAAGCCCTGTTGATCCTCGCCATCGCCGACCTCACGCTGGCCTGCGCCGGAGACGCCTTGCTGACGGCCCGAACCACGGCCGACCAGGTGCTTGAACTTCTCGTGGCCTGGCGTGTCGACGCCCCGTCCCTCGCAGCGCGGATTGCCCGGCCGGACTGGCTGGTCGACGGATGGGAGCAGATTTGCCTGGTTTGGACCGTCGCCAGGCGTCCGGCCGAGCGCATTGCCGCCCTGCATGAGATGACGCTGCTGCTGCCGATCATACCGCGGGAGGCCAGGGATTGGGTTGCCTTCAACGTGGACATGGACTTGCCGGTGCGTACCAGCCGCAACGTCAGTCTCAATCAGGACTGGCGAACCGGCGTTTCGGTGTTCGATGAGATCGCGCGCAATGAGCATCTCCGGGCGCTGGCGGCATAATCTTAGGGATACTTCGAGGTGGGCAACACGATCCGCATTCTACAGGCCAATCTTGCAACTGCCGAAGATGACCAGATCGCCCGCGTGGTCGCCCTCGTGGACGCGCTGCCGGAACGGGGCACTGCGGATGAGCTCATCGCGCCGTTGCGTCCCCGTCTGCAGCAACTGCGCCCGAAGCGGATGGTTGGGTTCGCGCGCCTCCTGTTCACGCCGCTTGACCCCCTGATCGTGCCCTCGCCGCTTTGGCAGCGCGGCAGCGTGCTGGTCCCGCGTCATGTCGTGGCGCCGATTGCGGCGGCTTTACGCACCGTGATGCCGAACGCCAAACGAGTGGAAGCGCAAGCGGCCTTGCTCGACGCCGCCGACCGCGACGCCATTGTGCAGATTGGACGTACCGCATGGCCGGAAGCAGCGGCGGCGTGTGAGGACAGCTTGCCTTTTGTCGAGGCGCCGGACATTGGCGGCCTCAAGGAGCATGATTGGGCGGGACTTGTCAGCTTGGTGGCCGCCATTCTTCAAGTTGCCGCCGAAATCGAAGTCGCTGTTGCCGAACCGCAAGGTGACGCACAGGACGTGGCCGTTCGTGCGTTACTGCGCCGCATCGCACCGCATGGGTCGGCAGCATTCGGCGCTGTCGTCACGATCCTGCTGGCCCGGCCGACTGTACCGGAGCGGGTGGTCAGCTGCGCGGTCAAGGTCGCCGGAGCCGCCGATTATCGTACGGCAACCGATGCAGCGATCGGGATGACCTTGGACGGCATAGCCGCGGCGCTCGACGGGATCGATGGAAACGGCAGGATTTCAGCCGACGACATCCAACGGCTCGCCATACGTCTGAACGGCCTGAAACCGTGCTGCGCGACCCGGCCGGAACGCCAGCACCGAATCGAAGCGATGCGACGGGAAGCCGGTGAAGCGTGTCGCCGGGCGTTCCAGCATACCGTGACGGATGGAATCCTGCGACGGCTGCAGGACATGGCGCGCGTTCCCGACGACACCGACATCATCGGACTTGAAGCGAGCGCGCGAGACCTGAGGCGTATCGAGGCAAACGGGCGCCAGTTCGGCAGTGACGGATGCGACGCCCTGCTTGACTCCTGCCGCGACATGTTCCGCTCCAACAAGCTGACCTCCCTCGCGCTTGCCGATCGGGTCCGCATGCTGGAGATCCTAGGCGCCCCGGATGAGGCACTTGCCTTGCTGAACAGGGAGCTGCCGACGCCTTAGCCGTCCTTAGGCACGCCTTCCACTTTCTCGCTGCTCCTGCGCCAGCGGTGGGTGCTGGAGCCAAACGCGAGCAGCCGGCCTGCGCTGTCCCGGGCCTCCGATTTGGCAAAGTATAATGTTCGGCCGGAGCTGACGACCTCGCCCGTTATTGAAATTCGTCCCTCGTGCGACTGGCCCACGAAGCGGCAATTCAGGTCGACCGTGACAGACCAGCGCCGGTTGCCCTTGACGCTGCACCAAACCCCGGCAGCGCCGCCTGCCTCGTCCAGCAAAGCCAGCAGGACCCCTCCATGCAGGATGCCGGCGCGGTTCAGATGACGCCGTTGAATGTCGAGTTCCAGCCGGACCAGGCCGTCCCGCCAATCTCGCCGCTCGACGCCGATCAGGTCGTGGAAGTCATGTTCATCGTCCATGGACATGGCATCGCCCACCGCGTCGGGGCCGTCAACCGATCTGCACGGCCTGCACGGCGGTCTCGAGCTCAGAGAAGGTCGGCATGTGCTCGTTCGGCGCCATCTTGCGCCCGGTCTCGACGCTGATCTGCGGCGCGTTCCCATGCAGATGAGCAACGAGAACGGCCCGTATCACTTCGAAATACTTGCTCTCCTCCTCAACGATGCCCTTGATGCGCGCGGCGAACCGCCCGGCCATCCCGTAGGCCAGCAGCACGCCCAGGAATGTCCCGACCAGCGCGCCGCCGATCATCGCGCCCAGCACGGCCGGCGGTTCGTTGATGTGCGACATGGTTTTGATGACGCCGAGCACGGCGGCAACGATGCCGAGGGCCGGCAAGCCATCCGCCATGCTTTGCAGCGCGTGCGAGCCGTGCAGCTCCTCATGCAGAGTTTTTTCTAGGACGGCAAAGTTAGCTGTTTGGTAGGTTCTCGGCAGTGGACTTGACGCTGTTTGGGAGGTGCGGAATGGCGAGGCGATCAGCTCGGGCACGCCCGGAACGGGAGCGCGTGCTGTGTC
>JAABVA010001324.1_pt1 | contig 26920 bp, 28 predicted proteins | sample 5560331 | NCBI WGS metagenome assembly JAABVA01 (sample SAMN12812661, study PRJNA571458) | rock metagenome | isolation source: Antarctica rocks | place: Antarctica: Victoria Land, Mt New Zealand sud | collected 2016-01-07 | reverse complement strand
GCCGGAGATGAACCGGTTTGCGGCGGCCTTGACGCGGGTGGCGTCCTCCGGAACGTTGTCGACGGCGGGAATTTTGATGTTCCCCGACTTTTCAAGCTACACCCGGGCCTCCTCGAAGGCCTGGGTCCAGCCGCCGTCCGTCCTCGGCCCGAAGTCGATGATGGCGATCTTCGGCGCCGTGCTCAGCGTGAAGCCCGGCGCGGATGCGGCTTTCTGGGCCAGCCCCGGGTGGGCAGCGCCAGCCGCGGCAAGAACCGCGAGCGCGGCGCGTCTGAGGACGATCATCGACAAGCTCCATGGCAGGGCCGCACCGCGCGGCCGGGGTCAGGCGAGCACATGGTTGATCCGGAACACGTTTCGCTCCGGATCGAGCAGCACGGCCTGGAACCAATCGTAGTAGGTGCGGTAGGGTGCCTTGACCAGCGTGGCCCCGTGCGCGATCGCGACCGGGACAAGGCGCTCCACCTCTGCGGAACTGTCCACGTCGATGTTGAGTAGGAACTTGACCCCGCGCGCATCGGCATGGTCAGCCAGGTCCAAAAGCCCGTAAGCATCGTGCGCGTTGAAGCCGATGCTGCTGCGCCCGGTGGCCAGCCCCCGGAAGATCGGCGACCGAATGCTCTCGATCTCCTTGAAGCCGAACACGGTGGCGTAGAACGTGCTGAGCGCCTTGATGTCAGCCGCGAACACGTTCACATAGGATAGCTCGGTTGCCATCGCCCGCTCAGGCGACCGCGGCCGAGGGCGCGGTTGTCTGCTTGACGAACTTGCTGCGCAGGTGGTCGCCGGAGGTCACGGGGGCGTACTTGACCGGGCGCTCCGGGGTGGCGCAGCCGTCCAGGCAGCTGACAAGAGCGTCGTAGTTCGGCTGGTGGAAAAACACAAGCGACATGCGTGCGCTGTCCGGGGCCAGCTCGGCCGGCGGATTGACAACTCGGTGCACGGTTGAGACCCATTGATCGTTCGTCCATTGGGCCATGAGGTCGCCGATGTTGACGGTGAAGGTGCCGGGCACGGCGGGGACATCGACCCAGTCGCCGGCCCGGTTCCGCACCTGCAAGCCGCCGGGCCGGTTCTCCTGGCCGAGGATCGTAAGGCTGCCGTAGTCGGAGTGCGCCCCGGCCCGGAGCTGGCCGTCCAGCGGGGTCGCGTGCTGGCTCGGGTAGTTCAGGACGCGGAACATGCTGATGTGGCGGTCGATCTTGTCGTCGAAGTAGTGCTCGGGCAGGGACAGCGCGAGCGCGAAGATGCGCATCAGCTCCGCGGCCAGCATTTCCATGGAGGCGAAGTAGCGCGTCCAGGTCTCGCGGAGTGCTGCGGGCTGCGCGGGCCAGACGTTGGGGGCGAAATGCGGGCCGGCCTCGGCATTGTTGTAGTAGGGGTCGTCGGCCGGGACATCCGCCGGACCGATGCTGAGCGACTCCTTCAGGTCGGGCGGCGTTTCCGCCCCCAGGCTGGCCGCCAGCGACTCACCGCCGACCGCACTGTAGCCGCGCACCTGGTCGTCAGCCGGGCGCTTGCTGGCCTGCTTCGCGCTCTTCGGCAATGCGAAGAACTCTCGGGACACGGCACGGGTCGCGTCGATCAAGCCCTGCGGCACGCCGTGCCCGGCGATCACGAGGAAGCCGATGTCTCGGCAAGCCCGGCCTACCTGCTCCGCCACTCGCCGCTTGCCCTCGGGCGATCCGGACAAATAGGGTGAAATGTCGATAACGGGAACGTTCATGAGAGCCATGCACAGTATCCTGGCGGCTGGAGGGGATGTGCTGCGGCAGGATAATAGGCAAGTGTCATGCCAGTCCCGCACACCGGATGCCGGGTGTCGGCGCGGGCCGATTGGGCAAAAGCAGGTCGCCTGAACTGCTTTCTGCCTTTTTCCGCAGCATCCTCAAGCGAACGGCGCCAAGCGTCCTACGCTTTGGACGGGTCGCCCGGCATGGCCGGTGCCCGCCTCGGACCGTGCTGCAGGGATCGGCTTAGGCCGCCCGCTTGGGTTGAGGTAGCTAGGCCGGTCTGCTGCCACTGCCCAGATAGGGGCTAGACATGAAAGTTTTCTCGCCTGCCTCGCCCTGGCGCATGATGACGCGCCCTCGCGATGGCGGGGGAGTGAAGCGTGTTAATCGAGAACCTGGGACAGTATCTTGGTGCGATTGAGGATCCGCGCTGTTGCGGCAAGGTCGAGCACCGCCTGATCTATATCTTGGTGATCGCGGGGTGTGCGGTGATCGCCTGCGCCGAGGGCTGGGACGACATCGCGCTGTACGGCCGGAGCAAGCTCCTGTGGCTAAGGGCTCACCCGAAGATAAGTGCATCGCGTTGCCTTCATTCTTGTCGATGCCGAGTTCCCTCGGTTCGGCTGAAATGGCGACACCTGACCGATGATCGATGTCACCGCGGTTCGTGAACGCTTTCCCGCTTGTTCGGCGCATCTGGCCGAGCGGTCCAAGCGCATCCTTGCAGCGATGGAGGCCCGGGCCGCGGGCGGCCGGGATCGCGGCCAGTATGATTGGACGGGGCCTGGCTGAGTTGTCCGCGACGGATCAACCCGGCTGCGACCGCGTCTGCCGCCCGGGCAGCGGCAAGCCGCTCATGGAAAAGGACCCCACGCTGCTGGCCGATCTGCTGGCGATGGTGGAACCGGACGCGCGCCGCGACCCGATGCCGCCGTCGGTGATTTGCTGCATCAGCAGGAGTTCAGCCTGCAGGCCAACCGCAAGATGCGCGAAGGAGGGAGCCACCCGGATCGCGATGCTCGGTTCGCGCAGCTCAACAAGAGCGTGCAAGGCGCGTTGGCCGACGGCGAGCCGGTCGTCTCGGTTGACACGAGGAAGGAACTCGTCGGAATCTTCAAGACTTCCGGCCAGGCATGGCGTCTCGCAACCGGCTGCGCCGACATTCAAGTAGGGAGATGACCGGGATGCGACTGAACGACAAAGTGGCCCTCGTGACCGGGGCACAGCAAGGGATTGGCGCAGCTGCGGCAATCGAGCTGGCACGCGCGGGCGCCGACATCGCCATAAATTGGCTGGATGACGAGGCCGCAGCGATGTCGCTTGCAGACAGGATTCGTGGGCTCGGCCGCCGTGCGGCGCTGGTGCGTGGCGACCTCTCCACCGTGGCGGGCGCACAGGACCTCGTCGAGCAGGCATACGATGCGTTTGGCCGCCTCAATGTGCTGGTCAACAACGCTGGCGTTTACCCACGTTCCAGGTTCCTCGACCTGACTGAAGCGACCTGGGACACGACGCACGCGATAAACCTGAAGGGCACGGCGTTCTGCGGCCAGGCCGCCGCACGCAAGATGATCCTGGGAAAAGCAGGAGGTGCTATCATCAACATCTCCTCAGTTGCCGCGCAGGGCGCCATCAACGGCGCCCATTACTCCGCGAGCAAAGGCGGCGTTATTTCACTCACCCGCGGAATGGCGCTGGAACTAGCCTCCTATGGCATCCGGGTGAATGCAATCGCCCCTGGCCTGGTTGACACGGCGCAGCCCCGCTATGGCATGACCGAGGCCGAGATCGCCGCCGCGGGCGCGGCCTCGCCCATCGGGCGGGTGGGTCTCGCGACGGAGATCGCGACCGTAGCCGTGTTCCTCGCGTCCGACATGTCGAGCTATATGACAGGTGAGGTTATGCAGGTGAATGGCGGGACCTACATGGCATGAAGGCACGCTTGGCGCCACTCATCTTCGGACTCGCAGCATTACTGTCGTGCTGAAGCCAACGCTTCCAGGATTTTACAATATCCGAAAGCATAATTTTCGATAATAGCGGGTGCAGCCGGCCGCGGCGCTGCTGCCTAAATACGGAGAGACCAGATGGGACTGCGTATTTCCGTCGACACAGCGGGCACCTTCACCGACGTCGTCGACATGGACGAGACAGGGGCACAGACGATCGGAAAGGCCCTCACCACCGGCAATTCTAATTGGCTGTGGCTCATGTCGGGTTCCGGGGTGTTGGCTCGGATCATCTGACGAGTGCGGTGATGAGAGCGCCAATGAGAGCTTTGCCGCGTCGGCGCGCGTTGTGCATGAACTGGGAGAAGCCGAGGTAAAGCGGCAACTTGTCCTGCGAGATGCCGCGGTGCGGTCGCAACCACGAGCGCAGCCGCGACCAAAACCCTTCCATGGTGTTGACGTGGATCTCGCAAAACCCGTCCCCGTCGTCGTCGCGGGCATACTCGCCTCGGGCGTGGCAGACCGTCTTGTGCCCATAGCCCCAGGCTGGCAGGCGAGCGTAGATGCTATACTCGTCCGTGTGGACGAGGGTGCCCGGGGCGACGGCGGCAGTGATGACCGGCTTGATCGTGGCCTGCTGCACGTTGGCCAGCATGCGCAGCACCACTTGGCCACCGCGCTGGATCAGGCCAAGGATCGGTGGCTTGTCCTTTTCCAGCGTACCGCGTCCCGGCGCGCCTGCCAGCCTGCGACGCCGTCCAAGCCGCCCCTTTTGGCCACCTCTTCCGGCTGCCCCTTGTGCCCGGCCACGACGTAGACCTCGTCGATCTCCACCTCGCCTTTGAGCGTCACCTCCGGGGCCTTGGCGGCCAAGCCGCGGCGCAGCTGCTCCGTCATGGCCTGCACGTCAGACCCGCAAAGGCCCAGTTCGCCTGCGATCTGCCGGTTGGAAAGGTTCAGGCCCATGAAGTAAAGGCACAAGACCCACACCCGCAGCGGCTGATGGTGTCCGGCCAGCACCGTGCCGGTGAGATCGTCGAAGCGGGACGCACACGTCTTGCACCGATATCGCTGCCGAGCCGGCTGCGTGTCGTCGCACCCGTCCCGGACCACCGCAGGGCTGCCGCACCCGGGGCAATGCACACCGTCTGGCCAGCGGTGCCGGCGCACGAAGGCGAAGCACTTGGCGTCGTCCATCAGGCCGGAGAGGTTGACCAAATCGGGTGCCGCCATGAACGCCAGAACTCCTCGAAAGAAAACGCGCGATCGATCATCCCGCCGCTTTCATCACAACAGAAGCCCGTCGGAACCACCAGCCACTCCTCTGCATGTCAACACCCCGGAACCCGACAAGAGCCATCCTGGCAACCGTGGGTATGTGGCTATTCGGCGCCGTACATTAGATCAACGTGGCAAATCGACTGAGGAAAACGCCAGAGTGCTACCATTCAAACTGAGACACTACCCAAGCAAGAGCCAACGTGCTGTTTACCCCCGGGGCCACTGACCCCGGCGTGCTGCAACCTAGCATCTCGCAGCCATTCCGCCCGGCCATACTAAAACACGCGGAGACGCCCATGCCCGAACCCGCCGACCCGTCCCCCGTCATCGTCGAGCACGGTGGTGGCCTGTGCCGCCTTACCCTGAACCGGCCGGACCGTGGCAACGCGCTCGGCCCGGACATGGTGGCGGCGCTGGATGCCGGGCTGTCGGAGGCCGAGCAGGGGGGCGCCCGCCTGGTCGTACTGCAAGGGGCCGGCCGGAATTTCTGCACGGGCTTCGACCTGTCCGGGCTGGAGAAGATGACGGACGCCATCCTGCTGGAGCGATTCGTCCGGGTGCAGCTATTGTTACAGCGCATCCACTCGGCACCGATGACCACGCTGGCCGTCGCGACCGGCCGCACATACGGCGCGGGCGCGGATCTGTTTGCGGCGTGCGACCGGCGTCTCGCCGTCGCGACGGCGCACTTTGCATTCCCCGGCAGTGCATTCGGCCTTGTACTCGGGACGCAGCGGCTCGCGGCGCAAATCGGCGAGAGTGCGGCCCGCACGCTGCTGCTGGATGGGCGGGAGATCGCAGCGGACGAGGCCCTGCGGCTGGGATTGGCGACGGCATCCGTGGTGGGGGACCAGGTCGGGGCCGTGGTGGCGCAGGCCCTGGTCGCGGCAAGCCGGCTCGATCCGGTCACCGTCGGCATGCTCCATCGCGCGACCCGGGTAGAGGACGGCGATGCTGCCCTCGGCACCTTGGTACGGTCCGCCAGCCGTCCGGGGCTGCGGGACCGGATCGCTGCCTATTGGGCGAGCACGCGCCGGGGCTGACGGCGGCGGGTCCACTCCACGCCGTCCCGAGCTACTTGGCGATGACTTGCTGCAACCGATGCCGAACATTCTGGCAGCGATGCCTCCCGTGTCAGCGCTCCGCGACCAGGTCGGGCAGGTCGAACGCAGTCACGGGAGGCAACGGGCCCAGGAACAGCCGGATGTCCACTAGGCAGGTCTGGGCGATACAGCCCTGCGACAGGCCGGACGCGCCCACGTCCAGCGTGAGCACGTTCGGGTTGCCGTGCTTCTCCGGGCCGCCGTCCCAGTCCGGGTCGAACCAGGCACCGGTTGACAGCTTGACCACACCCGGCATCACACTCATCGCGAGCCGAGCAGCCGCGAGGCAACGGCCGCGGTCGTTAAACACCTCGACCACGACGCCGTCGGTAATCCCGCGAGCCGCGGCATCCGCCGGGTTAATGTCGATCGGCTCCCGCCCGGCGATCTTGCCGGCCATGCTGTGCTGACTGGCGTCGAGCTGGCTGTGGAGGCGCCGGACTGGCTGATCCGACAACAGGTGCAACGGGTACTGGGCGGTCTTCGCCCCGCCGAGCCATTCGAGCGGCTCGCGCCAGACCGCATAGCCGGGGCAGTCGGGGATGCCGAACCCGGCAATGCGGGCAGACCCCACCTCGATCCGGCCCGAGGGCGTGCGCAGCTTGTGGATATCGGGATCCTCGCGGAACGGCGCCAACATGACCACCGGGGCGGCATGGGCCGCGACATCAACGATGCCCTGTTCCCAAAACGCTTCGAAGGCCGGCAATGCCACGCCCGATGCCGCGGCCCGGCCGCGGCACTCTTCGTAGAGCCGGACCAGCCAGCCTTTCTCGTTTAGCCCCTCGGTATAGGTCTCCCCCGCGCCCAGTCGCTCCGCGAGCGCGGCGAAGATCGTGAAGTCGTCCCGCGCCTCGCCGACCGGCGGGATCACTTGCCGCATGGCGACGATGTGCCCCTCTCGCATCGCGTAGCCAAGGTCGTTGCGCTCCAGGCTCGTCGTCGCCGGCAGCACCACATCGGCCAGCTTCGCCGTCGGAGTCCAGAACTGCTCGTGCACCACGATGCTCGCGGGCTGCTGCCACGCCCGCAGCAGGCGGTTGAGGTCCTGGTGGTGGTGAAACGGGTTGCCGCCCGCCCAATAGACGAGCTGGATGTCCGGATAGGCGTAGGTTTTCCCGTTATAGGTGAACGGCTCGCCGGGATGCAGCAGCATGTCAGCGATACGCGCGACTGGGATGAACGCCTCCACTGTGTTGTGGCCCTGCGACAGGGTCGGTCCGCCGAAACGGACGTGCGGGCTGCCTATCGAGTTGGTGGCGCCGTAGCCCACGCCGAAGCCGCCACCGGGCAGCCCGACCTGGCCCAGCATGCAGGCGATCGTGACCAGCATCCAGAATGGCTGCTCGCCGAACGACGCTCGCTGGAGCGACCAGGCAATGTTCAGCATAGTGCGTTGCGCCGCCATGTCGCGGGCGAGTGCAGCGATCTGCCCGACCGGCACCCGCACGATCGGCTCCGCCCATGCCGGCGTCTTCGGCACGCCATCATCCAGGCCGAGCAGGTGCCGCTCGAACGCCTCGTAGCCGACGCAATACCGCGCGAGGAAGGCCGGCTCGTGCAGCCCCTCGTCGCGCAACACCCAGGCCATTGCCAGCATCAGCGCCGTGTCGGTGTTGGGCGGGATCGCCAGCCACTCGACCGGGCCGCCCGTGTCTAGGTTGTCGCTGACCGGGCCGATGTTGACGAAGCGCGTCCCTGCGTCCCGCATGGCCCGCAGTCCAGCCTTGACCCGGTGGACCCCGACCCCGCCCGCTGAGATCTGCGCGTTCTTAGCCGGCACGCCGCCGAACGTCACGAACAGCTTCGTGTGTTCCGCCATCACGTCCCACGACGTGTGCGAGGCCTGCAGCTCCTCCATAGTGGCGATGATGTGCGGCATCAGGACGCGCGCGGCACCCAGGCTGTAGGAGTCGGCGTGCCTTACGTAGCCGCCACATGCGTTGAGGAACCGGTGCACCTGGCTCTGAGCATGATGGAACCGCCCGGCGCTGGACCAGCCGTAGGAACCACCGAAGATTGACGCGTTGCCAAATCGGTCCCGCACGCGACCGATCTCGCCGCCGACCAGATCGAGCGCCTCGTCCCAGCCGATCTCCACGAACGGTTCCCGCCCGCGCAGCTCCGGTGCGGCGCCTGGGCCGTGGCGAAGCCAACTGCGCCGCGCTGCCGGCCGGCGCACCCGCAGCCGCATTATGCTTTCGTCCAGCTGATGCAAGCCGATGGGCGAAGGGTCGGTGTCGGCGCGGTAAGGCTTCAGCTGCGGTGCGCCGGTCCCGTCCGGACCGACCTCGTAGACGCCCCAGTGGGAGGCCGTGTAATGCGCCATCAGCGTTCCTTTCGGTGGACGCGGATCAGAGGTCCGGCCGCTGCCATGCGTTGGTCTCGCTCACCACGGCGGCGACGTCGAACCGGCCGCACCGCTCCTTCAGGCTGGTGTCGGACAGCGTCGCCATATCCGCACGGACTTGCAACAGGCCCGCCTGCAGCAGCTCGTCGGCCGCCTTTTGCATCGTATCCACGGGCTTGTAGCCATACAGCCCGTCGGCGCCCGGGATCGCGATCACCGACAGCCGCTTCTTCAGCATGACGACCGCGTCGGCGAGCGCCTGCGGTCCCCGCACGTTGTATGGCTTCTGGTCCAGGTACAGGCAACAGTGGTTCAACACCGTAGCTTCGAGGTTGGCGTCGGCAAACACCAACGGCTGGTAATAGGCCCGGCACAGGACGGCGACCAGGTCCGGCTGCTTGGCCAGCGCGTCTCGGCGCACGATCAGGCCGGACATCCCCACCAAGTTATTCCGCGGCGAGGCCAGCTCGCGTAGTTCCTCTTTCAGCAGGATAGCGATGACCGCGTCTGGGCTGTCGTATCCAGCATAGGCGGCGACCGCGCCGGACCGGAGCGCGCTGGCCGCCTGCGCGCCAACCCCAATCGGCAACCAGGTCACGTCGGTCTGCGGGTTCAACCCGGCCCGCGCCACCACGGCCCGCCCATACAGATAGGCCCCGGACCCGAAGCTCTGGGTGCCGATCACCTTGCCCTTCAGCGCCGCCACATTCTTGATCGGGCTGTCGTCCGGGACCACGACGCGGAAGCCATTGCCCGGGTCAAAGTTTATGATGACGAGATTGGGATCCTTCTGCGCCGCCACGATCAGCGACGCCATACCGCGCCAATTGTGGAATGCTTTGCCCGAGCTGACAGCCTGCGCCGCTGCCGTAGCGCCCGCGGTCGCCTGCACCTTGAACGCCACGCCAGCGTTCCGGCGCACCAGCCCGGCCGAGGTCAGCAGCGACGTGTAGAGCGCGCACGAGACGCTGATGGCCGGGTCGGAGGTGGCGAAAACAATAGTCGGTGCGTCCGCCGCAGTGGCGTCCTCCCTGTCCGGGCTGAGAGCAAGATAGCAGCGGATGCGCGCCGGATCAGCAGGCGCATGGCTCAAGCACCGGTGAAGCGAGGCGCGCGCTTCTCGCGGTTTGCCGCCAGACCCTCCTGCTGGTCGGCGCTGTTGCGGACCTTGGCCAAATCAATGTTGATCCGCATCATCTTCTCGACCGGGCCCGGCAGCAGGATCTCGTCAACCAGGCGTTTCAGGGTCGAGATCACCAGGGGGGCGGAGCCCAGCAACTCCTCCGCCATTGCGAGCGCCTCGGCCTCGTGCCGGCCCTCCTCGACCACGCGGTTGACGAAGCCAACCTCGTACGCCCGCTGCGCCCTCACCTTCGTGCCCAGCAGCATGATCTCCATCGCCAGCTTGTGCGGCATGCGCGAGGCGAGGGAGCTGATCATCCCGCCTGTCAGGCCCAGCTTTGCCTCAGGATAGTAGAAGATCGTGCTGGCGGTGGACACCATCATGTCGCACATCATGACCAGGACGATGCCGCCGCCGACGCACCAGCCGGTGGTGGCGGCGATGATCGGCTTCTCCGTACGGAACCCGACGCCGGGCACGCAGCGCCACAGCTCCGGCAGGTCGGTCACGTCAGCGCCGGAGCTGAACGCGCGGTCGCCCACGCTGCTCAGGATCGCAACGCGCTGCTCCGACCGGTCGAACGCCTGGAACGCCTCCTGAAGCTCGATGGCGACACGGCTGCTGATCGCGTTCAGCTTGGCTGGCTGGTTGATGCGGATGATCGACACCGCACCCTTGGTTTCGACTTCGACGACGCTCATAGTCAGCACCCTGGGTTGATAGTTCTTGTAGTGATTGATCTTGGGCGACGGGTCACGCGCACAGCACCCGGGCGTCGACCACGACGCAGCCCTGGCCGCGCGGACGGACGAGCAACGGATTAATATCCAGTTCCAGCAGCGTGCCGCGCAGGTCGTGCGCCAGCCAGCCCAGCCGTACGACCGCGTCCGCGACCGCCTCGATGTCCAAAGGCGGGCTGCCTCGGACGCCGTCCAGGATCGCCTTGATCTTCAGCCCGTCCAGCATCGCCCGGGCGCGGCGGTGCGAGACCGGGACGGTGGACAGTGCCGCGTCATGCAGCAACTCGACCAGCACCCCACCGGCGCCCACCACGAGGAGCGGTCCGAATTGCGTATCACGCTTGATGCCAAGGATCAGCTCGGCTGCCGCCTTCACCATCTGCTGCACCAAGTAGCCTTCGAGCGGGCCGAGGCTCCGGTCCATGTCGGCCAGCGCGTCCTGCAATGCCGCTTCGGTCGCGATGCCTACCACCACGCCGCCGGCGTCGCTCTTATGCACCAACGCCGCGGAGACCGCCTTCAGCACCACGGGAAATCCGAGGCGTCCGGCCGCCTGCACTGCTTCCGCCGCTGTCCGGCAGACGGCCTGCTGCACCAGTGGAAGCCCGTAGGCGCCGAGCAGCGCCTCCACTGCTTGCGGATCGAGTTGCCCGGTGACGGGCGGCGGCGCTTGCAGGGCCGCGAGGCGTTCGGGCGCGGCCTCGGCGGGCGTAGTGGTCATGCTGGCCCAGGCGCGGACGGTCCGCACCGCTTCGTCCAGTGTGTCGGCGAAGGGAACGTTGCGGTCGATCAATGCCTGGCGCGCTTCGTCTGCTGCATGCCCAGGCGCCATGATGAATAGGCAAGGCTTGCCCGACGCGGCGGCAGCCTCGGCCATCTTTCCCACAGTGTTGGCCAGCATCGGCGCCGTAGTGATCAGCGGCAGGATTACGTCCTCCGCTGGGTCGGCGCCGGCAATGGCGACGGTGGTGTCCGCGATGTCCATCGCCTCCCCTCCGGGCAGCCGACCGCCGAGGTCGATCGGGTTTCCGGCCTGTCCCGGCGAATACCACTCGGTGAGCGCGGCTTGCGTCGTGGACGCGAACTCAGTCAACGGTATGCCGCTTTCCACCAGTCGGTCGGCCGCGATGGCGCCACCGCCGCCCGAGGTGGTGATGATGCAAGCCGACCGGACCGTGCGACCGGCGAAGCGCACCAGGTTGGATGCCAACAGTACCATTGCGTCCAGGTCGTCCATCAGCACGATGCCGCGCTCGCGGCACACCGCCTCCAGTGCCGCGAAGCTGCCGGCCAGGCTGGCCGTGTGAGAGAAGGCGGCGCGGGCGCCCATCTCCGTCCGTCCGGCCTTCACCATCAGCAGCGGCTTGCCCACATCCCGCGCCCGGTCCGCCAGGGCAAGGAACCGAGGCATGTTCTTGATGCCCTCGACGTAGCTGCACACGACGGCGGTCCGCTCGTCCTCGAGCAGGTATTCCACGAAATCGCACAGCTCGAGGTCGGCCTGGTTGCCAACCGATACGCAATGGCTGAAACCGATCCCGCGGTCGCGGGCACGGTCGAACACCGTCGCCATCAGTGCGCCGCTCTGGCTGACGAAGCCGATAGGCGCCTGCGGCAGCGCGTCCACTTCCAGCGCCGGCGAGGAGCACAGGATCACCCGGTTGGCCGGGCTGATCACCCCCAGGCAGTTCGGGCCGATCAGGCGCATCCCGCCTCGCCGCGCCGTGGCCACCAGCTCGGCCTCGATCCGCGCGCCTTCCTCGCCCTCGTCCGAGAATTTGCTGGTGATGATGATGGCGCCTCTGACGCCCAGCTCGGCGGCCTCGGTAATGTTCTCGACCACGCTCGGCCGCGGGACGGCCATTACGATCATCTCCGGCACGGTCGGCAAGTCGCGCAGGGCCGGATAGGCCTTCAGCCCGAACAGATCCGACCGGCGCGGGTTGATCGGGTACACAGTGCCGGCATAGCCGTGCTTGAGGAGCATGCGGTACAGTCGACCGCCGAACTTGGTCTGGTCCTCCGTGGCCCCGATCACGGCAATCGACCGCGGGTTGAGCAGCTCGCCGACCGAGACGGGCGTCGTGCCCGCACCGCCCCCGGGGGCCGCCCGCACTCCGTCTTCGCTCATGGTCCGGGCACCTTCCATGTCTTGGCTTCTGCGGCAATAGCGGCCTCGTCCAGCTTGCCGCATTCTTCCTTGAACGGCTCGGTCGATAGCGCCGCCATGTCAGCCCGCTTCGTGACAAGGCCCGCCTTGAAAAGCGTGTCCGCCGTCGCTTGGATACGTTCGATCGGCTGCCAGCCGAATAACCCATCCGGGCCTGGCTGAGTCGCAATCTTTAGCCGAGCATCCAGGATGTTTAGCGCTTCCTGCATAGCCTGCGCTTCGGACTTATTCGAGGGCTTCTGGTCCGGGTAGGTGCGCCAGTGGTTCAGCACCGTCGCCTCCGGGTTGGCCTTAGCGAACAGGAACGACGTGTACACGGCCCGGCACAGGCCTGCGACGATCTTCGGATATTTCGCCAGGCTCTCCCGGGTTACAATAATCCCCGTCATGCCGGGCAGGTCGTTCAAAGGGGATGTCAACTCGCGCATTGGGCGGCCCAACAACGTGCCGATGATGGCGTTCGGGTTATCGTATCCGGCATAGGCTGCGGCCGCACCGGACTGCAAAGCGCTCGCCGCCTGAGCGCCTACGCCGATCGGCAGCCAGCGTATGTCACGCTGTGCGTCCAGCCCGGCTTCGCTGACCACGGCCCGCCCATACAGGAACGCCGCTGCCCCTAGACTCTGCGTCCCCACCACCTTGCCCTTGAGGTCGTTGACCGAATGGATCGGGCTGTCAGCCGGCACGACCACGCGATAGGCATTGCCGGCATCGAATGCGACGATTACCAAATTTGGATCCAGCATCGCTGACTGGATTTGCGACGTCGTACCACCCCAGCTGTAGAACGCATTCCCGTTGCTGACCGCCTGCGCTGCGGCAGTGGCGCCCGCCGTCGGTTGGACCTTCACGGTGACCGCGGCGTAGCGTTGCGTCAGGCCTGCCGCCATCTGCAGGGAGGTGTAGGGTGCCGTGGCCACGCTGACCGATGGGTCGCCGGAGGCGAAGACGACCTCCTTCGGTTGTGCCTTGAGCTGACCCGCCGCCAGCGACAACCCGGCCGCCAGGACCGTAGCGTGACGCATCATCCGAACCGTTCGCTTGGACATCTCTTTCCCCCTTCGTCCGTCCGCGATCGTGCCGCCGCGGTATGGTGCCGTTACGTTCGCCGCCGCATGCTCCGCGTGGCAAGTCCGATTAATATCTTCATGCCCAGCCCGAGCAGCGCCAGCAGCAGCAGCACCGCGTATACCGCCGGTGTATCGCCCAGGAACGTCCGTTGCTGGATCACATTGCCGAGCCCGGCCGCCGCGCCCGCCAGTTCCGCCGCGATCGCCCCTAGCAAGGCCAGGACAAGGGCGACGTCGAATGACGGTATGATGAAGGCCATCGCGTTGGGCGCGCGCAGGTAACGCAGCTCCTGCCAGGCGGAGGCGCGCATGGACCGGAACAGGTCCACCAAGCCTGCATCGACCTCTAAAAACCCAGCCAACGTGTTGGCGAACACCGGGAAGAAGGCCAGCATCGCCGCGATGATCACCTTTGGCGCCAGCCCGTATCCCAGCCAAGCCAGCAGCAGTGGCGCCACCGCGATCTTCGGGAAGGTCTGGAAAGCCAGCACTAGCGGGTAAAGTCCTTCGCGCAGGACCGTCAGGTAGGCGAACACCGCCCCAACCACCACAGCGCACCCAGCACCCACCAGGAAGCCGATCACCGTCTCCTCCAGCGTGGCGCCGATATCCCCTAGCCACTCGCCGCGGAATACGCCGGTGAAGAAGGCATGTGCGACCTCGCCGGGGGTGGGCAGGATCAGACGCGACACGCCGCCGTAGCCGACCAGCAGGAACCAGACCGCAAGCAACACGGCCAGTGCGCCGACAAAGACGGCCAGGGCGGCCGGGGACGGGAATATCCTTGGTGTACTCCGCCGCCGCCGCCGCACCGGGGCCGAGCTGGCGGCCGGACCCATGTCCGCCAGGCCGCTCGCCGCTGCCGCTTCCGTCCGGCTCATTGCAGCAGCTCCTCGAACGCCGCCCGTACTTCGCTGACCTTATTGAAAAAGCCGTGCTCTTTCCGCAGCGAGCCCGGGCGTTCGTCGGGATAGCCCGGCACCTCGACAATTGCCCCCAACCGGCCCGGGCGAGGCGCCATCACCCCAATTCGGTGCGATAGGAAGACTGCCTCGCCGATGTTGTGGGTGACGAAGATCACCGTCGTGCGGGTGCGAGCCTGGATGCGGCTCAGCTCCTCGTTCAGGCTCTCGCGGGTGAACTCGTCTAACGCGCTGAACGGCTCGTCCATCAGCAGCACCTCTGGGTTCGAGATCAGCGCCCGCACGATGGCTGCGCGCTGCTGCATTCCGCCAGATAACTCGCTGGGGTAGCGGTCGCAGAATTGGGTCAGGCCGGTCAGCGCCAGCAGGCGGTCGGCGTCCGCGCGCACGTCCGCCGCGGGCCGGGTCCGCATAATTTGGTTGGGCAGCAGGCAGTTCTCAATGATGGTGCGCCAGGGCAGCAGGGTCGGCTTCTGGAACACCAGGCTGACGCGCGGATCGGGCTGGGTCACGGTGCGCTCACCTACCCGAATCTCGCCTCCCGTGACAGGCAGCAGCCCGGCAATCATGCGTAGCAGAGTCGTCTTGCCGCACCCGCTCGGTCCAACCAGGCTGAGGAACTCCCCGGGGCGCACGACAAGGTTGACCGGCTCTAGCGCGCGCACCTCCTCCTTGTCATCGATGACGAAGGTCTTGCTAGCCTCTCGGATGGCGATCTCAAGCGCCATACAGACGCTCCATCGCGTCCAGGGACAGGTTGTTATCAGGCATTCGGGATGACGGCGTTGGCGTAGGCGGACACGAACGGCTTGGCGATCCCCGTGGCCGGGTCGAACACGCTGCGGCTGATGCGGCCGATGTTGCCACCGTATACGTGGATGCTGATCGACACGCGGTCGTCGTAGCCATTCGAGACCTGATGGACGTCGCCGTCCGCCTCCGAAACCCGGCCCACCATGCCGGGCATTAGGTGGCTTGTCTCACCGGGTGCCAGGCCGCCCTCCGTGAGGTCGAAGCGGCAATCCCGCTCTGCGCCGCGCAGCATCCCGATCAGGCCCCATACCGTGTGGTTGTGGATCGGCGTCTTTTGCCCTGGACCCCAGACGAAACTTACGACGGAGAACCGTTCCAGCGGGTCGCAGTAGAGCAAATACTGGCGGTAGAACTCGGGGTGCGGCGCAGCGTAGGCATCGTCCAGCCACTCGTCCCCTTGCAGCAGCCCCTGCAGCAGCTGGCTGCCCTCGTCCAGCAGCGTGGCCTCGTCGATACCAGGACGTTCGACCAGCCGGGTCATGCCAGCCAGAAAGTGCCGGAACGGCTCCATGTGCCTCCTCCGCGTGTCAGCCATCCACCACCTCCTGCATTGAGGCCACCCCGCCATCCCCGCCATCCGGTCCCGCGCCGAGCATCCCCAAGATCGCCGCCCGGTCTCCATCCAGGGCCGGCGGCCCGGACCGCACCGGGATCGGCGCCCCGTTCATGCGCAACGGCGAGATGAAGGTACGCGTCTCGGCGCCGTTGGGCAGGGTTAGCGGCGCGACCCATCCCGAAGCGGCGACCTGCTCGTCCGCAAGCGCTTCGGAATAGGTGTTGATCAGGCTGACCGGCACGCCGCTCTCGGCAAAGCGTGCGACCCACTCCGCCGCCGGCCGTCGGCCGAAGCACGCGTTTAGAAGCGCCGCCAGTGCCACCTGGTTGCGGGCGCGGAGGGCGACGTCGAGGAAGCGTGGATCAGCGGCCAGATCTGGCTGGCCGACGATTTCGCACACCGTGCGCCACAGCTTATCGTTCCCGGCGGCGATGACAAACGCGCGGTCCGAGGCCTGGAATGCCTGGTAAGGCGCGTTCCGCGGGTGGGAGGAGCCGAGGGGACGTGGGTTCGTACCGTTACCAAAATACTCGCTGGTCTGAAGCGCGGCGATTGCCAGGCTGGTCCCCAGCATCGGGACGTCCACGTGCGTCCCCGGGCCTCCCGCGCGCACCCGCAGCAGCGCGGCGCAGATAGCATAGGCGCCGTACAGGCCGGCGGTGAAGTCGGCCACCGGCACGCCGCACTTGACCGATACGCCGCCCGGCTCGCCGGTCACGCTCATGATGCCGGATGCGGCCTGCATGGTAACGTCGAAGCCGCCCTGCCGCGCCCGCGGCCCGCTTTGCCCATAGGCCGAGATCGAGCAGTAGACCAAGGAGGGATGCCGCGCCGACAACGCCGGATAGCCGAGGCCCAGGCGGTCCAGAACGCCAGGACGGCTGTTCTCCAACACCACGTCCGCGCCCAGGACCAGCTCGGCCGCGATGGCCAGGTCGGCCTCGGCCTTCAAGTCGAGCACGATCGACCGCTTCCCGCGGTTCAATGACGCGAAGTTCTCGCTATAGCCCTCGGTGTGCGGAGGCCAGTGGCGCAGCATGTCGCCCCCAGGCGGCTCAATCTTGACAACCTCCGCCCCCATATCGGCGAGCAGCAAACCGCAGAACGGCCCCGCGGCCACGTTACAGATTTCGATTACCCGGACATTGTCCAGCGGCAGGGACGCAGGATGCATGTCCACGGTCAGTCCAGCCCGTCTGGGCGAAATCCAAGTGCTGCGGAGATCGCCTCCCCGGCCTTCATGACCTCGGCTGCGAACACCTTGATCTGCCGTGTCTTGAGCCGTGCAGCCGGGCCCGAGATGCCGACGGCCGCGATTACCCTTCTCGACGTGTCGTAGACTGGAACGGCAATGCCGCACACGTCCTTCCGCCACTCGCCCCGATTGATTGCGTAGCGTTGCGCACGGATGCGCTGCAGCTCGGCCCGCAGCGCATCCATGTCCGCAACCGTCGCGTCGGTAAACTGGGACAAATGCGGCTCTACCGCTCTCACGACCTCAGGGGGCGCGAAAGCCAACATCGCCTTGCCGGTCGCGACGCACCAGGCCGGGGCCCGGCCACCGATGCGCGAATAGGCGCGCACTGCATGCAGGCCATCGATCTTGTCGATGTAGATCACCTCCGGCCCGTCCAGGATGGAAAGATGGACGGATTCACCCGTCGCCGTGGCGAGCGCGGCCATTGACCCGTGCGCGACCTTCGCCACGTCCAGCCGTGACATGACGAGCGCCCCCAGCTCCCAGAGCTTCGGCCCAAGGAGGTACGCGCTGTTGGTCTCTTGTTGCCGGACGTAGTCATGGGCCACCAGGGTGGACAGCAGCCGGTGGACGTTGCTCTTCGTAAGCTCCAGATCGGCCGCGAGGCTGCTAATGCCTCGCGCCGCATCGCTGCGAGCCAACGCTTCGATCAAAAGCAGACCTTTGGTGAAAGCTTTGTCCATGCCGACGCAAAACATCCCAGGTTTTACTGTTCCGCACTATAGAACAGCTTTCTGAAATATGCGCATCTCGACAGGCGCTGTCAACCATCCGCGCGTACTAGCGTGGTGCATGTGTCGACGGCCCCTGGAGCGCAAGGGGTTTTGTTTGATCTGGCTCACGGAACGAGTGTGGTCATATGTCCGGCCTCACATGAGGGCTGGCCTCGTCAAGCTATTTCATGGCGTAACTCTCCAAAGTCGCAGTGTCGTGGCATGGCATCATTACCGTCCAAGGCAGAGCTCTCATTCACGCAGGGCCTTCCCTGCAAACCTCACATCCGGCGGGACTGCGTCCGCACCACTGTCCCGCATTCGGGACGGGAGAGCTCCAGGAGGGCGGCACCACTCTTTGAGACGGCGCGAGTGCACCAGGCCGGACAACGGCGACGCCCCCTTGGATCCGTGGGCCCGAGCTGCCGTGCAGCCCAGGCTCAACTCTTGGCGCGGCTTAGAATGCGGGCTTCATGACCGCGCCTCCCGGCACCACGCCTTGCGTGGCAAACCGCCACAAGGCGATCAGCAGCTTTCGCGCGAGTGCCACCACCATCACCTTGCGCATGCGGGCTCCCGTGCCGCCGACGCGCTCGCGGAACCAGCTGACCTCGGCGGAGCCGGGCTGGTAGCGCTGCCAGAGCCAGGCCAGCTCGACCATTACGGTCCGCAACCGCCGGTTCCCGGCCTTGCTGATGCCCTGCTCACGCTCCGTGCCGCCGCTGCTATACGGCGTGGCACAAAGGCCCGCGTAGGACCCGAGCGCCTTGCCACTGGCAAACTCGCGCACGAACGCCTCACGCACCAGAACGGTAACGCTCTGCACGCCGATGCCGCGCAGCGTGGCAAGTTGCTGGATCATCGCGCCAGCTCGGTCCGGCACCTCGTCTTCCAGCACCGCGTCGCGTTCCTGCTCCAGCGCAGTGATTTGCGTGCGCACCAGATCCAGGCGGTCGAGCATGCGGCTGATCTTGGCGTGGGCGTGCGGCGGCAGGGGCGTGCCCTGCGCCGTGCGCAACGCATCCAGGCGCTCACGCCGGTTCCGAAGCAACGGGTTGTAGTCTCCCACGCCCAGCGTCGCCAGCACGGCGCCAATGCGGTTCACCAAAGCCACCCGCTCGGCCACCAGTTCCGTTCGCTCCCGGATGCAGCGCCGGGCATCCTCATCGGCCTCGGCGGGGATCGGCACCATCGAGCACACGCGCGGCTCGCCGCGCAGCCAGGCCAGCAGCGTGCGCAGCAGCAGCTCCGCGTCGATCCCGTCGGACTTGGCCCGCCGCGCCCGGCGGTCGACCGGGACACTTGAAGGCTGGACGACATGCGTCTCGACGCCGTGCGTCGAAAGCCAGCGCGCCAGCCAAAACCCCGACCAGCCCGCCTCGTAGGTGGCGATCACCCGCTCAACCTGCCGGCCAGCCGCCTTCGCCCGCTCCCGGTAGTCCTGGATCGCCGTCAGGAGCGCCTCAGCCGTGGGTTCGATGGTCCGCTTGGCCTTGACGCGCGGCAGGCCGGGCACCTGGGCTGCGAGCACCCAGCTCTTGTTGCTCAGCTCGATCGCGAGCACGAGCGTGCGGTCGTAGTCGGGCGTGGCAGGAACGGGATATAGAACAGGCAAATGCGTCATCACTGGGACCCTCCGGGCTTTGCTTACCGACGGATAATCTAAACCACTCACCGCCAGCCCTCATGGCATCTTCGACGCGGCTGCATGACCGCTGGCCCAGATGGGTTTCGCGACAGGGGTTCCAAACACGGATGCGGCATCGAGATGCCTTTGCAACAAGCGCGGTGTCTTGTTCGTCGGTTCGACAGTTTGCCATCTCCTACGGTTGCCCTTTTGCTCCTCGGCGACGACGAGCGGTCAGGCGGCTTGCGGCTTGCGCCGATAAGCCGTGCCGTTCGCCATCATGGCTCACAGAATGCGGGCCATCTTGTTGGCCAGAGCGACCGCCGCCACTTTGCGCGGCCGGCGCTCCAGCAATTGTAGCAGCCAGGGGCTGGCTGTCTTGCTTCCTGGTTTGGCGTGGCGGATCACCGCCATGGCTCCCACGACCAGCAACTGCCGAAGCCGTTCATTGCCGGCCCGGCTGATGCCTCCGAGAGATTGACGGCTGCCAGTGGATCGCTCCTTCGGCGTCAAGCCGAGCCAGGCCGCGAAGTGGCGAGCGGATTCGAACTGGCCAGGGTCGACCTTCATCGCCACCGTCAGCGCCGTGAGCGGCCCGACACCAGGGATTTCCGCCAGGCGTTGACTGACCGGATGGGCTTTATGTTGCGCGGCGAGGCGTTGATTGATCTCCTCTAGCTGCGTATCGAGTTGCGCGATGCACCGGCCCAGCTGAGCCAGCGCCTGCTTGGCCGCCTGCGGCATGTCGGTTTCAGCGATCTTCCTCAACAGCGGATCGACCTGGGCAATGCCTTTGGCCGCGATGACGCCGAATTCCGCCGCATGGCCACGCACCGCGTTGACCAGTTGCGTCCGTTGCCGCACCAGCAGGTCACGCGCGCTCAGGTCCATCGCCTCAGCTTGCATCTCGGCAGACTTCACAGGCACGAAACGCATGGTGGGGCGGGAAGCCGCCTCGCCGATCGCCTCCGCGTCGTTGCGGTTGTTCTTGCCGCGCTTCACGAACGGCTTGACGTATTGTGGCGGGATCAGCCGCGCCATATGCCCCAACGCTTGCGCAACCCGGCCCCAGTGATGGGAGCTGCCACATGCTTCCAGCACCACCTCGGTAGGCGAGGTCTTGGCCAGGAACGTCTCGAACTGAGCCCGGGTCAGGTCCTGACGCAGGATAGGGCGACCGTGCTCATCAACTCCGTGCAGGGTGAAAACGGACTTGGACGTGTCAACGGCGATGCGCTTAAACTCCATGCCGGACGGCTCCTGTGTTGTACGCTGTGACAGCTCCAATCTTGGCACATGATGCCGTGGGGGCCGTCCACCCCAACACGGATCAGGGGTGCAGGCGCACTAACCCCAAACCCGTCTAGGGTCAGGCGATGCGGACGTAGTTTGGGCGTCCGAGAGCGTGGTGCATGGATCGGGCGGTGGTGCTGAGGGGCAGGGTGACGTGGGGGATCGCTTTCCCAAACTTCGGATGCCCACTGTGCCGTTTAAGCTGAACCAGGACTGCCGTCACCGGCACTGTCAACTTGTCGGGCTGAGGTTGCGACAGCGCGCGGTCAGGACGGCGTGCTCGCAGCTACGCCGAAGCGGTGACGCCGGTGACCTCGGCCCAGGTCTGGAAAGCCTGGGTCCAGGCGGCTCGATGCTGGGCGGCGGGCGTTTGATGGCGGCGAAGCTGGAACAGGTTGCTGATCCCGTCATGGGCAGACAGGAAGCGCTGCGCCTGGCCGGCTGACTTGAAGCGCTTTATCTGCCGCTCTCGTCGTCGCGTGGGTTGGTGCGAGTTCTCCGCCCTGTTGTTCAGGCCTTTGTGCTTCCGGTGCTCGACCGAGGGCATGATCTCACGCTTGGCCGCCCCATAACTCGCCAGCTTGTCGGTGATCATGACACGCGGCGCCCGGCACTGCTTCTTGAGCAGCTTGCGCAGCAGCCGCTTGGCGGCCCGCGTGTCGCGTCGGCTCTGCATCAGGATGTCGAGCACCATCCCGTTCTGGTCCACTGCGCGCCACAGCCAGTGCTTTATCCCAGAAATCGTTATCACGACCTCATCGAGGTGCCACTTGTCTCCAGCCGCGGGCAGCCTGCGGCGGATCTGGTTGGCGAAGACCTGCCCGAACTTCAGCCCCTCCGTTGACCATTCCACTGGCTACGCCAGCGGAACCTTCGGTCAACTCCGCCCACTGCCGCACGGTCTCGTGGCTGACGATGATGCCGCGCGCGGCCAGCAGTTCGTCCACCATGCGCAGGCTCAGGGGAAAACGGAAATAGAGCCAGACCGCATGGCTGATGATCTCGGCCGGGAACCGGTAGCCGGCATAGCTGGGGACAGCAAACGTTGTCATCGCGTCCGCCTACCCGGCTTGGCTCCACCTCGCAAGCCAGCCAGCAGCCAAGTTGACGGTGCCGGCGACACTGTTCGGCCAAGTCAGGCTACGGCTTCCCCGTTTTCGCTGTGCCGCGTGTGGCGGGATCAAGGCTGGCGTTGGCTGGCCATCGCGTTGCCGGTCGACACCGGAGCTGGACCGGCTTCAGGCGCATCTCTCGGCCTTGATGACCTACGGAACCGCCGCTGATGTCTTGGAGCAGATGTTCCCGGTCGATGCGGAAACACATCATGAGACCTTGCGCCCCCATACCCTGACTGTCGGCGAGGCTTTGGGTGAGTGCGCGACGATCAGACCGGGCAAGGCGGCGTCGGCGGTCGTGGTGACCCTGGACTCGACCTTCATCCGCAGCTGCGAGAACGGCGAGCGGCATCTGGAGGTGCGGGTCGGCAATGTCGAAACGCAGTCGGATGGCCGCCAGGTTTTCGGCGCAGTTGCCAAAGCGGATACCGACCTCGGGGCGTTGATCCACCGCAACCTTGACGTTGTCGGGAGAACCGAGGACACGGCGCTGACCGCCTTCGCCGACGGCTGTCCTGGGCTCCGGCGCAGTCTCGCCGACGCCGGCGTCACCACGCGGCCGATGCTCGACTAGTTTCACATCGCCATGCGGCTCCAGCACCTGAAGCAGATCGCCAACGGCTTGTCAGTTGACGACCCGGAGCGGGCGGCGGCGAGAGCGGTGATCGTCGAGGAAGTTGAGCGCCTGCACTGGCGCATCTGGAATGGCAAGGCCAAGGATGCCCAAATCAGCATCGATCGCATCCGCGCGGTCATGCATCATTTTCGGGGCGAGCCGGATCAGCGAAGGTCTACAGCACCCTCACGCAAGCTATGGACCGCCTTGCGCGCGCTGGATGGCTACCTGACCGGCCAAAGCGCCGGGCTGGTCAACTACGCCGAGCGCCACCGTGCCGGCTTGCGGGTCGGGACCGCGATCACCGAGGCGACGGCCAACGTCCTGGTGAACCGCCGGATGAACAAATCACAGCAGATGCGCTGGTCGCGACCCGGGGCCGACCTGCTGCTGCAGGTTCGGTGCGCCGTCTATAATGGCACGCTCGGTTCCGGATTCGGACAGAAGTTCCATCCAGCCAACGATACCTGCCCGCCAATGGCGACCGCCGCCTGACCCCCAATCTTGCGACAGTCCACAGTATGAGAGCTTCAGGCTCCCGACCGCGATTACCCGATGTCCACACATGCACCAAGGTCAGTCGGCTGCACAGAATTCTGCAACACGAATGATGCCAAGATCCGAGCAGGCCATTTTGATCAGAACACCCGCAATGCTGGTCACTAAATTGCGCTCACGGCAGCTTCAGGCCGGGTCGCGAACGCTTGCGGATAGCACATCATTGTGCTAATGACCTTCATAATAAAGAACGACGTTCCAGATGATGGAATGGTATGTTTGAGGATGTAGTGGAAGTCGGAATGATCTTTGGGGTCTCGCTTGTCACCCTCATCATCGCTCTCACTGCGCTGATCTCGGGGCTAGGCGTGAGTTCCACACGACAATTCACGATCGCGGGTAAATCAGCGGCTTGGCCGATCGTTTCTGGGATCATCGTCGGAGCCCTGGTGGGCGGCTCGTCGACTGTAGGCACCGCCCAGGCGGCATTCACCTACGGCTTGCCAGCCTGGTGGTTTACTCTCGGCGCGGGAATCGGCTGCCTGGTCTTAGGAACGGCCTTCGTCCTGCCGTTGCGCCGCGCCGGAGTGGAAACGCTCCCGCAATTCCTCGTCGCCACTTTCGGTCAGCCAATCCGGCCATTCGTCGCCATATGCGACAGCATCGGCATCTTCATCACTATTCCCGGCCAGGCAGCGTCCGCGATCACGCTCTTGGCCGTGCTGCTGGATTGGAGCACGCCGCCGACCGTACTTTTGGTAACAGTGTTGATCATTTTCTATGTACTCACTGGCGGAGTCATCAGCGCCGGTGTTGCCGGTTTCGTCAAATTGGTGATCGCCTTCACGGCACTTCTAGTATTCGGCGCAGTCGCACTCTATTTATCGAACGGCTTAACGTCGCTTCAGACGGCCTTGCCAACCAGGTATTTCAGCCTTTTCGGAAATGGATTCTGGCGAGACATTGGCAACGGGCTCGGCATCGTCTTCGGCGTATTGACCACGCAGGTCTACGTTCAGGCCGTGCTATGTGGACGTGATGCGCGGCAGGCACGGATCGGCAGCGTGGTAGCGGGGATCGGCACCACCGTATTTGGGCTCGGCGGCGTCTTGGTCGGAATGTTCATGCGTGTGCACGAGCCAAACATCGCGGCCGCGCAAGCCCTACCGCTGTTTGCCGCACATTACTTCTCGCCGGTCATGAGCGGGATCATGCTCGGATCGATATTAATCACCGTCGTCACGTGTGCGGGCGGGTTGGCGCTTGGCATTGCCACGATGTTCACGCGGGACCTTTACCAACATTACATTCGTCCACAAATGGGGGATCGGGAAGGTTTGCTTGTGGCGCGCGGCCTTATCGTGGTTGTGGTCGTGGCTGGCGTGCTGATTGGCGCAAGCGACTTTCTAAAACTCATCATCAGCTACAGCTTTCTTGCCTTCGCATTTCGTGCCGATGCCTTGCTTGTGCCGGTGATCGTGGCGGTCATCGGCAGTCGAACCCGCTTAAGGTCTGCTGGCGCTGGTATCGGGGCGTTGATGTGCGGGATGGTTACCGACATTGGCTGGAATCTGATGGTCGCTCCAGGCGGTGCGGCGGTCTTTATTGGGCTGATTGGCAGCTTTATCGGTCTGCTGGCAGGTCACGCCCTATCTTCAGTCATTGAGGGACGAACCGTTGTAAAGCCTCAATCGGAAACTTCGGTTAAAAGAAGGAAAGAAGAGGAAAATGAGAATGTGGAACGTCAAGACCTCCGGTGAAACGTTGGGGTGTCGCATCGATGGAATGGACTTGAGCAAGCCGTTCGGGCGTGACGAACTCGGGTTCACCCTGCGTGCTCTGGCCGAACACGGTGTGGTGTGCTTCCCCGACCAGTGTTTAAACGCGGCGCACCAAGTCGCGTTCAGCCGCGCCTTCGGCGAGCTGGAAGTCCACGTGTCCGGCGCTTATCAGGAGCCTGGGCATCCCGAGATGATGATCCTCTCCAACATCGTACAAGACGGTAAGCCCGTCGGCCTTGCCGACGCCGGCCAGGACTGGCACACTGACATGTCGTTCAGCAAGACGATCGCCTTCCTGAACGTGCTTTACGCGTTGAAGGTCCCGCGCCGCGACGGGCGGCCTCTCGGAGCAACCCTGTTCGCCAATATGGCAGACGCGTATGATGCACTTTCGCTGGACATGAGGCAGCGCGTCGATGGCCGTACCGCGACCCACGATTTCGAAAAGTTTTGGGAGATGATGCGGAGCCGGAAAGGGGACGCCACGAGCCGTCCTCCTTTAACCGACGCGCAACGACGTCAGAAGCCGCCGGTATCGCACCCAATGGTAATGGTGCATCCGATCTCCGGCCGTAAGAGCCTCTACGCCGATCCCGGCTATACGGTCCGGATCGACGGCATGCCTCAGTCCGAAAGCGATGAAGTGCTCAAGGTTCTGTTCCAGCACCAACTCCAACAGCAATTCCAGTACGCGCACAGGTGGAGCGAAGGCGACGTTCTAGTTTGGGACAATCTCTGGACACTGCACAATGCCGAGGCCGACTATCGCGCCGACGAGCCACGGCTGATGAAGCGGTGTCAAGCCATGGCGGACTTGGTGTTCACGCCCGAATTCGCCCACCTGGCACGGGCGGCTGAACACGGACCGCACGTGGCCGCTTAAACAGCGGCCTCCAAGGGTTCAGCTAATCAATCCGCTCGCCTCCGAAAGGATTGATCAAACCGTGAGCAAGGACAAGGTAGCCTCGCTACAGGAAGTAGTGGACCGCGTGCCGGACGGCGCCTCGCTCGCCCGGGGCAGTAGCTTCCTCCATCACGGACCTTTCGCGTTCGTGCAGGAGCTGATCCGCCAACGCAAGCGCGGGCTCGAAATCGTCAACCAATCGCCGGGCTACGACATTGACATTCTCCGCCGTGCCGGCTGCGTCGCACGGGCACGGGCCGACATCGTAGCGACTGGCCGGCATCGTAGCGGTGGAACGTAATTTCGATTTAGCACCCTATTATCGCCGCGCGGTGGAACCGGCCGAAATCGGGCTGGAGGAAAACGCCTGCGCGACTTCGACCGCCAGGCTGCGTGCCGCCGCATTCGGGGTGCCGTTCCAGCCCGGCGGAGGTCTGCAGGGGTCTGATATTCCGGAGCTGGACGGTTGGGCGGCTATCGAGGACCCCTACGGGTCGGGCCAGAGCGTCTGGGTGATCCCCGCGTTTCGTCCGGACTACGTGGTGCGGGACTGTCGCAAGTTTGGGGGTCAGGCGGCGATCGCCATCGGTGGGCATAGATCGTTGGCTGGCTGGAATCGCTGTCCGAAGCCGGAACCGAGCGTGCCATTATAGACAGCGCAACGGACGTGCAGCAGCAGATCGGCGCCGCGTCGCGACCAGCGCATCTGCGGTGACTTGTTCATCCGGCGGTTCACCAGGAAGGGGACTGTCGCAAGATTGGGGGTCAGGCGGCGATCGCCATTGGCGGGTATGGATCGTTAGCGGGCTGGAATCGCTGTCCGAAGCCGGAACCGAGCGTGCCATTATAGACGGCGCACCGAACCTGCAGCAGCAGATCGGCCCCGCGTCGCGACCAGCGTATCTGCTGTGACTTGTTCATCCGGCGGTTCACCAGGAAGTTGGCCGTCCCTTCGGTGATCGCGGTGCCGACCCGTAAGCCCGCGCGGTGCCGCTCGGCGTAGTTGACCAGCCAGGCGCCCTGGCCGACCAGATAGCTATCCAGCGCGCGCAAGGCGGTCCACAGCTTTCGTGAAGGTGCTGTAGACCTTCGCTGATCCGGTTCGCCCCGGAAATGGTGCCTGACCGCGCGGATACGATCGATGCTGATTTGGGCATCCTTGGCCTTGCCGTTCCAAATGCGCCAGTGCAGGCGCTCGACCTCCTCGACGATCACCGCCTTCGCCGCCACCCGCGCCGGATCATCCGCTGACAGGCCGTCGGCGATCTGCTTCAGGTGTTGCAGCCGCATGGCGACGTGAAACC
>JAABVA010001322.1_pt1 | contig 26934 bp, 19 predicted proteins | sample 5560331 | NCBI WGS metagenome assembly JAABVA01 (sample SAMN12812661, study PRJNA571458) | rock metagenome | isolation source: Antarctica rocks | place: Antarctica: Victoria Land, Mt New Zealand sud | collected 2016-01-07 | reverse complement strand
TTACGCCTTCCAATAGCCCTTCCCCCAGCGCAGCTGTCACACCCGCGTCGATGAAGTTGAAGGATATGGCGGAAGACTTTGCGATTAAGTTGCCGGAGAACATGCTTACGCCAGCCGAGATACAGGGATATTTTCTCACGCGGAAGAAGGACCCACGGAGGGCGCTGGAGGAGGTGGATGAGTGGAGGGATCGGTTGATTGAGGCGAAGGAGTCGGGAAGTAAATTGGGTCCTGCGCAGTAACCGGAGACGGAGAAGAGTGAGAGGGCATGAATAATGTTGAGAAAACCGATACAGTAGAATTTGTAATTAATTACAGATCTATTTACATTAGCCGTTCTTCATCTTGAGTGTGAAATGCGGGATAGCCCTACGCTGTAGAACACTACAATTCCCTGCCCGAGCTTCGTGTGGCAAAAGATCAATTCGAATCCGGACGAGCCTCGGAGATCCTCTTCACGGAAATTGGGCGAGCCTTTTTGAAACACCATGTCGAACATATACTGGGTGTTATCCTTCTTCACAATCATTTCCTCTTGAATCCCGACGAAATACTTGTTAATGTCGACTCTGTAGCAATCCCATGGGACGCTAGAAGCGGCTCAAGAGAGCTCACGGATGTCAATGCCAGTGCCTGGCGCTTCACCGAAAAGGGCATCGCGCCATATAAGTTCGCCCACGCGGCTGCGGGGATGCCTCTAGACGACCGCCATATGCAAGCATTCTTTGTCGAACTCGGCGCCATACTCGAGAAGTGGAACTTGGCCAACGTTCTTGGCATCTGCTCTCTAGGAGAAAACCCCATCGATAGACCTGCTACCATGGAATTCACTGTTGAAGCAATAGGAGCAATAGGAGGAGCAGTGGGAGTATGAGCAATAGTAGGAGCAGTGATATTGCACTGCCTGCTAACCTTGTTAGTACTAGTGCCGATTTGTGCTAACCTAATAAGTACTAGCGGTGGTATGCTTCGACCTCATGTGAAAATCTAGATAGCCAACTTTAGACAATTATCAGATTTACACTTCATCATATAAGAGGAAAGTAAATGGTCGACAGGTTCGTCCTTGAATCAGATATGTGCGTAAGAGTTTTCTGACTTGCGCTCTAGATCAAGAACATTGTGATAACTGCTCATGCTCTTGCTGTGAGCGAGGGGAAGCAATTGTCGCGATCGCATTTGGACGTTGTCATTGAACTCGACGAGGAATTCCAGAAGGACTACAACGGCGCTGGTCAAATTACGAATAGGTCATCCTATGCATAGGCCTTACAGTGAAGTTCGGTGCATTTACAATGTTCCTCGTTACAAATCCATGTATTTTCGAACGTAGCTGGCGCGATGGTTGAAGCAAATTAATGAAACATTGATTTCGTCCGCGCTTGTGTAAAGACACAGTTCTTTGTAGATAATCCGAGCAATCGGCAAGACAGTCTGTGTTACAAAACCCGATAGGAACCCCAGCGCTGCATATCGGACAATCATACGTGTTCCTTTCCTGATTGTAAAGAATGAGATGCAAACAGACTACAACTCGATGAAATCACCCTGGAAGAAACGAAAACCAGTCAACTCTTCGCCGTCGAGATGTTCCAAAGCATGCTTAGCGTTCTTTTCCACTGCCAACTCCCTCGCAGTGCGTCCCGTCATGTCTCTAAATGTTACGTCTGCACCTCCGTCGATTAAGATCTTCGTCACTCTCCCATAGTTTCTTTGAGCAGCGTAGTGTAACGGGGTACATCCACACCTGTCTATAGGAGACACTTCGGCTCCTCTGCCAACAAGTAAACTGACTGTCTCCTTGTCCCGCCTATCGACCGCTACATGTAATGGCGATTTCCCCTCGTGATCCCGAGCAGACAAGCCAGATCCTTTGTCAACAAATAGTGCTACCGTTTCTGTAGACCTACTCATCACCGCTAGATGTAACAGTGTTTGGCCCTGTTTATGAACGCCGGACAGGTCTGCTCCATGCGAAAGAAGCTCTGCTACAGTCTTTTGGTGCCCGCCCTTCGACGCCCAGTACAACGCCGTTCGCTGATATCGATCCTGTTCTGCTACAGAGGCCCCGTGTTTTATAAGCAAATGTATTATCTCGTGGTGGCCTCCTTCCGCGGCTTCTAAGAGCGGCGTTGAGTCGAAAATGCATCGTGGTGAGGGCTGAACGCCTTTTTCAAGTAAATCCCTGACTTTGGTCAGATCCCCTTTGCCCGCGGCAGTTGCAAGGACAATATCCTCTGTTGTTTGACGAATCGGCCAAAATGTGAACACACTTTGAACAATCCTATTCAGGTATGTATAGCATATTCCAACACTCCCCCATGTTATGCATACCTTATATTCTTCCGATTGCCATGGTTGTTTTCCGGATGTGTGATTAATTATGTCATAACACATTTCAACATCCTCGTCCAAAGATGCCATGGACGTTCTGCAAGTTGGGCAACAGCTAGTCTCAAATGCAGCTTTAGCCAAACAGGCTTCGTGTGCCCAATACGGGCATTCACATCGCAGAGTCACCGCCTCATCCCCAATCTGCAAACCCTCCGTACAGATGAAACATGACTCCGCAGCCATGCTTTCGTCCACGTTCTTTCGGTATACAACATTATTGTGCAATGTGGTAATGCTGTCGCGATAAGCTTTACGCAGTGCACCGGGGTCCAGGATAAGCGCCTCCATTTGGATAAAGAGCTAGATGTCGAAGGAATTTAGACCTAATCAACAACCTTCCCTAATTCTATCAGTAGTGCAGTTGGAGATTGGTTCTCGCCAGATAAATGCCCAAGCGATATAGGCGCGGATGTCCGACGGTGTCGTGGGCCAGAGATTACCTTGGAGAGGGTCTTCTTTGGAAGTAAAAATCCAGACTTGCTTCGAAGCTTGGCATGACATCTGCCTCAGTACGGCGGGCATCGCGCGCTTCTACGCAATAATGTTAGTCATCCAAAACGCGCATTTTGTTTCCCACCATTCCTCCCCATCTCTCACCAACCTTTCGCCCATGACTTGAGGCTTTACACACAGCCTTGCTAATCAGGATTTCTCCGAGACACCACAATCGCAACAGGATAAGGCCCGGCACCTTCTGTCTTGAGATGGCGAACCTCTCGCAAGACGATCGCACCATCATTGCAGAGCGTCCTTTGGACAACGCTCTAGATCATTTACGAGATTCACTTCAAAAAGCAGAGCAGATTCCGAGCCAGGTTCCCTCTCTTAGTGCTGCTATCGATAGTTCCGACCAAGGACCTCGAAAGGCAATATCGAAACTCCTCAACACCTTGGAGGGCCATGAGGTAGCCCTTGATCTTCGCTCAAAAACTGGAAATCGAAATGTGGCTTCTGATTTACTAGGAGTTCGTGAGCGCGTCCACAAGGGCGACTTCAACTACGAACACTACCGTGCGCTATCACGACTTGCTATCAGGAAGGCATCGGACTTCGATATCTGGAATGCTGTCCTCAACCTCATCAGCACACTCTCACGGATAACACCTCCCCCATCTCGCCCGTCATTCACATCCTCATACAAGCAGACGCCTTGGTCCTTCAACACGGGCAGCTTCGCAGACACATCCGAGCACAGGAATCAGGTCGATGACGCGCTGAAAGAAGAACTTCTCCCAAGCCTCCGACTCGATATCCCTGACCTCGTCCACGCCGTCTTCGGGCAGGTCCCGCGACTTGATGAGCTGGCAGAGGAGGTGTTCGATACATGCCGGGAAGGAGATGCACCACTCTACATACACGGCTCCGGTTGGACGAAGTGGCCTCCGAGTGCCAAGGAGGAACTTGTACTGGAGTGGCTCCAAAGCCTTATGGCGCGCTTCATGGTCTGGGTTCATGAACGTGGCTTGCATCCTGCATACTGTCGGTGGATATACCAAGGGCCTGGAGTCTACCTCGACGGATCCACTGCTAAACGGAAGATGGACGTTGGTATTACAGCACATCATGGACAGAGCAAGAGAGGCGATGAAAGAGGTAACGAGAAGACCGATATACCAATCTCCGATTGGGCTCAGATCCTCGTGGCTGGAGAGTTAAAGAGCAATCCCATCGAAGATGGGCAGACTCCAGCATGGCTGGACCTGGCCACGTACGCTCGCGAGGTTTTCCGCACGCAAGACCGGAGGTTCGTTCTTGGGTTTACCCTGTGTGGATCCCTGATGCGGTTGTGGCAGTTCGACCGGTCGGGCAGCTCCGGATCTTCCTCGTTCGATATCAACGAGGACGGGTTCAAATTCGTTCATGCCATGCTCGGCTATCATCTGATGAACGACATGCAGCTCGGTCTTGACCCCACAATTCGGCAATCAGACGGCAAGTGTTACGTGGAGATCACTCGAAATGATCAGATCGAACGACTCATTCTTACGCAGCTCATCAAAAAGCAAGCGGTGATTGCTGGCCGGGCGACGACTTGTTGGAAAGCGTATCGCGACGGAGACAAATCGAAGGAATCTCTCATCGTCAAAGATTCATGGCAGTATGAGGAACGACCTGAAGAGGGGGAGCTCATCAAGGAGGCAACGGATAAAGGCGTGCGAAACATCGCTCGGTACTATCATCACGAGACGGTGCAGGTTGGCGGGAAGAACGATGACACCATCGAGAATGTACGGAGAGGGTTGATGAAAACATGCGGTCGCACTACATTCAGACAGAGATCCTTCGTTGAGTCCGAAGTACCAACCTCGGAATCTTTGGGGAGAGCTGTGGCAGGCCGAACTCAAAGTCCAAGTCTATCGCGCAAGCGATCGTCAAGTTTGGCCCAGATGACGCCGCCACCTAACAAGAGGTCCTGCTCAAGCCGTCGATCAAGGGATCCAGCGACGCCTACCCATAACCGAAACCGTCGACGTGTTATCACTCGCGATGCCGGCAAGACCATCCAAGAAGCGACTTCTCTCGTGGCTGTCCTGAACGGATTGGTTGGGGCTATCAATGGTACGTAGCGCATCTTGAGCGCCGCGAAGCTCGCTAATGGGTTCCAGGGCACGAATCTCTGTTGGACGCCGGCATCCTCCATCGTGACATCTCCCATGGAAATATCATGCTCACCGAGCAAGAGGATGACGGGTTTCTAATCGACCTCGATCTCGCAGTCAGACTGGATGACAACACAGCATCTGGGGCACCGAGCAAGACCGGTACGAAGGTGTTCATGGCGATTGGTGCACTCAAAGGCGAGCATCATAATTCCATGCATGATTTGGAGTCATTCTTCTGGGTGCTATTCTGGATCTGTATCCACTGGGATGGACCTCATCGGAAGCGAAGGATAGTAACAGAATTCAAGGACTGGAACAAAAAGTCAATCAAGGAACTTGCGAAGTTGAAGATTGGACTGGTTCTGGAAGATGATTTTAATAAGGAAATGAAGGTCAACTTCTCTGAATACTGCAAGCCGTTGATTCCTTGCATGCAGGAGCTGTGGAAGGAGGTCTTCCCAGGGGGGAAACGGTGGCTTAGTGAGGATCGAGAACTTTACTCCCGGGTGGCTGATGTTCTTGAAAGAGCAAGGGAGAACTTTGCAGACAAGTTGGCAACATTGTAATACTAATCTTTTGATAGTATCAATACGACTTAGTATTACTGAGCGCTCGCTACGTTATGGTCGATATAAACCTTCACTTCCTTCGTCCATTGCTATGTTCAAACGAGCGTCGACTTTCCTTATTGGCAGAACTGGATCTCCAATCAACATTGCCCAAAGAACTGTTTGAAGCACCGAAGATTGCGGGCACTGAACCATTCATGGCGATCGGTGTCCTCTCCGGTAAAGAACCGAGCTACATGCATGACTTGGAGTCGTTTTTTTGGGTCCTGTTCTGGGTCTGTATGCGTTGGAAAGGGCCCCCCAGTACACGCCCGCATGTCACGTTAATCCAAAACCTCCACCAGTTTAGGACAGACATTATCGATGACAGAGAATACTTGGGTGACGTGGCAAATTGTTGCTTCACGGGTTACTGTAAACCTTTGATTCCTTGCTTAAGAGGGCTGCATAAGATTTTCTTCCCTTACGGTACGTATCGGAGAGCGGCCGATCGACTACTTTACACCCAAGTGAAGATGGTGCTTGTGCAGACAAGGGAGGACCTAGGGGTTGCAAGGAAGAACTGTTCGGAGAAGCTCGCAACGTAGTACTAAGCCTTTGATAGTATCAATACGACTAAGCATTACTAGATGTCCACGGCCACTCCAACCTACGGGACGTATTCTTGAATGAAAGCGGTATTTGAGAAGGCAAGAGAAGATCCGAAGATTTTAGTTGGATGAATGTATTAAACTGAATGGAATAGACCTGAATTGGTCTCTATGAATAAGCTTTCACTTTCATGCTTGATGTCGAGAGATAGTGCCAACCTATAAGCTCCTTGCGGTCCTTATGGCCCTTTCAAGGGCTTCCAAAAGCTTAGGCCATTTCCTACTTTTGTAAATACCTATGTAAAATGTCACAGGAAAAACCCCTGTCGATGAGAAGCTGGACCATTTGATCACATTGGAACCCCGTCACTGCAGAGTCCAGTGGCGTTGCTCCCTTCTTGTCCCTCGCAGATACGTCAGCTCCTCTTTCAAGAAGAATGGTTGCCACTTCCGTACGTCTTGCCAGTCCAGAGATCCTGTTCATTATCGCTAGATATAACGCTGTCTGCAGATTGTGCTGTCGGTCAGAGACACATGCGCCGAGCAACAGAGTGATTTTCGCCATATGGTCATTGACGGCAGCACTCATGAGTGGCGCTCGTTCAACTTCCCGCCGAGCTGGTGCACCTTTTTCCAGTAATCCTGCATACAATTAAGTCATTCCGCTTATCACCAGTATTGCGATTCAGGTGGGTTCGGCCCGCGCCGAGACTATTGCCAGACGAATCAGAGAATTTTCTAGCACCGGGTTTGTCCTCGGCTATGCAACGCTTGAGCCTTGGGCCTTTTTCTAGAAATAGAAACTAGGACGAATTGGATGCTGGAGCCGGAAGTGGATGCTATGCGGAAGGATGAGGCGCAGCAAGAAGGTTCGAGAACACTTGAAGGTGACCACGAAAGACATCGGGATGAGTGTTCTGAGGGCGAGACTGTTAGTCCACAACAGACTGTAAGCAAACGAGAGCGACATAGTCAGACAGATTTATCTTCAAATCAATTAGAGATGAGCAACTTAAGCACTGTTTTGCTACACTTTATCTATAAGAGAACCAGAGCGTTTTCATCACGTGATGGAAGTTCTTTCCCCCGGGGCAAAGAACTTCCATAGTGTGACCAGACAATGGGAAGTGAGACAAATCAGGGATGGCGTGTAAATATGAGCAAAGGAATCGGAAGTACCCGCCAATGGAGCACTCGTCAGGGATAGATCCTTTCAAAAGTTGAGGGGAGTACTGGCCGGGGGAGCACTCGCCAGGGGAGTACTCGTCAGGCAAATCCTTCAAAAACTGGGGGGAGTACTCGCCAGGAGAGTACTCGTCAAGGGAGTACTCGCTAAAGGTAATCCTTCAAAAACCGAGGGGAGTACTAGCCGGGGGAGTGCTCGTCAGGAGAGTACTCGCCAGGGGAGCACTCGCCAGGGCTAGATCCTTTCAAAAGTTGAGGGGAGTACTGGCCGGGGGAGCACTCGTCAGGCAAATCCTTCAAAAACTGGGGGGAGTACTCGCCAGGAGAGTACTCGTCAAGGGAGTACTCGCTAAAGGTAAATCCTTCAAAAACCGAGGGGAGTACTAGCCGGGGGAGTGCTCGTCAGGAGAGTACTCGCCAGGGGTTGATCCTTCAGGAATGGACGGGGAGTATTCGCCAGGGGAGTACTCCCTTTAATTTTTATGGGATTTCCCTTGGAGAGTACTCCCTTTGATAGTACTCCCCCTACGAGTACTTGTTGAAGCAGCGATAGGTGTAAGTGTGTAGATTCTATGGAGATGGAGGTTCAGCTAACTAAACCAACAGATACCCCTGACTAACCCGATTAGGATAGGTCCTGAGCATCACATGCATCAACAGTACTCCCCTGGTGAGTACTTCCCTGGCGAGTACTTCCTTTAATTTTGTGGGATTTATCCTTAAAGAGCACTCACTTTGGTAGTACTCCCCCGACGAGTACTTGAGCCATGAAAGCACTCATTCATTGGCTAATGTCAAAGTGTCGCGATCTCACCGAGTTCGAAATAGTTTACAATTATTTAAATTGAATGGCCGAGTCTGCTGGAATTGAGTTATCGACCAAATCTACCAAATCGACGATACTTTGCGTTAGCTTCTATATAGCAAGATCTTTTGGATGGTCAATGAGTCGGCGCTACTGTAATTAGCCAACAAGAACTTCCGGTAAGTATGCTGATGGTGTGAACAACTTTTGGTGTGCACCACAGCCAATGGTGTGAACCACGCCTCGTGGGGTAGACCATTTTGGGTGTACACCACTGCTGGGGGTGCGAACCACGCCTCATGGCGTGGACCACTTTTGGTGCACACCACGGCTGGTGGGGTGAACAATGGTTGGTGGTGCAGAAGGGAGCCAGAAGTGGATGCTAGGAGCGAAGAGTGGACGCTGTGTAGAAGGATGAGGCGCAGTAAGAAGGTTCGAGAATGTTGGTGGGTAGCGATAATTTATGACTCGACAGATCGAAAACATCGTGGTAGATGTCATGAAGACGAGGTTGCTGCAATCGAGCTATAAGAGGACCTTGATAGATTTCGATGGCTCACGATTGCGCTTGATGGATATTTGAGGTAGACGGATGTGGTGGTTTTGGCAGGTTAGAGGATAGCATCTAGACATGATTGGGAAGGCGTTTTTTTTTTTTTTTGCCTATGCTCTTGCTATCCAATGAAATGGCGAAAGTCATCGCCAACAAGGAAAGAAACCAAGAGGATCTCCCCCAATGCAAACGCCAGCGTTGGCATGACCATGCGTCAGGCATAGACCTCAGGTAACACCCCTCAGTGTCCATCAATACCTTTGAAGCTTTCTAATTTCTCCGCACTCTTTCAATTCAGTTCCAACGTCATTGTCAGACAACTCCTCTCGGTCTTCACATATCCGTTCGAAGCCTTCAATATAATTTTCTTTTAATCCTGGAAAAGAGGTGACTGAGCTTAAGCAGCAGTCTAAGCTGACTTTACATCCATTTGAACCTAAAGGCATATTGTTCCCACAAATAGATACATTATGTTGCTCAACGGCCAACACTTTGGCTAGCCCGCTTCCGAAACTGAGCGTTGGCGTTAATCGGGTAAGTCGGTTTGTAGAGAGAGCATTGGATAAGGGGGATGCAGATGCTTAGGAAACCGTTAGCCTTTTAACTCAAATGTTTCACAGAATACACAGTGGAGAAAGTAATAACGCTTAGACTTCAGTGTTTCGTACATAGTCATTAGTTCTATTGGTAATGTGAGCAACTCCAACAACATTTGTGCCCACAGTTGTCGCAGCCAGTGACTGTAAATATGCAGTATCCCGACCTATTCGGCCCTTGTCCACATCGGCAGCATCTCCAGTATCCGCGGTATGTGGAGTGAGGGCAATCACTTCTCTCGCAAAGAGACTGTGTCTGATTTGACTCAGTCACGGATCGATTGGAGCAAGCGTTTCGTTGTCCTGTAGCTGGGTTGACTGCAGCGTTCGAACAATGAACGGTATTTTGTCGATAATGAATACCACAACGATGCCAATACCGATAAGTTTGACACATCTTGACGGATTAGAACAAAATAGAGACCGACACCGGAAGCCCGAGAACTTCTGGTTTCGTTAACGTATTTCGACGACCAGAATTCCTCAAAAATTGTCTGAAGAAAGGACAAATGAATGAGAATTGGTGAACAGAGCTGATTAAAGCATCCAGGAGAGATTGTAACATAAAACGCATGATCTTGACTGTTATTCTAATTGAATGGAAGAACAGCATCTCTACCCTGAATGACAGGGTGTGTTAGAGTGTGACTCCCGTCTGGGGGCAGTAGGCAACAATAGGCAACAATATGCAACAGTGCCACCGACGTAAAGACTCGACGAGCCTATATGGCGCCACCAATCCTGATTGGGAAGAACACGACCTGTATCCTCTATCAACCCAAAAGGTGTTTGGCCTTCCAGGTACAAGCTATTCTATTACGATAGACCCGGGTTTAAAGTTTGCCGATCGGGTTCGGCAAAGGAGCTCTACCGAATTTCAGATTGCCAGCTTTTTGATTCTTTCCCTTACGAACTTCAAGCACGAAGCACCCCTTCACCGCCGTTGGATCACCCACTCGCCGCTCTATCATGCTCTATCATGCTCTATCATGCTCTATCATGTCTACTCGGTCAACCTTCCCTATGATTAGCACTACTGAGGAGGTGAAGTGCGGTGTCGGTTCCGACTGCGAGATCACTCTTGTTTGCAACAATAGACGCTTCATCGTTCTTTTATCACGCTGTCCTCTGCCAGCCTTTGACAACCTTAACTCCATCGAAGGGACATGTCTGAAAAGACTCGATGGCGCTCTGGAGTCGAGAGATCCATTGGAAGTGGACAATGCTATCGAAGAGATCTCTGGCTTTGTCGCAACGCTGTGTCAGTCCACATTTCAGGAGTTTGCTTCCGTTATTGAAAATGAGTTTCCAGTGATAGATCTTGATTCCTGTCTGAACCCAAAGACCTTTAGGCTCAAAGTGGTGACGGTTGACGGAAAGCCGAAAGTCATTAGATGCAACGGCAACGACATCACCCACTCAACGTTTTCAGGCTTGCACTTGCGGACGACGGCTGCCGACCTCAATCTGCCAAAGTTCTCCCCGAAGCAGGTCAAGGTGTTGGAGAAATATAAGGGAACAAGTGTCTTGAAGGTTTCAGCACGTGGCCAAGTGATGTGCTGTAAGGTGGCCGATGACCGGACTCACATCGCTATCGATCGAGAGTTTCGTTGTCTCCGACAGGTATCAGCTGCCGGGTTCGATCCTCCACTGCGCATACCAAGGCTCTGTGGAGTCATCGGATCAGGAAATGATAGTGTCCTGGGGATTCTAATAACCAACATCACGCCGAATCCAGAAACTCCGAGACTTGGTCTGATTGACATCAACGCCGTCGCAGTCTCTCGGAGAAAGAAGTGGGCAAGCCAGATCGAAGAGATCATCGAGAAACTTCATGATGTTGGAGTAGTATGGGGTGATGCAAAAGCGGACAATATTCTCATCGACAGAAATGACGACACTTGGGTAATTGATTTCGGAGGGGGGTGGACAGAACATTGGGTCCACCCAGATTTAGCGGACAGTGTGAAGGGTGATTTACAAGGTCTTAAGGGTATCTTCCATTTTCTAGGAGTACCCAAATCCGCACCTTAAACTGGCGCAGGCCGTGGAGACGCAGCTTCCCTACGATCTGATTTGGCCACCAACTCCTTCCCCTCAGTCACTTTACCCAGCATTTCCGCAGCCTGCGCAGAACCCTCATAGGCTGGAGGAAAATGGCGTTATTAGTCGAGACTGCTGCCTAACAAATGACATGTGTGACCCCGCAAGTTTGTCACTTTTTCAATATTTTTGTTCTTGTTCATCTTTACAATAGATTGAACATGGCAGAAGACGAAGCGTCAGTAATCAATATTGACCCCAATGGTGATGCTACTCTGGAAGTCTCTTGTCCCGATGGCAAAATACATCTCAGCGGAGTTTGAGGCGAGAAGGGCTGAAGTCAATATGAGCTTAGTGAACGCGATCGAGAGCCCAATCACTAGTCTCTTTCAAGAGTCATCATGCACGGCCACTTTTCAACTAGCTGGGCAATATCTCGACAGCCTCCGATCGTGTCAGTTATGGCCTGTGGCAATAGAGCTTCGACAAGCAAGCATCTCAGTCATCTTCAGTCGAATGCTGTCTCTTCAGGAACCAGCGGCCACATCGTGCGGATTAAGTTATTGCTCATGCCAATATTATCAGGATTTGAATCTGAGAGAGGAGTTGCGAAATGAGAAAGAAAATATGTCGGATACAAAGACAGGCCTTTGCTTGGATTGTGTAAAAACTGAAAAAGAATCGCTTCGGAAAAATGATTGCCGCATCAAGCATCACTGAGGACGAAACGACGACAAGGGACACACAGTGAGCGATATCCTCTTCGTGCCTTCTCTTTGGGGTTTATTGTGGAGTCAAACAGGTAGAAACAGTATCTGGACAAGATACCACGTCAATCCGACGACGCACGACCGTGGAATGGGAGGTCCAAAGGTTGACAGAGGGAAGGGTCAGTCATACTGTCGGAGTAGAAATTTGGGAACTGCGTCTCTGCAATGTCTACCGCTCAAGTTGAAATGATCATGACTTTGAGAAGCTCCTTGTTCGATGCGTCTAGTCCAGGAGTCTTGCTTCAATTACACTACTCTACAAAGCTGAAAGATTGAGATCTTTTGTATTCGAGCATAGCTGTGAGTTGAAGAATGACACGAAATGATCTAGAAGGCGGCAGGGCAACTTCATTTGGGGCACGTTCATTATATAGACACCCTGATGTAGAGTAGGACAGGGTTTGTATTTTCCAAAATTAGCACCTTATACAATCCCGACTCCATCAAGTCAATCAGTTGTCTTTAATTGATTGCTTTAACAACCATGACCCTATTCCATTATCTATAGCTGTTAAATTAAATAAGAGACTATTTCCAATTGAGAAACCCCAGTCTGTAGAGCCTATGAGGTACAATTTACAAGCATAGCGATAAGTTACTTGTTGGACGTTCCTTTATCAATCCAATCTCTCAGATGTCATCCTTCAACGCAGCAATGAAGGACTGAGACCGCCTAAGGAGCTCCGCATTTTCCATCTTCGCATTGCATACCTCGTTGGCCTTTGGAAATGTGAGGATGGCCAGGTTCCAGACAACGCGTGATTCGGGTAGCTGCTTAGGGGTGAGAGTAAGGGGGTTGAATCCGTCCAATTATTCTCAACCAAGAGAACTAGGAGCCCTCTCCTTGCATTGGAATATTGACGTGTCTGTATATGGAGCAAACTTTTGCAGACAACCATTCTTTGCGTACATTGTACTTCTTTAATACGATCTCTCAACATCCCTCCTCTTCACGCTCGCGACTCTTTATGGACTCAGCGGAAACGCTGCAATGGCCGAACACAACCTCGAGTTACAATTCAATATGGATGACTTGGGGGAAAATGACAGAGACGAGAGAGAATGCGCAGAGGCTGACGAGAATGGGCATGGAAAAAGAAGAAAGCAAGAAGACGGCTATGGAAAGTAAGGCGCTTTCACAAGACCTCTGTTCAGTTCAAGCTGATTTAAGTAGGTACCAAAAGCGTCAGAATTGCACCAAATTCGAAGGTGGCAAATCTGCAAAGGAGGTAGAACTTTGCGATTATGGTGGAATGTAAGTGTGCACTAGACGTCCAGTTAGCAATTATTAACCAGTCAAAGGGCAAACCTACCGTGTGCAGCGATTCAGATCTCTCGTAAGATCCACCAAAGAATTCCCGTCTCCAGCGAGGGCGAACGGAGAGAGAATCCTGTTGCCACCACCCACGGCCTACGGATGGCCGAAGCTGCGGGCGATATCCCCGTCCTTGTTGGAGGACTAGGCAGGTATGGTCGTAACAAAACAATATATCGAACGTTAGGTGTGGCAGGACAGAACGACTTTCGTTCTGGTGAGGATTTCATGAAAGATGCGGCATCACGGCGTGCTAGAGACATGTGTGTGGGATGATGAGTATTTGGGTAAAGGAGGATCTGGGATAATCACACTAAGCTTACGATTCTTCAGTAGAGACGACCAGCATCCCTACTTATTTCGGATCATCAGGAATTGGAGAGGTTGGTAGGATGGGTCCGGGGAAGGGCCTGGGAAAAGGAAAGGCGATGAAATTTTAGATTGTAGGGACTACAATGATAGCAATCTTGACGAAGGAAAAGATTGCTCGAGAGTGGCCTTCTGTTGCTTCAAGGCAAAGGCTATGACATGCCCTCCTCCCATGCCCAATTCCTCGCCTTATCCTTCCTTTCCCTCTCTCTCTTCCTCCTCCTACGGCATCGGGCCCGTCGCCAAAGGGCCATTCCCACCAACCCTACGCACACCGACCCCTCACACTGCCGGCGCGCGCTCCTCTCTCCTCTCACCCTCTCCCTTGCCGCTATCGTCGTTGCTTCTCGAATCTATCTGAGTTACCACACTCCAATCCAAGTAACTGTGGGATGTAGAGCCGGCACTATGTCAGCGGTGGTGTGGTTTGGGGTTCCGGAGTGGGCGCGGAGGAGCGTACGGGCGGAAAGACTCTTGACAGGGCGCTAACTGTTGAGGCAGAGATAACCGCTGCTGCCTAGCGAATCACGTGAACTCTCCAAACGCTGTAGCCTTTCTCTAAAATTAGATAAGCAACCCAAGCCCAATATCCCCGCTTCTTGTCCAGCACATCAATCTCGAATCTTTGTCACCTTAAAACACGAAGAGAATGATTGTCTATCTTGTATCTCTTGGCAGAAGGTTCACATCGATCATTCCTTTCTCACATTCAAGACTTCAGTCGGAAAAGATATTAAAATGTGTAAAGAGTTGAATTACATCATCAATCACGTCTTCCTCCCTCCAAAATTGCCGCAGAACAATGACAACGATGTTACGAAGAGTGCTGCTCTGATAGAGAAGGTGCTGGCAGCATTGAGATGTCTCCAAGCTCATATTCCGGAGCAGGAGCGCTCGGAATGGACAACTTGCATCGAGATGGTCGGCAACATGCTCGAGTTACGGGACCACTTTGGAGGACTGGTGGCCGAAAAGGTGGAAACAAAGCTGGGGAAAATGGTTGATGGAGGTACGAACGAACCGGCCCTTGGGGACGAAGTAGGTGCTAAATATTATTCGCGTTGATTTAGATATTCTCGCGTCGCACATCCGCGCCCAGAACGCTGGGCTCATCGTCCGGAGATCTTCAGACCAATATTCGTTCGAGTCATTCGAAATCTCGCCAACCACTAACGCCGTCATCGGGACCAGGGGCCGGCTGCGACGGTGCTTCCCCGGTCCAGCTGTGGCAATTGGTCAAGACCGAATTGCAGATGCCAGCTTTGTTGAATCGCTGTCGGAGTTACTCACGAAGCTTGATGCTAAGACGCCCAAGGAAGTCTGGCCGATTGCAAAAAAGGCGCACTCGAAAGTCATTGAGACCAGGGACACAGTGCACCCGAGATTTGTCACCGAGATGCTCACAGGGATTCTACGAGCCGTTGGCCAGCCGCTCGATGTTCCTCGCATCTACAAGCACACTCGCGACGACGTTCTGTGGAAGGGTGCATTCAAACCGTGGCGACGCTCCCCCTTGTGGCTCTTCCTTCGCGTTGCATTGCAGACGAGTCTCCTGCGCAACAATGATGAGGAGCCGCACATGCGGTACAAGTCTTTCATGCTCTTTTTCATGGCCCACATCTTGGAAAGCGCTCTGAAAGCTTCCCTACCGAGTGATGTACTCTTTATTATGACAGCAAAGATCAGCCGCCGTGCGCTGAAACTTGGGGCAGTGGATGGAACCGCCTGGTTGGAGTATGTAGAAACGGTAATGGGGGCTGTCCAACATGAATTGGTTCGCAGATGGGATTCCGTGGAGAAGAATCCGGATCCCCTAGGGACGCAGCTGAACTGGCTCCCATCGCAGCTGTCTTTCCTCCAAGATACTCAACTAACACTCCCAAAGTTGCGGCCGTACCTGGCGAAAGTGCCAGCGCGGTCGGCGTCAGCCTCAACCTCCCACCATTTTACGTCATACTGTGGTCGCCGCGTCTCGCAGAGCAGCTCAAGTTTGCCAGATCTGAGTCTGTTAACGGGGGTGGACGGTGGTCAAGCCCGTCTGTATCTTGTAGACCTGGAACTCTGGGTGCGCGACTCTCTCCATGACTGGCTGCGGACAAACATGGAACGCAGAGACGCCTGCACGGCCCTCACAGAGGTCATTGACACCTACACGTCGGTAGCTTCTTCCGCTTATGCAGATATGCCGGAAGACATCTCTCTGATGCTCCTCACCTCGATGGACTTGTGGGTTGCGCTTGACAAGTGCGCGCTGCACCACTCCCCTTTATTACATGACTACGATCCAGAGTTCCCGCCGTCGCTGTTCGAGCCCCTGCTCTTGCCCAAGAAGTCTCAGATGGAACGATTATTCCACGTTGAACAGCATCTCGCAACGAGAAGAAAAGCAGCTATATCGGGATATCCCTCCATCTTTCGGTCTGTCGATACAACGAAGGGCTTTGCCGTACAGTACTTCCAGCAGTCACCACATCACCAGAAATTACGACGGAAGATCGAGGCGGAGGCGCAGAATGAACGGTCTCGAAAAATATCCGAGCTAACGGAGAAACTTCAGGAGTATCACAACCTGATGAAGCAGTCTGATGGGATGGGTTGCCAGTACGTTTCTCAGTGGCGGAGACGTCGAAACGTTTCTGAACACAGCGGCTCCTGTCAGAAATGCGAGCTGAAATCAAAGGCCGAACACCTCGGCATTGATGTTCATGAATGGCCACTTCCGGAGAATGACCTGCAGGCGAAGGCCGTGGTATTTGAACTCGACGTGCCCACCATTATATGCGAATGGCGGGATACCACGTATAGCCTTCTTGTCGACATGTTCTCCGTTGAACCTGGCGCTCGATCTCCTCGTCAAGGCAATACCAGGGAGCAGGTGGTATACCCTCTATACAGCTACGTTGGTTTAAGCAAATTCGTCAAATCGCAAGCAGGAAGAGTTCAGCTCGCATCGATGACGATACCTTTTGTTATCTCGCACTATCGACGTCAGGAAATTTCTCTGGCCAGTGAGGCTAACGTATGCGTTAACAACGGCTTGAATTATACTTTATACGATTCGAAGAAATCGAGATGGACGGAAGAGCTCCTAGGTTGCTACGATGTACGTGAAAAGTGCACACTCAAGCTTCCAGCTGGACCGTATGGAGGACTGCAGTACGTTGTGAACAACACAATCCACACCTCCAACGAGATTATTGCGAGCCAAGCTGAGTGTCCTGAGGCGCTGACGATGCATGAGTTCTACGCCTTTGGAACTTTGCGGTCAGGTCATCGACTGCAATGGCGGAACATTGCTCGTGAACTCACCGCTCGTGTCCTTAACTTTAATTGCCAGGAAACGCACGCTTTGGTCACTCAGGCCGCATGGCAAGTGGGGCCCCTCAGCAAAGGAGAAGTCTGTCGAGAATCCCACGCCGACCTTGAAGAGGAGGAATTTGGGAAATCATTGCTGTCGGTCTTGGACGATGCGGTTGGTACGATCGAGGGCAACTGGCAGGGTGCCGCAGCGGCGCGTACTTTTGTCGCTCTTGCATCTCGACTCTTCTCTCTTTCTTCCTGCAACGTGGTTCACGAGGGTTGCTCCCGTTTTCTGCGAAGAGCACGAGCAATCTCGTTGGGCTGGACCCGTGAATTGGGGCAAAAGTTGCAGGGAGGACAGGAGGAGGAGGAGCTGAAAAACTTGAATGCACTGACGCTTGAAATGGCTTTAACTTGTTATGGGACATTTGATGTTGATCCTCACCATCTTCATTATCTGTTCAAATCGGACGAGGACATTGCAGTCGCGACTGAATGCTCAATCATCGTTCACGATCGATGTCCAGCTGTCATAGACAATCTGCCTGCACCGATCAAAGCATTATTGCGGCGACATTGGAGGCTGTCATGTCATCTCGAACCACTTCTGCGCAAGTGGATTCTAGAGGTCCGCGGCGGCCTTGATAGCACAGTTGTTCGACTTTGGGCGGGATATAAACCAGGATCATCATGGACGGCCTTAGAAACGCCCAGCGAGCGGTGGCTCGTGACGGAGACGTCTAACGAAGGTGGTCTTTCGTCGATGCTGGTTCATTACAATCTGCTAGATGGAAGTTTGCTTGTCAATGGATCGCCGCTCACAAGGCTTCCCCACTCGTACGAATCACATCCCACTTTCCGTCGATTATTTGGCGAGGTAAAGAAACATGTTCTGTTCGAAATATCTTAGGAAGGGAAGCTAACCGATTGATGCGCGGGACAGAAAGTTCTCGATGTTGTCCCGTCAACTATGAGTGGAACGGTTTTCGAAGCCCGGAATGAGTTATTTGACCACCAAGTAAACGTTACACTTTTCTTTTCTCTTCTCCTCTTTTCTTTTTTTTTATGTTGCTAATAAACATTGTAACAGTTGTACTTTGGCATGCACGACTCCGAACTCATCATTCGGGCAAGAAAACAAGGAAAGGTCTACGAACTACTTCCAGTGCACACTTTAGACGGCGACTTTCCACATGCTTTCGTTCAAGATTACGCGCATTGGCTGGACATTAACACGGGCTTCGTCGAATGGCGACCGTTACATAATGCTTGGACGCCGGCATCACAGAACTGGCAGATGCGGTCTGGCAGCCAAGGAGAAAACTTGTTGATCCGGGGTTCGTCGAAATTAATAGACCTTCGTACACCCACAGCAAAGGCCGTTTCAACGATCCTGAGCCCGTTAGAACATGCAACTCATGTACACATCATACTCAACTGTGAAACGGAAGTGCTGGAGGTGCATTTGCCCCGACTGAAACTTGACTTTTTCCTGGGAAAAGACGCCACGCAGCTTGAATCGAAGCAATTCTGTGGAATGGCTGTGGATGCTAACCAATCATTTGGCACCCTTACCGGACTGGTCAACAAGCTCGTCCTTCGGGGAAATAACGACTCGTCGCGCAGCGTCATCATCCCCCACGGCGACGTCCTATTCAAATCAGAGGACCCTCACGTACGTGTTCACATTGACACTTCAACGCAACACCTTTCGTATTATCTCTACGACATTGACTGTCGAATCGGACGACTTATCGACAACGGCAGCCTCAAGAGCAAGCTGTTCAAATGTTATCTTCACGCTGTAACAGCCCACTGTCTGACCGACGAGCTCACTGGTCGGACTGGCACCGAAGAAGCCCTCTACACACTAGCATCCCCCTCCGTCCGGTCTTTTCTCAGGCTTGAACAGATGGAAATTGACCTACTGGTGCTCCTCGCACGACTGACCCCGCGTCGTCAGTATTACCCACGGCACCTACAAGTGATGCAGGAGGTAGAATGGAAGACACTGTCTCCACTTTCACTGCACAGTTCTTTTTGCAAATCCGTGTGGTCAATTTTCGATCAAGCGAGAACGCTTGACGTATTTCATGATAAACCCGCGGACCTACCGAATGCAGACATCTGTGGCGACCAACACTTACTTAAGAGGGCCGCCATCCGGGAGTCTACCTATCGCGTACACGGATTTGGGGCTGAGAATCATACAGCAGAGCACGATGTCGTTTATACTGCCCGAGACCATGTGCCAAATAGCATACGAGAGTCCCAAGTTTGTCACATTGCGAAGCTGGTCGACGGCTGGTCTAAAAACTTGAGAGGCTGTTCACAGTTGCTCCGTGAGATCGAGTCATGGGGGAAGCCGCTCCGTGGTTGCAGAACAGAAGATACCTTTTCTCTAGGCTATGCTGTCAAATGGCTGGATCCACTCGCCGAAATTTTCCCAGAAGACTGGTGTACGTTACAGACTGCTTTATCTCATAGTGCAGTGGACTCAGATAAATATAGAATCATGATGTTTCTCTCCACACTAATGTATTCGCAGCACGCAAACCAAGAGTTTGTCCAGACACTTTTGGCTTTCGCAACGGTTCCCAAACTTCGTGTAATAAGACCGCCAGACTGTACGTCGTTCCAACTATCGCATGGCTTTAAACCAGATCGGAAGAAATTGGAAGACGTGACTAAAAACAGGGCACGGCCGTTTTCTTTATGTCCGGAATCCAAGCTCCCTCAATTTTCCAACGAGACTTTTGCAGAGGCTGACGGGCGTCGAAGGGACGACCACCAAGCGGCTATAGAAGAACGTATCAACCTCTTCGTGGATGCACTGGTTTGTCAGTGGCCCAAATCATATATTTACGATCCTGTAGGCATTGATTTTAACACCTACATTTCCGTGCAGGAGGCCACAGAGGATGCACGGATCTGGTTCCAAAGCTGGTACCGTAATGCTAAGTTTAAAGAGTCTATCGGCCGAGCGCAAGAAATATTAGACGATCTAAATATCGGAGATCAAAACCTAGTGGGATACTCGTTTTCGCAGCCTCGGTGCCATTATTTTCCCAAGCGGAGTCACGTCGACTTAAATGACATCATGGGGAAATCTGCTCCTGACCTATCTCCGGCTCCCTTTGCAAACTTCGGTTCCTGGGTCGGTCAGCAACACGAAGATCGAGCGGACCACAGCAAGCTTAAGACACTTTTAGTTCGTCTTTTATCGAAATCATTAGGTGGCTATGAGCAACGATATGTCATTGATTTGTTGACAAGCTTCGACTCGCTTCATGGCAGTGCAGATGTCAGACTTAACCGATCTCCAAAGGCACTGAAGCCACTGCTGGAAAAGCACCTAAGGCTGTGCAAGAACCACGTTGACGATGTGTACCACACGATTTGTCATTGTCTTCAGGCAGAGACGTCTATTACGCGTCGGCTGGCTTGTGGGTCGAAAATGTGGCCCCGCCTGTCAACGACGTCGCTCCTCCAACATCTGGCAGGCGGCAAAGTATCCTCTTTGCGCGACGACTGGAAAGCTTCTTTGATTGAGTACGCACTGGCAATATCGACCCTGCAACGTGCCGAACGCCTTCTTATGTGCATCGGAAATAAGTCGGAACTGCTGAGCGAACTTAGCAACCCGGGTCATCAAGGCTGGGACATAACACACTATCCGGACTGGCTGCTTCTCGAAATCGAAAACAATATCTTGATTCGACAGGTACAAGCTCAAATTGCCCGAGAAATGATTTCACCGTCGTCGGGTGCGAACTCGATCTTGCAGCTGAACATGGGCGAAGGAAAGTCGTCCATCATCGTTCCCATTGTGGCTGCGGCTCTGGCAGATGGGAAGAAGCTTGTGCGGGTCGTCGTCCTTAAACCACTGTCAACTCAGATGTTCCATGTGCTGCTGGGGAAGCTTGGTGGTCTGCTTGGTAGACGCATCTTCCACATGCCGATCTCACGTTCCGTTAGACTGAACGTGCATAAGGCGAGGCAAATCCGAAATTTGTGCGAAGAATGTATGCGCACTGGTGGGATACTTCTCGTCCAGCCGGAACACCTACTTTCGTTTGAGTTGATGGGCCTCGAAAGACTTCTGTCTGATGAGTCGGAGCTGGGCAACGTCCTGATCGAGACACAGCGTTGGCTGGAGGACAATTCGCGTGATATTCTCGACGAAAGTGATGAAATTTTGAGTGTCCGGTTCGAACTTATATACACCATGGGCACACAACGCGCAATTGAGTTTAGCCCTGACCGATGGGCCATCATCGAGCATATCTTAGGACTTGTGAGCCGCTTTGCACAAACAGTCCTTCAACTTTTTCCGCAAGGCTTGGAGCTACCACCTGCCTGCCCTGGAAGCTTCCCTCGCGTACGAATTCTGCAGCCCTTCGCCGCCGATAAACTTCTGGAGATGGTGGCAAGAGAAGTGTGTGAAGCGGGTCTGCCTGGAGTGCCCGTGTGGAATCTTCCCAAACACGTGCGAGCTGTCCTGTTTAGGTTTCTCACTGACCCCGACATGGATGAAGCTGACTCCGAGCCATTGCAGCATGACGTTTTCAGTGTTGACTCGATGAGGAGAAGCTTGCTTCTTCTCAAAGGCCTGATTGCTGGTGGGGTTCTGGCATTTGCTTTGCAGCAGAAGCGATGGCGCGTCAATTACGGACTGGACCTGTCGCGGACCATGCTTGCCGTACCATATCGTGCAAAGGACAATCCAGCAACGCGGGCTGAGTTCAGCCATCCCGATGCCACCATCGTTCTAACCTGTCTGAGTTATTACCATGGTGGCCTTTCGGATGAGCAGTTACGTATCGCCTTCGAAAAGCTGCTTGCATGTGACCATGCCCAGGAGGAGTATGAGCGATGGGTTCAAAATGCTCCTGAATTACCGTCTGCCTTTCGACAATTGACTGGCATCAATCTGAGCGATCCTGCGCAGTGTTCTCAGATAGTCTTCCCTCCGTTGCGGCTCGCTAAAGGCGTAATCGACTTCTATATGTCACATCTTGTCTTTCCAAAGGAGATGAAGGAGTTTCCACACAAGCTGTCTTCCTCGGGCTGGGACATCGCACGAGCGAAAGTTCACCCAACGACGGGTTTCAGTGGGACAAACGATAGCAGATACATCTTACCACTGTCCATAAGTCAGTGCGATCTCCCCCCGCAGTTTCACACAAATGCTGCAGTGCTCGACTGTCTACTACGGCCCGAAAATTCTTTTAAACATGCCATGCAGGAGTCCGGAAGGGAAAGCCTTGATGGAGAATCGTTACTGCAAATAGTCATTAGGTCGAAGCCGCCCGTGCGCGTCATTCTCGATGTGGGAGCTCAAGTTTTGGAGTGGAAGAATGAGGAAGTCGCGCGCACATGGCTCTCGCGAGTTCCGGAATCAGACGCACAGGCAGCCGTATTCTTCGATGATCGTAATGATCTGTCGGTCTTGAGCCGTGACAGCATCATAGAACCGCTGATGATTTCCCCTTTTGCGAAGCAGATGGACCAGTGCCTGGTGTACCTTGACGAGGCTCACACACGAGGGACGGACTTGAAGCTACCGACAAATTACCGTGCCGCCGTGACACTGGGACCTGACCTCACCAAAGACCGACTTGTACAAGGTATGACCTAATCCCATGGATTCTATGTCTCACTGCTAACGCAAACAGCATGCATGCGAATGCGGAAGCTAGGGAAAGGCCAATCAGTCATGTTTTGCGGGCCAATGGAAGTTGAACGCAAAATTCTCCACTGCTGCGGCAAAACCCGGTGCGATACCATCGAGGTAGTCGACGTGTTACAATGGAGTATTTCGGAAACCTGCATCAACACGAGAAAATGCATTCCCTTGTGGGCAACACAAGGGATGCGTCATCAGCGTCGTCATATAGCAGGGTCGGAGTCTTCAAACGGTGGAGGCAGAGGCGCTGCTCTAGACATCGCAAAGTCGTTGCTCGAAGCTGAGGCGCAAAGTCTTCAGGATCGATACGGATTTGGGAGTAGACGAAATGAAGAACAAGTCTTGTTGCATAATGTGAAGGAAGAATCACTCTCAAAACGTGAGACGCAACTGGAAGCCATTCGGGCAAAGTGTCGAGAATTCGGTTTGGAATCGTTCAGTAACGCAACACTTCGGGAGGAACAGGAGCGCGAGCTCTCACCAGAGAACGAGCAGGAGCGACAGGTTGAGCGTCCGCTGGCACTTACACCGTACAACCACAGCGTTCATCGAGATGTGAAGCGCTTTGTCCACCAGGGTATTCTTGACCGGTGTTCAGATGCCTTTCAGCCCGCCTTCGAGCTTTTCGGCAACACAAGCGCCATCGAATGTCTCGAGATGAACAAATGGCCGGCGCGTTTGCTGGTCACGGCCGACTTTGCCCGGACGGTACACACTTCCAAAAATCAGCTTCTGGACTCGTTTCTGCGGCCTGTCCACTGGGTCGCAAGCGGAAAGAACCGCAATGCGGTCGACTGCGTGGTGCTGAGCCCATACGAAGCTCACGAATTATTGCCATCCATACGCCAGCACAAAACCGTCATCCTGCATGTCTACTCAGCTCGCGTTAGTATGTCTGTACGTACACTAGAAGATCTTTCATTTTGTGCCATTCCCCCAGTACCCAAATTTTGGCCCCGACCCCCTTTGGTTATGCAGCTCAATATATTTGCCGGTCAGCTCTATTTGGAAAGCTATAAGGAGTATCTTTCGGTCTGTCGGTTCTTGGGACTGTGTTTTCGCCCGCCGGACGAGCAAATCCAGGCCGCGTGCGACGGTTTCATCGCTCCACGGGGCAGGCCAAAGTTTGACGTTGTTATGGAGAGTAAATGTCCGTTTACGATCAGTCCGGTTGGGTTTCTGAGAATCTTGATGGCGTTGAGGAGGAAAGGGCAGAGTTTCGAAAAGTCTCACTTTGGTAGAATTCTGCATGGCGAATTGCTTGTCGGGGAACAGTTCCAAGGGTAGAGAAATTCGAGTCATCAGCGCGATCTTGCAACGTGAAGTTTTGCTTATGCGGTCCTAACTTTTCTCCCCTTCTTATTCCTATGTTTTTTCCATGGATGCTTTGGTACTTGATCATTCTGGGTGAATAGGCAGTAATAGCTTGATCTAGGAAAGAGCCCCTCCGTACCTTTCAGCGCTTACATCTTATGTTTATACAATGACGAAGTGCAGAACCATTTGCTGGTTGATGCGCCCGCCCCTGCCGCTTGACAGTATCTCTACAATCAAAACCCCCTGTTCGCCAAAATCCCCTGTTCGCCAACATCCCTTGTTCCCCAAAATCCCCTGTTCGCCAAAATCCCTTGTTCCCCAAAATCCCCTGTTCGCCAAAATCCCTTGTTCCCCAAAATCCCTTGTTCGCCAACATCCCTTGTTCGCCAAAATCACTTGTTCCCCAAAATCCCCTGTTCGCCAAAATCCCTTGTTCGCCCAAATCTCTTGTTCCCCAAAATCCCCTGTTCGTCAAAATCCCTTGTTCGCCAAAATCCCTTGTTCCCCAAAATCTAATGAGTTATCCAATGCAAGGTACAGGATCTGGAGTTCTGTAGGTCGTCTCATTCTCGGTTCTTCTAATCTACTGTTAACTGTAGCATATCATTGGCTTGAACATCTTTTGGTTTTCAAGGAATCTTTCAATTATTCCATACAGATCAACGGATAAGAGACTAAGGTTTAAATTCGGGTTCAGGAGCGAAATCCAAAGGTCAGATGATCAGAAAAGTAGGTTCACGGACACATCAGAAAGGACAGTCAAACGACACATCATAGCTAAGAAAATTCTGCTCCAATTCTACAAAGTGCAGAGATACATAACCATACGACGATGGCCACGTAATATAAAGATATTACAGCGAACTCATGCAGCTAACTGAGCGAGATAAAGTAACTACTTATCAAAAACCTCACGTTGGGACAAGTTATATCTTCTCTGACATGTAAATTCCGTGAACCTTGGCCGCATGACTCTTAAAATGCATCATGCTGTTGAGCGTAACGGCAGCACATTCGGGACGGGGAAAGGGACAGGGCTCATCTGGCCGAAAGATATGACAGCGGTCGAAATGCCGTTGCAAAGAAAATTTACTACCAAGATTATGGCGTCGCTCGTCCAAAGGTAGAGTGCGATTGCCAAGACAGTGAAGGCACTGATAAGGTTTGCATGTCAGTGGAAAGAGCTGGCGGACCTGGGATTCCAACTCAGACTCGGACGTGACGGCGTTCAAAGTAGATTCCGCATCAGTATCATCGGGATAGCTTTCGATAACCCGGGTTTTTCGTCTTCGACTGGCTTTGCGAAACCGGCCCTCTTGCAGGTTACAAAGAGACACCAGATCATTCACAATCGAGACCCGCCAACCCACGTCGCCCTCGGCACCGAACGCTGACGGCGGATCGAAGAAGGCCTGAGCGATGCGAGATCTTTCCACGAAGGCGTACCGAACAGGTCCTGAGGTGAGAACAGTTTGATCAACCGACTCCGTATTTCCTTCGAGTTGCGCTTGAATATCCTTCACCGGAGCGATGGCGTCATATTCTGCTTGAATCTGCTTCTTGAGCGCCCGCTCTTGTGCTTTGATGAGCCGTTCCACGGCCCGTTTGGCTTCCTGATACTCGTCGTGAATCGGTTCTCCTTCTGCTCGGTACAGAAACTTGAACCCTGATCGAATGCGGTTGTAGAGTTGGTCCCGGCGGTAACACAGCGCCTTGATTTCTGCTTTCTCATGGAGAGACTGTCTCTGCCCCTCAGTCAGGCCCTTGGGTCGTCGTGGGTCGATCAGTCGGCTCATCCGGTTAGCCGCTTGAATCAACTCCGTACGAGGCTTCGTGCCTCGGTATGTGGCTTGAGTGTGGTACCGGATCATGCGGGACAGGTAATTGCGGTGGAAAACGGCCGAGTTGGTTTGGTCCATGACCAGGTTGCGGACAGCCTCATTAGAATTAGGGTCGTCTGACAGTTAATCGTGTCATCATTGCTCCCCTGAACCAGAAGCTTTAAGACTCACCGTTGATAGCATTCCCAGTCGCCCGCCGAAGACAATAGGTCGTCATGACCTGGACGAAGCCTGTCTCTTCTCCTAAACGTTTCACCCAGTCGTGATACTTACCGTAGGTGAGAGCCTCATCGGGCGAGGTTCGGAATCCTTGTGTGGTCTGCTCCGGCCCACGAAACACCGGCACTTCTAGCACGTCCTCTTTCCACGGGATTGGCTGGCAGTTCAGTCCCTTTCGGACGCCCAGCGTCAGAACTTTCCCGGGGGTCATATTGGGAGCAAGGAAGGCATCGTCGTCGCAGGCAAGGCTGATGATGTGGGATATCGCACAGAAAACAGGATTCGTATCGACGAAGAATGTGTAGGTTTTACTGTAGGCTGGTTAGATTGATAAACTCGGCTTTCTGACTGTCACTCACGGTCTCTTGCGCTTCTTACGGGACTTGGTTTTGGTGAGTTTCAGCTGCAATGTGAGCGCCACTTCCCCGGTGATCTTATCGCGCTGGACGAACAAATCCAGGTCCCGATAGGTGATTCCGAGAAGAGCTGACGGTCGAGATCCTGTGAACGCAGCGATCAGCAAAATCGTCGCAAGTTGAACCCGTTGCCGTTCATGGGGAAAGGTATTTGTGTCCGTCACCCAATGACAGCGCAAAACCTCCAGGAAGTCTTCCGCATCTAAGAGAGGTTTGTCGGTTTCGCTGTCGTTCAGCCCGTGTTCTTCGGCTAGTGAACCGTTGATGAACTATTCCTTTGTCAACCATGTGGGAGCATCGACATTCCCGGCCACTTACATCGAAGATTTGTTTCAAGGTCAACGGGTTGATTCGTCGACC
>JAABVA010001319.1_pt1 | contig 26978 bp, 27 predicted proteins | sample 5560331 | NCBI WGS metagenome assembly JAABVA01 (sample SAMN12812661, study PRJNA571458) | rock metagenome | isolation source: Antarctica rocks | place: Antarctica: Victoria Land, Mt New Zealand sud | collected 2016-01-07 | reverse complement strand
CGGCGGCGACGCGATCCTCGCCGACGGTCTCGTCATCCGGCTCTGGCGGCCCCGTTCACCTGACGACCGGCCTCCGGCAGGTGAAGTCCTCAACGAAGCATCTCGACTGTTCGCCTAAGCCAGCACCGAGCCGCCGGAGCCGGTTGCGAGTGGCACCGGTCGTTCGGCGACGCCAGGCCTGACGGGGGCTCGACCTGATCATTGGGCACGCCCGACCGCGCCGGACTCGGGCACGCTCCCGTTCCGGGACGGCAGGCAGCAGGAACGCCAGTCAGATCGCCATCTGCTGCCGCCCCACAGGGCCTAGACCTTGCCGCGGCGCTCGACAAGACCGAGCTCGTCGACGGGCTACGCCCCACCAGCGCCCGCCGTCGCCCACACCGTCCTGCCCAGAGCGTGCTCGTGGGCGATAACCGCCCTCTCGTCCTGGGACAGGAACCTTGGTGACAACACCACAATCGGCTTGTTGATCACCGGCGCATACTCGTGGACGGAGCCTGCCGCAGCCGTGACGCTGCGCCCGAACCGCCACCGTGTCCCCGTCCGCCGGTTGACACCCACGGTGCGGCAGGCCTCCGTGTTGCTCACCCCCCTGCGCGATCAACCTCGCGAACCACGCCCGCTGCTCCACCAGCGGCTCCACCCCAGGACGACCCGCACCTGCCATCACGACCTCCAGACGAGACGCCTGTTGCGATCATCGCTGGAATCCGCCCCGTCACCCTGGGGCCAGGTCGAGTTGACACAGCTACTCACGACGTGGGGAGGCCGGCGTCTGCGTCATCCTCCCTGCAGCTCGGCTGTGATCGCGGTGAGCCGGGTATCCGTGTGCTCAGACCGGTTACCGGTGCTGCCGGCGACTGCCGCCGTGCCAGTCCTCGCTGACCCCGACCTCGTCGGTGGCTACGCCCAGCCCGCGCAGCTGAGGAAGCTCACGCAGGGAGCGCTTCATCTCGGCGAACCCCGGGAACCGGGCCAGGCCGACGACGTGGTCCCACAGCTCGACCGCATCAACGTCGCTGGGCAACCGGCTGATGACGGGCCCGAAGAAGGCGACACCGTCCGGCGGTTCGAAGTGGATGATCGGCGTGCCCACGTCTTTGCCGGTGAGGGCGAGTGCCTCGTCGGTCGACGCCTGGATCTCGGCGTCCCACGAGTCGTCGTCCAGCGCCGAGGCGAGCTCGTAGGCGAGTCCGGCGGCGGCGAGGACCGGCTCGACGAACCCGGCCGTGCCCCGCTGCCCCTGGTCGTCGAGGGCCGCGTCAGCGGGGTCGGAGTCGAACACGCGGGCGCCGCAGGCCTCGTAGAAGGACGCCACCGCGCCCTGTCCGTGCTCGGAGCGGACCCGGGCGGCGACCCGCAGGAGCCTGAGACCCGCGGTATGGCCCGCCTCGTACTCCGGGGGGAACTGGGCGTCGTAGTCGACGTGGGCATTGAGCTGGCGCAGCGAGATGAACCGCCACTCCACGCTGTAGCTGCGCTGGGCCTGCACCCGCCGCACCCACTTCGAGGTCATCCACGCGAACGGGCACACCGGGTCGAAGTAGAAGTTGATGTCAGCCACCACCGCAGTCTGCCCTCCTCCGACGCCGACGTTTCACCGGGCCCGGGCCGGGAAGCCGTGGTGGCGTCCAGCGGGGCTGAGGTCCCGGAAGTCCTGGTGCGGGTTCTGGGCGTCATCTGGTGGTGTCCTTCGCCGGCGCGCCCGGTCGCGGTCTTCGGCACAGACGGGGAATCACCGCAGGGGCGCTGGGCTGGAGCCAACGGTTCCGCGCAGACGGAGATCAGCGCATCGACGTTCGCGCCGCGCGACCATCTCTCGGTGTGGCCAGGCCGCGCTGGTGGCACCGGAACCCCTCCCTCCTATGGGTCCACGAACCCCCATCGCCGTTCCCTCGGTGGCCTTCGCGCTGCCCTCACCCCTTCTTCCTGTCGAGGCAACCCTTCTCCCCGGCCTAGCCATGAACCTTGTGTTTGACAGAACCATTTCTGTCTCACAGTTAATGAGGTGGTGGAGATCCGGTTCACGCAGTCCGCGCGTAAGCACCGCGTGGGCAAGGCCTCCGCTCGCCGGGTCATGTCCGTCGGCGCCCACCGCGACGACCACCACGCAAGGCAACCCCGCCTGGCGCTACGTCGGCCGCGACGAACGCGGCCGCGAACTAGAGATCGTCGCCGTCGAGCTCGAAGGCGTCGAGCAGAGCCCCGCAGTATTGCTGGTCATCCATGCCATGCCGACCCGCCTTCGAAGAAGGGACTCCCATGCCTAGACACGCACCTCCAGCCATCACCAGCGACACCCCCATCGGGCCCGATGTCGACCTCGACCGCGAGGACATCCGACTGGCAGACGGGACCAGGCTCACCCAGCAGGGCGCCGACCAGATCGCCGAAGTGGTGCGGCGCTCAACCGGACGGCCTTCCTTATCGGGAATGGCGGAAGCATCGCCACAAATCGCTTTCCGAGTTCCCCCCGATGTCCGGGAGCACGCGGCGCAGATCGCAGCCCGGGAAGGGAAGACCCTGTCCCAGCTTGCCCGCGAAGCGCTCGAGGAACGGCTCGCCGCCTCCGGGTAGCCCGGGTCGGCCACGGGTTCGCAACCGTGACAACTACCGCCTGGGGGTCCTGCTCGCCACCGGCCTGGACTGGACAACCGTCCCCTGGGCAGGCTCCCCCTGCCACCCCGATCCGAGGACGCTCACCACGCTTGGTGGCGTAGAGCCCTCAAACGGCAATGAACCGCCCCCACCAGACCTGCGGGAACCCGCTCGGGGCTCCCGCCCCACCCGACGCAGTTGCCAGCCAACGGAGTCCTCGTGAACCTGCTGCCACACCTGCCGTTTTGGGCCGAGCTGCTCGTGTTCGTCGCCAGCGCCGTGACGATCTGGGTGGCCGGGATCTTCCTGTCGAACAACACTGACGTGCTGGCCGACCGGCTGCACCTCGGGCAGGCCCTCGGCGGGCTGATCCTGCTCGCGGTAGCCACCAACCTCCCTGAGATCGCGATCACCTACAGCGCCGCCGCCAGCGGGCAACTCGACGTCGCGGTCAGCAACATCCTCGGCGGCATCGCGATCCAGACCGTCGTGCTGGTCGCCCTCGACGCGTTCGGTGTCCGTGAGCGGCGGCCGCTGACCTACCAGGCGGCGAGCCTGACCCTGGTCATCGAGGGCGCGGTCGTCCTCGCCGTCCTGGTCGCCGTGGTCATGGGCACGCAACTGCCGAAGACGCTGATCCGGTTCCGGCTTACCCCCGATGTCATCCTGATCACCGTCATCTGGGTCGTCGGGCTGCTGCTCACCCAGCGGGCTGGGAGTGCGCTGCCCTGGAAGGACAGCGGGGAGGCCCCGGACAGCCAGCCGGAGCCGCGCGGGCACTCCCAGACCAAACACGCCCAGACCGCGACACGCAAGGGCGTCAGCACCGCCCGCGCCGCACTGGTGTTCGGGGTCGCCGCGCTCGCCACCCTGGTCGCCGGAGCGCTAGCGGAGGAGAGCGGCACCGCCGCCGCCGACCACGTCGGGTTGTCCGGGGTGCTGTTCGGCGCCACCGTGCTGGCCGCCGCCACCTCGCTGCCCGAGCTCAGCACCGGCCTGACCTCGGTGCGGGAGGGCGACTACAAACTCGCGTTCGGAGACATCTTCGGCGGCAACGCGTTCCTGCCCGTGCTGTTCCTGCTCGCCGTGCTGGTCTCCGGCAAGGCCGTGCTGCCCAACGCGCACGCCTCCGACATCTACCTCACCGGCCTCGGAGCGCTCCTCACGGTCGTCTACATGGCCGGGCTGCTGTTCCGACCCGCCAAGGAACACGCCCGGCTCGGCATCGACAGCATCGCCGTCCTCGCCCTTTACATCCTCGGTGTCATCGGGCTCATTGCGCTACCCCAATAGGCCAGGCGGCCGGGCAAGCAGGCCGCCTGCAGTCCGTCGTCGGTAGCCCGCCGTCGTGGCTGGGCGAACGCTGTGACCTTCAGCGGTAAGGCGCCGTTCTCGCAGCGCTGTGTGGCACGGCCACCGGCTGCGCCGGGTCTGAGGATCTTGTCCGCTAACGATCCCGGGGCGGGACTGGCCCACTGCCGCGAGGCGTGCAGGCATGGGACGTGCAGCGGAGGGCCGCGGCGGCGTTGCGACTACCGCGCGTCGGTGGGCACGACGGCTCGGGGTCGTGCACGCTTCGCGGCGTGGGGCACGCACACGGTCGGCAGGAGCCGTGGCGGCCGGCGCGCCGGGTACGGAAGTGGCCGATCGCCGTGCTGGTGCTGTTGGCAGTGCTGACCGTCGTCGCCCTGGTGGTGCTGTGGCCCTCGCACCGGGCCCGGCCGGTGCCGTTGCAGTTCACCACCTACGGCGAGGGCCGGCCGGTGTTCGAGCCCGGCACGGTCGTCGGGGTCTCGCAGCGGGCCTGCGGGGGCGGCCCGGGGAGCCCGACGGGACCGGCCGGGGCACCGGTGAACGGCTCCGCCACGGTCTGCGGCACCTGAGCACCGCCACCGACATCTCGGCCGCTCCAGGCACCAGCCGCGTCGCCGACGCCGCGACCCTGTCTGCTATAGAGACAGCGACTCGCCGGCCAGCAGCAGCCCGGCCAACTCGTCGAACGCTGGCCGCGCTTGTTCCGGAACGGGACTGTCGTCCTCGGACATGACGACACCTCGGCTCTGCATGAGAGGGCGTCCCCGGACGGTTGCGTCTCGCTGTCCAGCCGCCGGCACGTCCCGACCCCCACACCGACGTCGCTCCGGTTCGGCGACCGGGCACTCGCTGCCCCGTCGGCCGAGGTGGATGCGCGGCGCATTCTGCGGTTCCGTGTGCCAGGCCGGCACGCGGGTACTCGCCAAAGTGGCGGTGGCCCGCACCAGATCAGGCTGCCGCTCGGAGGGAGCCTCGTGACCTACCAGCAGATAGTGGTCATCACCGGCGCCAGCGCCGGCATCGCGAGGGCGAGCGCGCGCGCGTTCGGCGTACGCGGGGCCCGCGTCGCGCTGCTCGCCCGGGGCCGGGCCGGGCTGGAGGCCGCCGCCCGCGAGGTCGAGCAGGCGGGCGGTCGAGCGCTCGTCATCTGCTGCGACGTCGCCGACCACGAGCAGGTGTCCGCGGCGGCCGACCAGGTCGAGCGCGAGCTCGGTCCGATCGACGTGTGGGTCAATGTCGCATTCACCTCGGTCTTCGCGCCGTTCACCGAGATCACGCCGGAGGAGTTCACCCGGGTGACCCAGGTCGCCTACCTCGGCTTCGTCTACGGCACCCACGCCGCCCTTGCCCGGATGGTCCCGCGGGACCGCGGGACGATCGTGCAGGTCGGGTCGGCCCTCGGCTCGCGCGCCATCCCGCTGCAGTCCGCGTACTGCGGCGCCAAGCACGCCGTCAACGGCTTCACCGAGTCGGTCCGCACCGAGCTGATGCACGACGGCAGCAAGGTGCGGATCACCGTCGTGCAGATGCCGGCGGTCAACACGCCGCAGTTCTCCTGGGTGCTCAGCCGGCTGCCGAACCACCCGCAGCCGGTCGCGCCGATCTACCAGCCGGAGGTCGCGGCCCGCGGCGTCGTCTTCGCCGCCGACCATCCGAACCGCAAGCAGTACTGGGTCGGGATGAGCACCGTCGCCACCATCGTCGGCCAGAAGATCTTTCCTGCCCTGCTCGACCGGTACCTGGCCCGGACTGGCTACTCGTCCCAGCAGACCGGCGAGAAGGTCGACCCCGACCGGCCGAACAACCTCTGGGAGCCGGTCGACGGCGACGCCGGCACCGACCACGGGGCCCGCGGCGTGTTCGACCCCGAGTCGCACGACCGGTCGCCCCAGCTCTGGTTCTCCCACCACGCCCGGCTGGTATCCGCGGCCGGGGCAGCGGCCGGGGTGGCCGCCGCCGGGCTCGCCGTGCACGCCGGGCGGCGGGCGTGAGCATCCGTCCGGCCGGGCTGCTCACCGGCCTGCGGCTGGCCTACGGCAGCGTCCTGCTCGCCGCGCCCGGCCCGGTCGTCCAGGCCGCGGCCGGCCAACCGGCCGACACCCGGGCGCGCCGGGTCACCCGCGTGCTGGGTGCCCGCCACCTGCTGCAGGGCATCGGGACGGTGGGCCGTCCCGGCCCGGACGTGGTCGGGCTGGGGGCGGAGGTCGACCTGGTCCATGCTGCGACCGCGCTGGCCTGGGGGTGCTCGACGGTCACCGTCGCCGGGCGGGGCTGGTCGACGCGGTCGTGGCGGCCTCGTTCGCCGTGGCCGGCTTGATGGCGACCCGGGCCGCGGTGCGCCGGCCATCGCCGCCGCCGGTGTCGTACGCGGGGGTGCTGCGGGCCGAGGTAGCCGCGCCCGTCGTCGCCGTGCTGCTTCCCCAGCGGGTGACCCAATGAGCCGGGACCCGGTCCGGCTCGCCGACCGGGCGCTGGAGGCGGTGCGGACCGGTCGCTTCGAGCGGACGCTCAGCGCGCTGACCGCCGGCGGCGCGGTCATCACGACGCTGGAGATCTACACCTCGCACGACAGCGCCAGCTTCGGCAACAAGATGATGTGGTGGCCGGTCCTCATCGTGCCGACCGCGGTACCCGCCGGGATCGCCGGCGTCATCAGCCGGCGGGCCGCCCGCACGGTCCTGCCGATCGCCAGCGCCCTGATCGTCGCCAACGGCCTGCAGGGAACCTACCTGCACGTCCGCGGGGTCGCACAGAAGCCGGGCGGCTGGTCGATGGCCGCCTACAACGTCGAGATGGGTCCGCCGGTGTTCGCCCCGCTGCTGGCCAGTCTGGTCGGCGGCATGGGCCTGCTCGCGTCGGTGCTGCGCCGCGAGGGGAGCACCGCTGATGCCGTTCCGCAGTCCTAACCAGCGCGCGGTCACCCCGCAGGGCAAGGGACGCTTCCCGGGCTACGACGTTCTGGACGAGGCGCACCGGTGGGACGACGTCACCGCCGGCGTCGTCCTCGCCCGGCTGGCGCCGACCACCGACCTGTCCTTCTTCACCCAGGCCGAGAACGGCGCGGCCGTCGTCCTGTGCGACCTGCTGCTCGCCCAGGACGCCGAGCCCCGCGTCCCGGTGGTGGCGCTGATCGACGCCCGGCTCGCGTCCGGCGAGTCGGACGGCTGGCACTACGACGAGCTGCCGCCGGACCCACAGGCGTGGCGGCTGACCCTGGCCCACCTCGACGACGACGCCCGACAGCGGCACGGCGCCGTCCTGACGCTGATCGACCAACCGCAGCAGGCTGCGCTGGTCGGGCGGGTCAGCGGCCTCGCCTCATCCAACGACCAGTGGCACGACCTTCCCGCCAAGCACGTCTGGAGCCTGTGGACGCGCTACGCCTGTGCGGCCTTCTACGCCCATCCGTGGGCCTGGAACGAGATCGGTTTCGGCGGCCCGGCCTACCCCCGTGGGTACAAGAACATCGGGCTGGACGCGCGGGAGCGGTGGGAGGTCCGTGACCACGACGACGTGGACCCGGTGCCGGCCGCGGAGCGCTTCGAACGGGCCCGACGTCGCCGCAGCGACCTCGCCCGCGACGACATGGGGACCGGCAGCGGATCGGACCCGGCTGGCGGGAGCCAGGGGTGAAGCGACCCTCGGTGCCGCTTCCGCTGAGCACCCGCTACACCTACGCCGGGCTGCGGCAGCGCAACGAGTCCGCCTGGCTGCTGCCGAACGACGGCTCGCGGATCGACCATGCGCTGCGGCGCGACATGCGCCGCTTCGCCGACGAGGACGAGATCGACCTGGTCGTGGTCGGTGCGGGTGCCGGTGGCAGCGTCCTCATCCAGCGCCTCGCGCGAGCCGGTTGGCGGGTGGCCGCCCTCGACGCCGGACCGTTTTGGGACCCGGACGCGGACTGGGTCAGCGACGAGCGGGGCGCGCACACCCTCTACTGGAACGAGCCGAGGCAGATCGGCGGTGCCGACCCGGTACCGCTCGGGTCGAACAACAGCGGTCGGGGCGTCGGGGGGTCGATGATCCACTACTCCGGCTACGTCCCGCGCCTGCACCCGTCGGACTTCCGGACGGCGAGCACCGACGGAGTGGGAGCCGACTGGCCGATCGGCTACGACGACCTCAAGCCGTACTACGAGCACATCGAGCAGGAGCTGCCGGTCGCTGGCCAGGACTGGCCGTGGGGGGACCCGCACCGCTACCCACAGCATGCCCACCCGATGGGGGGCAACGGCGACGTGTTCGTCCGCGGGGCGCACGCCCTCGGCATCGACGTGCGCGTCGGGCCGGTGGCGATCTCCAACGGCCGGTTTGGCAACCGTCCGCACTGCATCTACCGGGGCTTCTGCCAGCAGGGGTGCAAGGTCAACGCGAAGGCCAGCCCGCTCATCACGCACGTCCCCGACGCGCTCGCCCACGGCGCCGAGGTGCGGGCGGGCTGTCACGTGACCCGTGTCCTGGTCAACGACGAGCGAGGCCTCGCCACCGGGGTCGAGTACGTGCGGGACGGCGTCGTCCGGCGGCAGCGGGCCCGGATGGTGGCCGTCGCCGGCTACAGCATCGAGACACCGCGGCTGCTGCTGCTGTCCGCCACCCGTCGCTGGCCGCAGGGCCTCGGCAACGACCACGACCTCGTCGGCCGCTACCTGATGGTGCAGGGTGCGCCGCAGACCGCGGGCCGGTTCGACGCGGAGGTGCGGGCGTACAAGGCGCCGCCGCCGGAGGCCAGTACGGAGGCGTTCTACGAGACCGACCCGACCAAGGCCTATCGTCGCGGTTTCTCGCTGCAGACGGTCAGCCCGCTGCCGATCGGCTGGTCCGAGCACGTGACGGCGCAGGGCCACTGGGGTGAGTCGCTGCGCGAGTACATGCGGGATTACATCCACTGGGCGACGGTCGGAGCGTTGTGCGAGCTTCTCCCGCAGGCCCGTAACCGGGTGACGCTGGCGGACGAGACCGACCGGCACGGCCTGCCCGTGGCGCACTTCTCCTACAGCAAGTGCGACAACGACGACCAGCTCATCGCCGCCGCCCAGTCGTGCATGGAGAACCTGCTGCGGGCCGCCGGGGCGAGCGAGGTGATGACCGTCCAGCGGTTCGCCCACCTGGTCGGCGGCGCCCGGATGGCCGACCGACCCCAGGACGGCGTCGTCGACCCGGACCACCGTGTGTTCGGCATCGACAACCTGCTCCTCACCGACGGCAGCACGCTGCCGACCCAGGGCGCGGCCAACCCAGCGCTGACCATCATGGCGATGGTCGCCCGGGCCGCGGACCGGCTGGTGGCCGGCGCCCGCTGAGCGGGTACCGGCACCCCGATCAGACCGGGCGGTCCCCCGGTGCCGGCGGGTCGTAGGCCGCCGCGGCCTCGAGGCCCCGGCGCAGTCCGACGGGCAGCCCGCCTGCGACGGCGGTCGTGGGCACGATGCTGAGCGTGCCTTTCGCCTCGTACAGCACGTAGGCGATGCCGGACAGGTCCAGTACTCCGCGCTGGCGCAGCTGGGACCACAGGTCCTCGTCGGTCAGGCCGCACAGCCGCAGCTGGTGGCGCCGGACCTCGCCGTGCAGGACCAGCACCCGCACCCGGTGGTCTAACAGCCGGGACCCGGCCGGGCTGAACCGCACCACGCTGGCCACCCGGTGGACCGCGACGAGCACCAGCAGGGCGACCGCGCCCGTGACGAGCGACTGGGTGCTGGCGACAGTCGTCCGCCCGACCACCGCGCCGAGGGCGACCGCGGTGACCACGTCGATCAGCGTCCACTGGGCCAGCGTCCGGCGCTCGCCGATCCGCAGCCCGACCACCGCCACCGCGTACATCAGCACCGCCTTCGCGGCCACCTCGCCGACCTGCGACCACTGCCCGGTCAACCAGCTCATCCCGCCCCCCGTCCGTGCAACTGGCCACGCGTGCGCGCGGTCAGCTCTCCTGCTCGGTCCGCCGTGCCGTCCGCTCGTCCGCGTCGTAGGAGGGGGCAGCGGCGAGCAGCAGCGCGGCCGCCACCAGCAGCGCCGGAACGGTGGCGAGGAAGGCTATTCGCAGCCCGGCCGCACCGCCTCCAGCGAGGTGGTCGGCGGCGGCCCCTACCGCCAGCGGGGACGCCGCCCTCGACGACGGTGCGCATCAGCGTCTGGGCCGACTCGGCCCGCCCGCGCACCGGCGACGGGAGCACCTCGACCCGTACCGCGTCCAGCGCCGGCAGCGCTGAGGCCAGAGCGAACGAGCCGGCGACCAGGAAAGGCAGGGTGAGCGGGAGCGAACTGGTGAGCAGCGCCGGCAGCCACAGCAGTGACGTGACGGCGCAGGCGGCCGCGATCAGCGGCAGCCGCAGGACCGGACGACCGGCGTGGAGCAGGCCGTCGTTCACCGCGCCACCGATCCACACCCCGGCCAGCGCTCCGCCGCCGAGGCCGAGCAGGGCGAGGTCGGCGACGCGGTACCCACGTGGTACTGGCCGACGGCGAAGATGACCGCGAAGGCGCTGACCGCCGCGAGGAAGGCGTTGGCCGCCGTCACGGCGAGCAGCACGAGCCAGGGCGTTCGGTGACCGATCAGGTAGCCGAACACGCCGCCCATCGAGAGCTCGGCGGCCGCGCCCCGGGCCGGTTGACGCTCGGGGTCGGGCTCGCGCAGCAGCCGCCGCGCCAGCAGCAGCCTGGGCAGCATCAGCAGCCAGAATCCCCAGGGCCAGCCGAGCAGCGTCACGGCGACGGCGCCTACGGACACGCCGGCTGCAGAGCCGAGGAACTGCCCGCTCTCGACGCGGCCGAGGAAGGCCCCTCGGCGCCGCGGTGCGACGGCGTCGCCGGCGAGCGAGGGAAACGCGGGGCCGACGGTGGCCGCGACCACCCCCAGCACCATCCGCGAGCCGAGCAGCATCGAGAAGCTCGTCGCCGCACCGGTCGAGAGCATGGCCAGTGACCAGGCGCCGACGCTCCCGGCCAGGAGGCGGGTGCGCCGGACCCGGTCGACGAGCGCTCCGGCAGGCACCGTGGCGAGCGCGCCCACGATGCCCAGGACCGCGGAGAGCAGTCCGTAGCGGGTGTTGGACAAGGAGAAGACCCGCTTGATCGTCGGCCCCATTGCCGACAGGACGGTGCGGTCGGCGTAGTCGATGGTCATTACCAGGGTCAGCAGCGTGACGAGGGTGCCGGGGCGCGCCGTCGACCCCGGGCGCGTGCCGCGGCTCGTCGTCAATGTGCCCTTCCGTCGGCCGGGCGGACCCACCACCCGGCGGACCAGGCGGCGGCGTCCCGTCGCAGGACGGGTCCCCGACGTGAGAGAGACGAAACGATTCGCGTCCGAGCCCTCCCGGCTCGGCCGGCGGTCCCGCCTCAGCCGACGGGAAAAAGCCACAGGACGTGGACCGGCCCTGGGCGCGTCCGCCCCTGCCGCTCCTCCCTGCCCGCGGCGCTCAGCCGATGCCTCTCACTCGGTGCCGGCGGGCACCGTGCTGTCCGGTGCCCGGTCCTCGAACAGGGAGACCACGTCGTCGGCGTCCTGCTGGTCGTCGACCAGGATAAGCACCTGGTCGTCCGGCGCGAGGACGGTGTCGTGCCGTACGGGCAGCGGGGTGCCGTCGCGCAGCACCATGCTTACCCAAGTGCCCTCGGCGAGGTTCGGCAGGTGGCCGACTTGGTGGCCGTCGGCGACCGATCCGGGAGCGACGGTTAGGTGGTGGACACCGCCCGGCTCGTCTCGGAGGCGGACGCCGAGCGCGAAGGGCTCCGGCGGCACCAACCGCATCCGGACCTTGAACAACCGGCCCAGCGTTGGGACGAGCGTGCCCTGGCCGAGTACCGACACCAGCACGACGACGACGACGACGCCGTAGAGCCGCTCCCCACCCGGCAGCGGCAGCAGCATGCTGCCGAGCAGCAGGGGGACCGCTCCCTTGAGCCCGGCCAGCAGCACGAAGCCCTGCTCGCCGCGGTCGAGGCGGAGCGGGAGCAGCAGCGGTGCGGCGACAAGCGGCCGCAGCACCAGGGCGAGCAGGACACCGAGGACGACTCCCGGCACCCAGACATCGGTCCGGCCCAGGACGTCGAGGTGGACGGTGAAGCCGAGGTAGGCGAAGGCGACCACCTCGGCGATGCTGGCGAGCGCCCCGTGGAAGCGCTCAACCTCCCGCTTGAAGGGCGCCCGCTCGTCGCCCAGCACGATGCCGGCGACGAACACGGCGAGGAATCCGGAGCCGTGGGCAACGGTTGCAGCTCCGAAGAGCACCGCAGTGGACACGAGCGTCCGGACGGGGTGTAGCCCCTCGCCGGGAAGCGGCAGCCGGCGCATCACGACCAGCAGCAGCCGGCCGCCGGCGACGCCCACGACCAGGCCGACGGCCATCTGCAGGAGGAAAGTCAGCGCGACCTGCAGCACCGATCCGGCCGACAGCGAGCCGGCGCTCAGCAGCGCGGCGACCAGGGCGATGCCGACCGGGTCGTTGGCGCCGGACTCGCCCTCCAGCACGGTCCCGGAGCGGCCCTGCACCTCCCGCTGGCCCAGCACGGAGAAAACGACGGCGGGGTCGGTCGGCGAGATCGCCGTTGCTACTAGGACGGCGAGGTACCACTCGACGCCGAGCAACAGGTGGACCGCGACCGAGGCGATCGCGACGGTGGCGAAGGTGCCGATCACGCCAAGGCTCAGAACCCCGGCGGCGGCCGACCGGAACCGGGCGAGCCCGATGTGCATCCCACCGTCGAACAGGATGGCGATGAGCGCCAACGTGACGACATGCTCGACAGTGGCGTGGGTGGGCTCGGTGACCGCCGGCACGAACCGGACCACCAGGGCGGCCGCGATCAGGAACAGGGCCGGCGCCGGGATGCGGATGCGCTCCGACAGCCGGTGCGACTGGACGGCGAGCAGCCCGGCGCCGCCGGCGCACAGCACCACCAGACCAAAGGTGAGGGACTCGTGCACGGGGCTCTCCCTGGGCATGGTGGACGACGTGCCGACCAGACTTCCCGGCGCCCCGGGACCAACGTTACCGACCGGACGGGTGCCCCTGCGCCCCAACTGGGCCCCTCGCCGTGGGTAGGGGCGCCCTGCGCCATGCCGCAATCGGCCTGCGCGACGCCCTCACGACACAGGTGTGGCCGCTGCCGACCCTGGGCGTGGCGCTCGCGGTGGTCCTCGGCGTCGCGCTGCCCCAGCTGGACGCGGTCACCGTGCTGCCGGACGGGCTGACCGGGTACCTGTTCGGTGGCGGGGCGGACGCGGCGCGCTCCGTGCTCGGCACCATCGCCGGCTCGCTGATCACGGTGACGGCGCTGACCTTCTCGCTGACCGTCGTCACCCTCCAGCTGGCGAGCAGCCAGTTCTCCCCTCGCCTGCTGCGCACGTTCACCCGGGACCGGGTGGTCCACCTGACCCTGGCGCTATCCTCGCGACGTTCACCTTCGCGGTCGTCGTGCTGCGCACGGTCCGCAGTGCCGCCTCGGGCCGGGCGGAATTCGTCCCGGAGATGTCGGTGACGGTCGCCGTGCTGCTGACCCTGGCGAGCGTCATCGGGCTGGTGCTCTTCCTGTCGCACCTGGCCACGACGATCCGAGTCGAGACGATGCTCGTGACGGTCCACACGGATGCTCGGGAGGCAGCCCTCGGCGACCACGTCCCGCGCGGCGTCACCCGGCCGGCAGGGTTCCTGCTCGACGGCGGGCCAGGACGACCACTTGTCGTTGATGCCGGGCGAGAGGGCCTTGACCGCGACATCGGTGAGCTGTCGAAGGCCGAAGGCCGTTCGGGATCGATGCCCGTTCCTCGTCACGACCTGACCCTGAGGAACCAGCCCAGGGGATGCTGGGTTCTTCCGGTGGTTCAGGTGTCTCGGTGGGTCAGGGCGCCGATCAAGTCACGGTGCCGGATCCAACCGGTGAGGGTCCTGTCGCTGCCGACGACAGGTACCGCGCCGGCGCCCTTGTCGAGTTCGTGCAGCACGTCGCTCAGCGGTGCGTCGGGGGCGACGGGTTTGGCCGCCGCCATCAGGTCGCGGACGTGCGTCTGCTCGCCGGCAGCGAGTGCGTCCATCACGTCCAGGCTGGCGAGCGTGCCGACATAGGTGCCGTCGTCAACGACGGGCAGGTGGGTGTGCGAGCTGCTGGCGAATCGCCGGGCGGCTTCGGCCACGCTCTCGTCAGCGGTGACCGGTCGCGGCGGGGCGACCATGAAGTCCGAGGCAGGGCGCCGGTGCAGGGCCGCATCGGCGGGCTCGTCGATGTCGATGCCGCGGCGCAGCAGCTTGCGGGTGTACACGGTGTCGTGGGAGACGAGGTGGCTCACGCCGGCGGCCAGCACGATCGCCAGCATCAGGGGCAGGATGATCGTGTACTCGCCGGTCAGCTCGAACAAAATCACCACAGCAGTGATCGGGGCCCGAGCGGCGCCCGCGAACACCGCCCCCATGCCGATCAACGCGTAGGCGCCGACCGAACCGCCGGCGGCGGGGGCGATCGAGTGGACGAACTCGCCGAAGACCGCCCCGGTCATCGCTCCGCAGAACAGCGACGGCGCGAACACGCCACCGGACCCTCCGATGCCGATGGTCAGGCTGCAGGCGATGAGCTTGCCGACGAGCAGGGCGAGCAGGAACGCGACGCCGTAACCGCCGGCGACTGCAGTGCCCAGGACCGGGTACCCGACGCCGTACATCTCCGGCAGCGCCAGGAGCAGCGCGCCGAGCAGGATGCCCCCCACCGCCGGCCGGGCCCACTCCGGGCCGCGCCAGGCCCAGTCACAGGCGTCCTCGACGGCGTACAGCACCCGCGAGAAGCCGACGCCGACCAGGCCGGCGAGCAGGCCGAGGAGCGCGAACAGCGGGTACTGGACGAGATGGTCGACGTGGAAGGCCGGCAGCGACAGGAACGGGTGGTTACCCAGGAGGGACCGGGAGACGACGCTGGCGGTCACTGAGGACAGCACGACGATCCCGAAGGACTGTGTCGCCCATTCCCGCAGGATGATCTCCATCGCGAAGAACACGCCCGCGAGTGGGGCGTTGAACGTAGCGGCGATGCCGGCGGCGGCGCCGCAGGCGACCAGCAGCTTGACCCGGCGCTCGTCGAGACGGAACGCCTGCGCCAGGGTCGAGCCGAGCGCGGAGCCGATCTGCACGATCGGGCCCTCACGCCCGACGGACCCGCCACCGCCGATGCACAGCGCCGACGCGAGCGCCTTGACCACGGCGACCTGGGGACGGATGCGGCCACCGCTTCGGGCGACCGCGACCATCACCTCGGGCACACCGTGTCCGCGCGCCTCGCGGGCGAAGCGATACACCAGAGGTCCGTACAGGGCGCCGGCGACGACGGGTGCGAGCAGGACGAAGAACGGTCCGAGGAACGGAACCAGCGGGTTGGCGACATGGCCCAGCCCCGCGTAGTCGCGGTGCCCGGACAGGACGATTGTCAGTCCCTCGATCATGTAGCGGAACGCGACTGCTCCCAGCCCGGCACCGGCCCCGTTGAAAAGCGAGAGCGACAGCAGACCCAGCCGCCGGGAGCGCAGAGCGCCGAGCCGGGACCTGGTCACTCGCATCACGGTCACGTGGCCGCTCGACCTACGACGGTCGGGCATGTGTCGCCGCCTCTTGCAGCGCGTGGACGGCTCTGATGTGGGACAGGTGGCTCAAGGCCTGAGGGATGTTGCCAACGAGCTCACCGGTCTCGGGCGCGGTCATCTCCGACATCAGCCCGAGCGGGTTGGCGACGACGTCCAGCTCGGCCAGCAGGTTGCTCGCCTCCTCGACACGCCCAACCTCGACGAGGGCGTGCACGCGCCAGAAGGCGCACGCGGTGAAGGTTTCCTCCTCGCGATAGACACCTGTGTAGCGGTAGACGAGTGGGCCAGTTCCGAGTTCGGCAGTGACCGCGTCGATGGTCGACGACATCCTCGGGCCCGTGTCGAACCCGAACTGGGCGGCCAGCAGCACCGAGGCATCGAGGTCGTCGGTACCGGCGTAGAAGCTGTAGGACCGCTTGCGACCGGACCAGCAGTTCCGCTCGATCCAGGATCGGATCGTCCCCGCCTCGGCCCTCCATCGCTTGCCGCTGCCGAGCAGATAGCCGGCCTCGGCGAGGCGCGCTGCTGCGTCGAGCGCGCGCCAGCAGTTCATCTTCGATGAGGTGTAGGGACGACCCACCTTCAGCTCCCAGATGCCGGCATCATCGTGGCGCCAGCTGTCGGCGCATCTGTCGGCGAGGTCTGACAGCTCGCGGGCGGACCGGATGCAGGAGTCCCGCGGGCGGGAGCGGTCGGCCGAGCTGGCCACGCTGGACGGGCGGCGCGTTCACCAACGACGACCCGCACTACCTGCAGTCGACCGGGTTCCTGCTCGGGCCGAACGGGTCGGTGCTGGTGGGGGTGTACTCCACCGGTGCCATCGGGCGGCTGGTCCCCGACGACGTCGTCGGGATGGTCCGCTACATCCGGTCGCAGGGCTGAGGTGAACCTCGACGATCGCCGCGTCCTGCTGACCGGGGCCGGGAGCGGTATCGGCCGCTCGCTGGCCCTGCACTTCGCCGACCGCGCCGCCGCCACGGTCCTGGTCGGACGACGGGCCGACCCGTTGCGGGAGACCGCCCGGCTGGTCACCGAGCGCGGCGGCAGCGCCCACGTGCTGACCGCCGACCTCACCGCCCCCAGCGAGGGGGAGCGGATCGTGAACGACGCCGTGTCGGCCGCGGGCGGGCTGGACGTCTTGGTCAACAACGCCGGGAACGTCAGCGCCGGCCGGCTGGAGGACCTCTCGGCCGCGGACGTGAGCGGGATGCTCGCTCTGAACCTGACAGCACCGATCCTGGTGACCCGTGCGGCGCTGCCGCACCTTCGGGCGTCCGGCGCCAAGCGAGGCGCCGTCGTACTGGGGATCTCCTCGGGCATCGCCCTGGTCGGGCTGCCGTTCTACGCCACCTATGCGGCTACGAAGGCCGGCCTGGCCCGGTTCGACGAGGCGCTGGGGCGTGGGCTGACCGCTACCGGCGGGCACGTCGCGACCGCCTACCCCGGCGCGACCGACACCGACATGATGTCCTCCAACGACGCCGGTGAGGACCTCGGCTTCGGCCGCCGTCCCGTCGAGGAGGTCACCGCTGAGATCATCGCCGCTCTCGTGGCCGACGAACCGGAGATCAACACATCACTGCCGAGCAGGCGGGGGATGCAGGAGCAGAACGCCCGCGATCCGAAGGCGGTGACCGCCGCGCTCGGCGCGAGGCTCACCGAGCTCGAAGCCGCGACGCGTCGCCACCGGAGCATGTGAGATCGATCGACAGGCGATGTCCCGAGACAGTGGAGGATCTGGCATGGCGGCCGTCATCACGTTCGACGTCAACGAGACGCTGCTGGACCTGGGGGCACTCGACCCGCTGTTCGCCGACGCCCTCGGCGACGCGGCGCTGCGCCCCGCGTGGATCGCCGCCATGCTGCAGCTGTCCTTCGTCGGAGGCCTGACCGGGAGCTACGTCGACTTCACGACGGCGCAGCGTGCCGCGCTGCAGATGACCGCGACCAGGGCCGGGCGGACGATCAGCGCCGCCGACTCAGATCAGATCATCGACGCGATGCGTCACCTGCCGCCGCACCCCGAGGTAGCCGGCGCCCTGCGCCAGCTCAAGGCCGCCGGGCTCCGGCTGAGCGCGCTGACCAACTCGGTGCTGGAGGTCGCCGAGGCCCAGCTGTCGAACGCCGGGCTCGGCGAGCTGGTCGACGAGGTGTTCTCCGCGGACACCGTGCGTGCCCTCAAGCCGGCCCCGGAGCCCTACCGGATGGTGGCCGAGGGCTGTGGGGTCGAGATCGGCGACGTGTGGTTGGTGGCGGCGCACGCCTGGGACGTCTCTGGGGCGCTGGCCGCGGGATGCCGAGCCGCGTTCGTCGCGCGTCCCGGCGCGGTCCCCAGCCCGTTGGGACCCCAGCCGGACGTGCTCGGCGCCGACCTCCGGCAGGTCGCCGACCGACTCCTGGCGGCTCCGGGCGTCTCCGGCACCAGCGGCTGATCCACGTCGTGAGCCGACACGCTAACGACACGGATGGACGCGCACCGCCGGGGTTCACCCGCACGACACGGGAAGGGGTGCCTCCCGAGGTTGGGGTGCCAGCCCGGCAACTCACAGACGTTCGAAACTCGTAACTTGTCCTCGGTCTCGGTAGAAGGGGAAAGTGAACCGGTGAGGTCAGAACCGCCATCCGCGCCGTCACCCGAGCCTTCACCAGCTCAAGGCGACCGTAATTACTGGCCCGCGTCGCCTATCCGCAGCGGGGGTGCCGCGGCGGCGGGAACCCGGCAGGCCGCCGTCGCCGAGGACGGCGAAGCGGCCGCCGAGGTGGAGTATGGCTGGCCGAGGCCGTTGTTCGCGTTGCTGCAGCGGCTGCGCCCGCCGGGGCCGCTGTTCACGGCCCGGCTGTGGCGAAGCCCGCTGCGCGGTCCGTGGCTGACGTCGGTGTTCGGTGTCGTCCTGCTCGTCGGGCTGCCGGTCGTGATCGTTACCGGGCTGCTGTCCTACATCGCCTACCAACCGCAGTTCGCGGGGAACGCCTTCCCGGCCCAGACCCACGGCCTGCACCTGCCGTTCTTCGCCTGGCCGACCCGTCCGGTGTGGCTGTATCGGCTCAACCAGGGACTGCACGTCGCGGTCGGGCTCGCGCTCGTCCCGGTCGTGCTCGCCAAGCTGTGGTCGGTGATCCCAAAGCTGTTTTCCTGGCCACCGGCACGTTCGCTGGCCCAGCTCGTCGAACGGCTCAGCCTGGCGCTGCTGGTCGGCAGCATCCTGTTCGAGCTGGCCACCGGGGTGCTCAACGTCGAGTACGACTACGTCTTCGGGTTCGACTTCTACACCGCCCACTACTACGGCGCCTGGGTGTTCATCGCCGCGTTCCTGACCCACGTCGCGCTCAAGTTCCCGACCATGCGGCGTTCGCTCAAGGCCCGCCGGCTGCGCGACGAGCTGCGCACCCCGCTCGCCCGCACCAAGCCCGAGCCACTCGACGAGTACGGGCTCGTGGCCAGCGACCCGTCGCCACCGTCGATCTCCCGCCGCGGGCTGCTCGGCGTCGTCGCCGGCGGCAGCCTGGCAGTGACCGCCGTGACCGTGGGCGACACGGTGGGCTGGCGGCCCAGCGCCCTGCTGTCCGCGCGGGGCCGCAGCTACGGCACGGGGCCCACCGACTTCCAGGTCAACCGGACTGCGGCCGTCGCCGGCATCACGACCACCGAGACCGGAGCCGGCTGGCGGCTGACCGTCGCCGGACAGCGGACCATCAGCCTGAGCCGAACCGACCTGCTGGCCATGGCGCAGCACACCGTGCGCCTGCCGATCGCCTGCGTCGAGGGCTGGTCAACCGAACAGACCTGGACCGGGGTGCGGCTGCGTGACCTTGTCGAGCTCGCCGGCGCAGACCGTCTTGACCACGGCATTGTCACCTCGTTGGAACGCCGTGGCGCGTTCAGCCGCGGGGTGCTCAACGCCGGCCAGCTGCGTGACCCCGATGCACTGCTCGCGCTCAAGGTCAACCACGCCGACCTCTCACCCGACCACGGCTATCCGGCCCGGGTCGTCGTGCCGGCACTGCCCGGGGTGCACAACACCAAGTGGGTCTCCCGCATCGAGCTGAGGCAGGCGTGACCGGCTGGTGGCGGCGCACCTACGGCGCCCACCCGTTGCACCTGCTGTCGCTGCTCGCCTGTTTCGCGCTCGCCGGCTACGCCGCCCTGCAGGCATCCCGCGGGCCGCTGCCGCTGCGGATGGCGGTGTGGTTCATCGGCGCCGTGATCGCCCACGACCTGGTGCTGTTTCCGCTCTACGCGCTGGCGGACCGGTCGCTGACCCGTCTGCTGCCGCACCGGCGACCGGTGCTGGGCGCCGGCGGCGTCAACTACGTGCGGGTGCCGGCGCTGCTGTCCGGGCTGCTGCTGCTGGTGTTCTTCCCGCTCATCCTGCGCCGGAGCGAGCCGGCGTACGGTGCGGCCAGCGGCCTGAACGAGGCGCCCTATCTGGCTCGGTGGCTGCTGCTGAGCGGGGCGGGCTTCGCGGTCTCGGCGGTCCTGTTCGCTGTCCGTGCCGGTCGGAGCCGGCGAGCGGGCGACGAGCCGGCGCGGGGCGAGCCCGAGCCAGCTGGCCGGTCCCGAGCAGTTGGCTCTCGGTCCGAACCTGCAGTCAGGTACGTGCCTGCCGGGCCACGGCCACGGCCTGAGCGGCCAGAACGAGACCGAGATGGCTGAACGCCTGCGGGAAGTTGCCGAGTAGCTCTGCGGTGTCGGGGGCGACCTGCTCGGCGAGCAGGCCCAGGTTGTTGGCGTAGCCCGCGGTGTCGGTCAGCACCTGCTCGGCGTCGTCGGCCCGGCCGATGACCGCCATGGCCTCGGCCAGCCAGAACGTGCACAGCAGGAACGGACCCTCCTGACCGGCCATGCCGTCCCCGCCTCGGTAGCGGTAGACCAGCCCCCGGTCGTCGGTGAGCCCGCAGGCGACCGCGTCGACCGTCGATGCCAGCCGCGGGTCGCCGGGCGGAAGGAAGCCGACCAGGGCAACGAGCAGCGCCGAGGCATCGAGCTCGTCGCTGCCGAAGGACTGGGTGAAGGCGCCGACCTGCTCGTTCCACCCCTCGGTCAGGATCGCCTGTCGGATCTGTCCGCGGGTCGCTGACCAGCGGTCGATGGCGTCGGCGGCGCCGAGCTGCTCGGCGAGGGCCACCCCGCGGTCGAGCGCCACCCAGCACATCAGCTTGCTGTGCAGGTAGGGCCGGGCCGGCCCGCGGATCTCCCAGATCCCCTGGTCGTCGTCGCGCCAGCGGGCCGCGGCCGCGTCGACGGCGGCCACCAGCAGCCGGCGGCCGGCGGGGTCGAGGCCGGCGAGCTGTTCACGCAGGACGAAGGCGGCATCGAGCAGCGCGCCGTAGACGTCGAGCTGGACCTGGTTCCAGGCGTCGTTGCCGCACCGCACCGGGGCACTGTCGCGCCAGCCGGACAGATGCGGAAGGGTCCGCTCGGACAGGTCACGCTCCCCGCCGACCCCGAACATGATCTGCAGGTCCAGGCCGCGCTCGAGGTCGGAGGCGGCGGCCCTGGCCAGAAAGGCGAAGAACCGGGCCGCCTCGTCCGGGCAGGCAGCGACCCACAGGCCCCGCAGCGTCATGCTCGCGTCGCGCACCCAGCTGTAGCGGTAGTCCCAGGTGCGGGCGGTGCCTACGCCCTCGGGCAGGCTGGTGGTGGCGGCCGCGATGACCGCTCCGCTGCGGGCATAGCTCAGACCCTGCAGCACCACACCGCTCAGATGGACCCGGGAACGCAACGGCCCCTCGTACCGCTGGTGCAGCGCCGACCAGCTTTGCCAGGCCTGCTGTGTCTGGGCGAGGCGCTTACGGATCCGGCGGGCTGAGATCGTTCTGGGGGCCGGGTCCCACGCGTCGACCTGCTGGACCGCCCAGGCCAGGCGCTCACCCTCGGTCAGGGTCGGCGTCCCGGCAACGGTGGAGGCCTGCACGGTGAACGGGGCATCGGTGGACAGCAGCAGGACCGTCGCGCCGCCGGAAGAGATGACCCCCCCGGGCACCGCGTGCAGCTGCGGGTGAACGAGGCCGAACTCCGGGCGCGGTACGTACTCCCACGCGAGGCGGACCGAGCCGCTCTCGCACCGGGCGGAGCGGAGCAGGATGCCCGGCGAGGACCGGCCGAGCCGGTGGCCGCGCTCGTGATCGTCAAGGGCCAGCGCGTCCTGCACCACCAACTCGCCGTGCGCGCAGGTCCAGATGGTCTCCAGCACCAGACCCATGGGCAAGTAGCGACGGGTCGCCGTCGCTGACGGGTCCTGGGGGCGGATCGAGAAGTGGCCGGCGGCGTCGTCCAGCAGGCGGGCGAACACCGGCGGGCTGTCGAAGCGGGGCAGGCACAGCCAGTCGACCGACCCGCCCGCGACCAGCGCCGAGGAGCGGCAGTCGGACAAGAACGCGTGGTCGCCGACCGGTGTCCGGCTCACGGGGACGCTCGTCGCGTCACAGCTTGCCCGAGCACGGCCCGACCCTAGCCCGGACCACCCGGTCAGGCTCATGGCCCGCTGTGAGGGCCCCTTGTCGGTGGGTGACCTGCCTCCACCGCCCGCGCGGCACCCTCACCGGTGGGAAGTGGACGGCGCATCCAAGTTGGGTGAATCGATGGGGGTGCGCTGGGCGGCAACGACCCGGCTGCGCCAGCGGTCGGCGCGCACCTCGCCGCGTCGGGGCGCGGTCGGCGGCACCGGCCGGGAGTCGAGCGTGTCGAGCACATGGTCGCGCGCGGCGTTGAGGTGGTACGCCAGGGTGACCAGCACCGCTGCGTGCGGGGCGTGCGGATGGGGCCGGGTCGGTCCCACTTCCAGCGCCCGCTGGTAGGCCAGAGCGGCTACCGGCATCTGCAGCATCGCCAGGGTGAGCGCGGCGAGCATGACGTTCTGCCGGCTGCCGGTGGTCGGCTCAGCCGGCAGATCTGGGACCCGCGCTTCGAAGCCATGGATTGCGGCGCGGACGAATCCGGCGACCTCGCCGCGGGTGAACCGCCCTATGGTGGGGTCGGTGCGTGACCGGCAGCGACCGACGAGCGCCCTGCTGGCCGCCACCCGAAGAAAGGGCTGTGCCCGGAGCACGACAGCTACAGCAAGCCGGCCCGGGGCGGCGCTGGCGGGCATCTCTGGCGCCAGAAGCGAGGTCGCGGAGGTTGCCAGACCTCAAACGGTACGCTTGTGCAAGACATGTGTGCAAGGTTTGCTAGGTTTCTTCTGTGACCAACCGTCAGGCGCTGCTCGAAGCCGGGATCGGCTGTCTGCAGGCCAAGGGCTACGCCGACACGACGGCCCGCGACATCGCTGGCCGGGCCGGGGTGAGCCTGGGCGCGATCGGTTACCACTTCGGGTCGACTGATGAGTTGCTGAACGAAGCCCTCGCCGTGGCGGTGCGGCGGTGGCTCGAACCGTTGATCGCCCTGATCGCGGCAGTGCCGGCGGCGCGCCTGTCCCGTGAGCAGCTCGGACCCGCCATCGACCGGCTGCTTGCCACCTTCAACACCAACCGTCCGCTGGTCGTGGCGTACTTCCAGGCGCTGCTACGCGCCGAGTACGCCCCTGGTCTGCGCTCCACGCTCGCCGCGGACTTCGACGCGCTCCGCGCGGCGATGACCAGTGGGATCGAGGCGCTCCAAAGCGAGCAACCACCATCGCGACGGGTCGACCCCGAGGTCTGCGCCACGCTGGTCATGGCCAGCTTCGACGGGTTGATCATTCAGTGGCTGCTCGACCCCACCCGGCTGCCGACCGGTGCCGCCATCGCCGAGACGCTGCGGCGCGCCGTCGACCTGCAGCCCTTCACCACCGAAGAGCTGCATCCCACCGGTACCAAGCCCGGCTAGCCCCAGCGGTCGCGTGCCTAGGGAGCTTCCACAGGGGGGACACGGCGAGGGCGGCGCTGCGTGCCCAAAGGTCCACAGCACTCGAGCTGCGACGTTAGACCGATACCCCTCTAGGGTAGGGTGTCAGCCATGGCAGGTCAGGCGGAGCCGGTGGTGCGCGGCTACACCGCACACAAGGAAGACGTCCAGAAGCGGCTGCGCCGGATCGAGGGCCAGGTCCGCGGGCTGCAGCGCATGGTCGACGAGGACGCCTACTGCATCGACGTGCTGACCCAGATCTCGGCGTCGACCAAGGCGCTGCAGGCAGTGGCACTGCAGCTGCTCGAGGACCACCTCGGTCACTGCGTCACCAATGCCATCGAAACCGGCGGCCCGCAGGCGCAGGAGAAGGTCCGGGAGGCGACCGCCGCCATCGAACGCCTGGTCAAGTCATGACGGGCTACCAGCGTCCCGACCCGACATCGCGGCCGTCGCCATGACGCGTGAGAAGGGAACCGCACCCGATGCGTGCCCCGTCGATGGCCGGCTACCGGGCTGCGACACCGGCCCCGCCGCCCGGACCCGGTTCGTCGCCCGCGAGCTCACCAGCCTGTGGCGCGAGCTGCGCGGACACCGGCAATCAGCCGCAGCGCAGAGCACCACGAGGAAGGCACAGCGATGAGCGCCCTGGACACGATCGGCCAGAGCCTGTCCGACGGCTTCGGCATGTTCTGGGAAACCTTGTGGGCGCTGGTGCTGGGCTTCGCCCTGTCCGGGGCGGTGCAGGCGTTCGTCTCCCGCGCCGAGATGCAGCGGGCACTGGGTGACCACCGGCCGGCCACCATCGCCAGGGCCAGCTTCTTCGGCACCGTCTCGTCGTCGTGCTCCTACGCCGCCTCCGCGCTGGCGAAGACGCTGTTCTCACGCGGCGCGGACTTCACCGCGGCGCAGGCGTTCATGTTCGCCTCGACGAACCTGGTGCTCGAGCTCGGCATCGTGCTGTGGCTGCTGATCGGTTGGCAGTTCGCCGTCGCCGAGTTCGTCGGTGGCGCCGTCATGATCGTGCTGCTGGCCGCGGTGCTGCCGCGGGTGGTCCGGCCGGGCGAGCAGGATCGTGCCCGGCAGCGACTGAACGCCGACGAGCAGTCGTCCAGCGGGCACGAGCACCAGCAGGAGCACGGTGGCGAGCCGGATGAGGCGATGGGGGCTCAGCTGCCGTGGCGCGCCCGGATACGGTCGATGGCGGGGTGGTCGGACGCGGCGGGCTACACCATCAGCGACGTGACGATGCTGCGCAAGGAGCTGGTTATCGGCTTCGTCGTCGCCGGCTTCGCCGAGGCCGCGGTTCCGGTGAGCTTCTGGCAGTCGCTGTTCTGGACGGGGCACGGCTTCGCCTCGGTGCTGGAGAACGTCGTCCTCGGTCCGTTCCTGGCGATCATCAGCTTCGTCTGCTCGATCGGCAACGTCCCGCTGGCCGCGGCCCTGTGGGCGGGCGGCATCTCCTTCGGCGGCGTGATCGCCTTCGTGTTCGCCGACCTGATCACGCTGCCGCTGCTGCTGATCTACCGCAAGTACTACGGCACCCGGCTCACCCTGAAGCTGCTGGCAGTGTTCTGGGCGACGATGAGCCTGGCGGGCCTAGCGACCGAGTACCTGTTCAAAGCGGTCGGGCTCCTGCCCGCACCACGGGCGCCCGGCCACGGCATGGTCGGCCGCGATGTGTACGGCTGGAACTACACCACGGTGCTCAACGTGGTCGCCCTGGTCGCCTTCGCCGGGCTGTACTGGCTCTACCGAAACCGGGCCCGGTTCGGCGGGGGGGCCGGCTATGCCAAGGACCCGGTGTGCGGGATGCAGGTCCAGACGGGCCAGGCACCAGCCACCGCCAGTCACGCCGGCACGACCGTCTACTTCTGCTCCGACCACTGCCGGCACCGCTTCACCGCCGATCCCGAGCGGTACGCCGGCAGCGCTGCCAGTGGCGCAGCGGCGGGTGAGCACCAGCACGGGCACGGCGCAGGCCAGGCCCGGGACCCGGTGTGCGGCATGACAGTCGACCCGCCGACCGCCGCCGCCTCAGCGTCCTACGCCGGACAGGACTTCTGCTTCTGCGGGACCGGCTGCGCGGACAGCTTCACCAGCGACCCACTGGCCCACCTCACCGCGGCCAGGGACCCGGTGTGCGGCATGAGCGTCGACGTCGCCCACCCGGGCGGCGAGGCAAGCGCGGCCGGCCGCAGGTACGTGTTCTGCGGTTCCGGCTGCGCCCAGGCGTTCACCGCCGACCCGCAGCCCTACCTGACCAGCCGGCAGCCTGCCGCCGCGACGGAAGTACTGCGCACATGAGCGCCGGACGGCACCAAGGTGCGCGCCGGCGCCGCGGGCTGCTGGCACTGCTGGCCGCGCTGCTGGGCCTGGGCGTACTGCTCATGCACACCCAGCTGGTCGACGCTCCGCCGGCCGGGTCGATGGCGGCGAGCACACCTGCGGCCGGCCCGCACCATTTCGCGGGGATGCCGACAGCAGCCTCGGCCACTGGCCACACTGCGGTCGCTCCCACCCCGGTGGCTCCGTCCGCACGGCCGGCGCCCGCCACCCTGATGTCGGGAGCAGTGGCCGCCGGGCTGCCTGCACTTCCGCGCATGCCCGCGATGCCTGCCATGCCCGGGATGCACGCCGGTGGTCTGTGCGTGGCGGTACTCGGTGCCGCCGTCGGGCTCCTGCTGGTCGGGCTGCTGCTCGCCGCCGCTGACCCGGCGGGGACCAGCCGGCGGCTCGCTGCACTTACCGGCAGAAGCTGGCTGTCGCGGGCGGCTACCCGCCGGGTGCCGTGGCGCCAAGCGTTGACACCGGCCGAGCTCTGTCTGCTGCGGACCTAGAGCAACCCGCGACCCGCCTGGCCTTCACCGGCCCGTGTCGCCCCGGTTCCGCTCCTGCCATCCGCCCTTTCACACCCAGACAGAGGTACATCCCATGAAGCGCACATCCATGCTGCTCGTCGCCGGACTTGCCAGCATCACGCTGGCTGCCTGCGGCGGCACCAGCACCACCCCGGCGGCCCCGGCCGCTACCGCGCCCTCCAGCAGCGCCGCCGCTGGCGCCACCGGCCAGGCGCACAACGCCGCGGACGTCACCTTCGCCCAAGGCATGATCCCGCACCACAGGCAGGCCGTCATGATGGCCCAGCAGGCCAGCAGCCGGGCCAAGAGCCCGGCGGTGAAGACTCTGGCTGCCCAGATCCAGTCCGCCCAGGACCCGGAGATCACGACCATGACCGGGTGGCTGACCAGCTGGGGGCAGCCCACCGAGCAGCCCGGCATGAGCGGCATGGCCGGGCACGATATGGGCTCGATGGGCGGGATGATGAGTGACGCCGACATGACCAAGCTGTCCAAGCTGACCGGCGCCGCGTTCGACCGCGAGTTCCTGACCATGATGACCGCGCACCACAACGGCGCGATCGAGATGGCCCGCACCCAGCTGGCCCAAGGCCAGTACCCGCCGGCCAAGGCCCTCGCGCAGAACATCATCACCAGCCAGACCGCAGAGATCGCCAAGATGAAGACACTGCTCACCCAGGTCTGACACCACCCGGGACGGACCCGAGCGTTCGTTCAGGGCAGTGCACCCCTGACCATTTCGCCGGCCGTGCCCCACCGGGTAGACGCATCGTTCGCAGACCTGACGAAGGGGCTAGTTGTGGCATCTCAGACCCAG
>JAABVA010001318.1_pt1 | contig 27007 bp, 21 predicted proteins | sample 5560331 | NCBI WGS metagenome assembly JAABVA01 (sample SAMN12812661, study PRJNA571458) | rock metagenome | isolation source: Antarctica rocks | place: Antarctica: Victoria Land, Mt New Zealand sud | collected 2016-01-07 | reverse complement strand
CGACCAACGCGCGATCTTCCGGCGTCCACATGGCGATCTCCAGGCAGGAAACCTCCTCAAACGCCGCAAACTCGGCCCCGGTCAGTCCATCACGTCAGCCACGCCAATCTTTCAAAACGGGGTCTTAGAAATCAGCATCAAGGATGGATCGTTTAAGTCTCTAAATGCGGAAGAGACAAAGCGGTCGTGAGGCACGACTGCGCGTGTAAATTCTCTATCTATAACGGAGACGAGCAAGGCCTTTTCAACCTGAGATTTACCACGAACATGCCTACCGAGCAACCGCCTCTGGCGCCGCAGCCGGCGCCTCGACCCCCCCAGGCTTAGGCCGGTTCATCATCGCTCCCGTCATCGGAATAAAGAACACCCCGACATCCTTCCGCGAATGCACCTTGCCCTCGTCGTCCTTGGTATAGACATACAGCAACTGCCCCCGCTTGAACGGCTGCCCGATCGGGATCAGCATCCGACCACCCGGCTTCAACTGCTTGAACAGCTCCGGCGGCGCATACTGCGCGGCGCAGGTCACGATGATCACGTCAAACCCGCCCTTCACCTCCGGCCAGCCGAAATACCCATCCCCCACCCGGCTCTCGACGTTGTGGTAGCCGAGCGGCGCGAAGATCTTGCCCACCGCGTGGCCCAGCGGCTCGATGATCTCGATCGAGTAGCTGCGCTTGACGATGCGGGACAGCAGCGAGCTCTGGAAGCCACTGCCGGTGCCGATCTCCAGCGTAATATCACCGGGCTGCGGCTTGCAGACCTGGGTCATGTAGGCTTGGCCGAGATAGTCGGACAGCGCCGAGCCGTAGCCGAGCGCCCAAGGCTTCGGGTCGTCCTCGTAGGCGACGCCGGACTGCGACCGGTGCTCGGGATAGACATAATGAAAGTACTCGCGCGGCACCTCCTGGAAGGCGCGCAGCACGGCCGGGTCGGCGGCGCCGAGGTGCTCCTTCAAATAGGTCTCGATCCGGCGAAGGGCGGCGGGCTTGCGGGCCTGAATCGCGTCGAACTGCGCCTGGCTCAGGTCCTCGGGGCGGCTGGATTTGCGCATGGCCTCCATGTAGGCCTCGCGCGTCCATGTGCCCGTGGCTCCCGGCGCAGCCATCGCGGCCCCGGCAAATGGCGCCGCAGCAGCCGCGAGCATCAGGGAGCGCCGAGTTAGCTGGTGGGGGATGGCTGCCACTGGACGGACTTTCGGACGGAGGGATATGCAATATAGCTCAGGACATAAAGCAATGCAGCGACTGACAGAACCCGGTCGAAACCAGATTGCACGGCCAAGAGGTTGGCCAGCGGCGTCGCGACGACGGAGAACGCGCCGTTGAGGCCCCAGGCCCAGGGCAGGAACCCACCCCCGGCGGTGCCGGCCCGGGCGAGGCCCAGCGGGAACGGCATGCCGAGCGCCAACGACACCGGCGCTACCAGCGCCACCACGATCGCGGCGCGCAGCAGCCACGGCAGCCCCACGGTCGCCAGCAAAAACGGCTGCAGCCCCAGCAGCGCTAGCGCGCACCAGCCGACGACCACCGCCGCCGCGAGCGCGATGCCGACGCGGCGCACCCGGTCGGCGAGCAGGCTGCCGAGCCCCGAGAACACCAGCATTCCGGTCAGCACGAGGGCGAAGGCGCTGGTGCGGTCGTTGAGATAGAGGCTCGCCTTCTCGATCAGGAAGATCTCTATGAACAGGAATCCCAGGCCAAGCGAAGCGAAGTACAGGATAGGCCGCAGCATGGCCGGACGCCCGGACCGCTGCCCAGCGACGCGCGGGGCGAACAGCGGCACGGCCAGCACGATCAGGGCGATCACGGCGGCCTGCGCCAGCACGGCGAGGTTCACGAGCTGCCCGACCTCCGCCTGCGGCAGGATTTCGAGCCGCTGCAGGATGGTCGGAAGCTGGGTGAGCCGCAGGATGGCGTAGTAGAACGGCCGGTCGAGCGTGATCGGCGCCAGGTTGAAGGCATCCTGCGACTCGGTGCGCTCGCCCGCGAGCACGCGGCCGGCCTCGTCCGCCACCGCGTCCTCCGACCCGGCGCCCGAGGTGACCTCGCCGTTCTCGAAGCTGACGGCGGGCAGGTCGTTGTAGATGTTGGCGCGGGCGGCCTCGACGTCGATGCCGGGGTAGTAGGACACGTCGAACGACCGCTCGTCGCAAAAGGCCCGCACGGCGGCGATGCGCTCCGGGGACCATGGCTCGCTGCCGACCAGGATGCGCAGGTTCCATGCGGAGCGATAGACGACGACGTTGGCCCCGGGGTCGGCGACGCCCGCGCGGCGCAGCGCCTCCCGCACCGTCGCCAGCACGCGGACGGCATAGACCGGGAACTCGCGTATCGAGACGGGGATCGAAACCAGGCCGCCGGGGGCGAGCGCGCGGAGGTAGCCAGCGATGGCTTCGGCAGTGTAGGCGGCGGCGTTCGCCTCGGCGGCGTCGAGAAAGTCGCCGGAGATGTCGACGAGGTCGTAGGGTCCGCCCCGCCGCGCCGTCGCCAGCGGGCTGTCGGGGGAGAGCTCGACGCGCGGATCGGCAGCGAGGGCCGGGGATGGACCGAGGCCATTCCGGAGTGCGCCGAGCAGCACCGGGTCGGGTTCGAGCGCGTCGATATGGCTGGCGCCCAGGCCCAAGGCTTGCCGCACGTTAAAGCCGCCGCTGGTTCCGGCGAGCAGGACACGGGCGCCGGGCAGCAGGCGATAGGCCAGCGCGTCGAGCGCGGCCGGGGCGAAGGCGGCGGTGGCGCCCTCGGCCTTGGGCAGTGCGGCGATGCGGTTGCCGTCGCGATACAGGCCGAGCGCCTGGGGCGGGCCGGGGACGCCGAGCATGCCGGCGTTGTTGGACACGTCGGTGTCGACCCGCTCGGTGAAGTCGTCGAGCAGCGCGTAGAGGCCGCGCGGCGAGCGGAGTTCCGCGACTTGCTTCGCGTCCGGCACATGCAGCGGGGCGTAGATCGCCTTGAAGTCGTTGTACTCCGCCTTTGAGTCCAGCAGCACCACGGCCTCGCTGGCCAGCAGCGCCACCAGCGACACGAGGCCGATACGGACGGGGCGGTGGCCGAACAGCGCGCTCGCGGCCAGCACCACCAGCAACGCCGCGACGAGCTGGAACGGATGCAGCAGGCTCATCAGGCCGAGCACGAACGCCGCGCCCGCGCCCGCGCCAGTCAGGTCGAAGCCATAGACTCGGCCGACGCGGTCCTCGTTCAGCACGAAGGTCAGGCTGATGTACAGGCCGGTGAGGAAGAAGAACGGCAGCAGCACAGCGTAATAGAGGGCGATGTAGCCGAGCTGCGGCAGGAACGTCACCGCGTTCTGCAATTGCAGCGGGTTGAACGGATTAGCGGTGGTCGCCTGATAGCCGCCGGCCGCCGTGAGAATCAGCGCCACCGGCAGCCAGGCCAGCAGCGCCGCCCCATGCCGCACGGCCCAGTCCCGCGCGAGCGCGATCGTGACGCCGCTCAACGCGAAGCCGACCATGACGATCGAGATGACCCAGTAGCCGTATTCTGACCACTTCGCGACAGCGAAGTATCGGGTGAGCGCGATCTCATAGGCGACGGCGGCGCCTGAAATCAGGAACAGCGGCAGCAGCGACATGCGCTGGCAACCCATCATGGTCACAGGCGTCATGGCCAGACCCGGCGGTGGATGAAGCTCTGCAGCAGGTTGTCGAAGCGGGCGGGCTCGTCGACAAAGAGCGCATGGCCAGCCTCGTTGAACACGGCGGTCTCCGCGGTCGGATGCTGCGCCGCGAGGTTGGCCGCCTGGGCGGCAAAGTGCGGGCGCACGATATACAAAAGCGGCTTCCGCACGGAATAGACCGCATCCCGCCAATAGCTGCGCGGCACCGGATAGTTCGCGAGCCGGGCGGCCGCCTCACGCGGGGTGCGCAGCGCCGTCTCGGTCAGGCGCTCCAAATAGGCTTCTCCGGGCGCGCTGCGGAACAGGCCATGCACGAACCGGCGCATCTGGGCCTCGCGCTCCAGCCGCGGGCCGCGCTGCAGCGGTAGCGGCGAGGGCTGCGGCGGCGGCTCTTCGCCGATCGAGTTGTCGATCAGCACGAGCCCGGCCAGCCGCGCGTCGCCTGCCTGCTGAATGTAGGACAGGGTGTCGAGCACGCCGAGCGACCAAGCGACCAGCAGCACCGGGCGGCCCGGCATTTCGGCGAGCAGGTCGCCGATGTCCTGGCCGCGACGCATCAGATTGTAGCCGTCGGGCGGGACGTCGCTGTCGCCCTGCCCCCGCGGATCGAACGCGACGACGTGATAAATGCGGGCGAACTCGTTGACCTGCAATTGAAAAATCCAGGCCGGCATCGTCCAGCCCGGCACAAAGACGATTGTTTGCGCCTTGGGTGGCCCAGCTTCGATCACATGCAGCCGAACGCCATCCGACGTGATGAACGACATATCCGCCGCGTGCGCCTGGGCCACAAGCAGCAGCGAGAACCATAGAAGGCGGGAGAGACGCATAATACGTTATGCCGGCAAGCATCACGCCGCTGTCAACTGGTCGTGCGCCGGGCGCGAAACAAATAGGAGAATGGATTTTGAGCGAGAGCCATGACCGCAGTTCGATGCGCCAGATCATCGCGGCCCTGATCCTGCTGGTGGTGCTGGTTGGCGGCGGGCTGTGGCTGACCCGGGCGCTCCGTGGCGCCGCGACCATCCAGGACTGCGTGTCGGCCGGCCGGACCAACTGCGCGCCGATCCAGAACTAGTGCCCGATCTCCTGCGGCGCATTGGCGGACCGCAATTGAAGATCCCGCATTCCGGCCGCGATCACCACCGCGACGCCCAGCAACACGGCGCATACGGCGAACGAGAGCTGGAAGCCGCCGACCAGCGCCGTCCGGGCTAGGCCGAGGCTGCCAAAATCGGCCATGCCCTCCGCTCCACCCCGAAGCGCTCCAAGGTCGATGTTGCCTTGGATTCCAGCGGCATGAAGCCCAGCGTTGAACCTGGCTACCAACAACGAGCCGACGATCGTGCTGCCGAATGCGCCGCCCAACGAGCGCAGGAACAGCAGCGACCCCGTCGCGGCGCCGACATCCTGCCGCGCCGCCGCATTCTGCACCTGCATGAGCACGCTCGGCATCGTGGCGCCGATGCCGACGCCGAGCAGCACCGTGCAGGGTAGCACGAGCCATAGCGGCGCAGTGCCGGTCAGCGCAGCCAATCCAGCGAACCCGACGACACAGGCCAACAGGGCCGTCAGCACGATGGCCTTCGTACGTCCGATCCGCCTTGCATACTGGCCCGAGCCAAACGCGCCGATCACTGACGCAACCAGGAACGGCATCACCAGCAATCCCGACCTGGCCGCAGCCACGCCCAACACGAGCTGGAAATAGAGCGGCAGCAGGAACGTGGCGCCGAACAGGCCAAGCGATGCGAAAAATGCGATCAGCACGCCACGTAGAAAGGTCGGGTTGCCGAACAGGTGCGGCGGCAGGATCGGGTCCGCCACCCGCCGCTCCTGCCACACCAGCGCCGCCAGCAACGCGCAGCCTAAAACCCCCGTGCCCAGCACGGGACCCGATGCCCAGGGGAACTCCATCCCGCCCCAGCTCAGCATCAGCAGCAACGCCGTCACTCCGCCCGCCAGCAGCACGGCGCCGATACCATCGATCCGGGCGCCTCGACGCTGCACCGGAATGGTGCGGAGCGCGCGGTCGCACAGCCACATTGCAGCGAGCCCAACCGGCAGGTTGGCCCAAAATACCCAACGCCACGACAAATGGTCGGTAACGTAGCCGCCCACGAGCGGTCCAGCCACCGAGGCGATGCCCCACATCGACGCCATGTAGCCCTGGTATCGCCCCCGCTCCCGCGGCGAGACGACGTCGGCCACCGCGGCCTGGGCCATCGACAGCAGCCCGGCGCCGCCCAGGCCTTGGAGCGCCCGCGCCCCGATCAATTGCGGTAGGGTCTGGGCGAAACCGCAGATCATGCTGGCAGCGATGAACAGCACGAGCGCCGGCAGCAGCAAGGCCCGGCGCCCATAGATGTCGGACAGCTTGCCATAGATCGGCGTCGCCGCAGTGCTCGTCAGCAAATAGGCCGTGACGATCCAGGACAGGTGGCCGAACGCGCCAAGGTCGGCCGCGATGGCGGGAACGGCCGGGATCACGACCGTCTGGTCCAATGACGCCAACAGGATGCACAGCATGATCCCGGTGATCACCCGCTTGATCTGCTGATGGGTATAGGTCGGGATGATCTCGGGAATAGAGGCTGTGGGAAGCGCGTCTGCCATCAACCGGGCTTACTTCCGCAGCCTATGGCTGTCAGCCCCGCTACGCCGCTGCCTGCCGCTTCCATGTCATGGTGTCCCGCAATAATCGGTCCAGGATCACGGCCCGTTGCTGATAGGTATGCCCGGCCAGGATGCGCGCCCGCGCCGCCTCGCCGATGCTGCGCGCCCGCGCGGGCGTGAGGCTACGCAGGTGGTCGGCGACGTCGGCGCCATCCCGTGCCACCAGGACCTCGGCGCCGGGTTGCAGGAAGAGCTCGATGCCGTCCCAGGCGTCGGTGATCAGGCACGCGCCGGCGCCGGCGGCCTCGAACACGCGGGTGGCCGGCGAGAAACCGACGGCCGCCATGCTGTCCCTTGCAACGTTCAACACTGCAAGCGACGAGCAGTTGAAAGCGTTGTGGTCCGCCGTCCCCACATGGCCGATGGCGCGGACGTTGACCGGCATCGGCTTGTCGTGCCAGCCATTGCCGCCAAGCAGGAACGCCTGCTCCGGGCAGCGTGCGGCGGCGTCGAGGAAGAACGCCTCGACCCGCGCCTCCCGATCCGGCAGGCGGTTGGCGAGGAATGCGAGGTCGCCCTTATAGCGCGGCTCCGCTGGGACCGGATGATGCGTCGCGGGGTCGAGCGCGTTGTAGATCGGCACGCATCGGTGCGCCCCGAATGCCGTATAGGCGTCCACGACCGGCGGCCCACCGCCATAGGTCAGCACGAGATCAAGCTCCATCAGCGCGCGGCGCATCGGGTCGCCAGCGTCGGCGCGGATGGCGGCAAGCGTCGCGGGGGCGTCGACGTCCATAAACGCCCGTATGGCGCCGGGCCGTGCGTGCCGGAGGATGCCGGCCAGCAGCTCGTCGTCGAACACTCCGACGCCGCTCGCCTTCACCACGACGTCGGCCCGGGCCGCCTCGCCCAGCACCGCCCGCACGCCCTCGGTTGTGGCGGGATACACGACGACGCGCGCCCACTGTGGCGGCTCGATGTCGCGGTGGCTCTGCCGGTCGAAGGCGTCGGGCTCATAGAAGGTGATGCCGTACCCCAGATGAGCGAGCGCGCCGAGCAGGCCCCGGTAGTAGGTCGCGGCACCGTTCCAGTATGACGACAGCAGGCTCGATCCGTAGAAGGCGATGTCCATCACGCGCTCAAGGTTAGGGTTGCATCGAGCTGGTCGAGGATGCCCAGCAGCTCATCCGCGCGGTGTGCGCAACTATGCCGGGCGAGAATGGTCTCGAGCCCATGCCCTGCGAGCGATGCGCAGAGATCCGGGTCGGCGTCGAGGTTCGCCAAATGACCTTGCATCTCTGCCCCGTCCCGCGCCACCAGGAAGTCATCACCCGGCGTGAACAGCCCCTCGGTGTCCTGCCATGGGGCGGACACGAGAGGGATGCCGCAGGCCAGCGCCTCGAAGACGCGGATCGTCGGAATGCCGGGCAGCGTGGTCGCGTAGAAGCGGCGCGGCACGTGGACCGTCATCTTATGCTTGGCAAATATCGCCGGGACGCGCGGGTTCGGCAGCCAGCCACGATAGTTCGCGCCGTGCAGGGCCAGCATCTCCAGGGCTGGTTCGGGATACCTTACGCCATAAACGTCTAACGACAGCTTAAGGGCGGCGGCCGGACCGAACAAAAATGCCTCCAGCTCTGCCGTGCGCTCGCCATCCCCCCAGTTGCCGATCCAGACAGCGCCGGCGCGCGGGCTCTCGGCCGTTGGAGGGTGAAACAAACGGATGTCGGCGGCCTCATGCCAGACGAAGACCCGGTCGCCCCAGCCCCAGGCTCGATACACGTCGGCCAGCGCCTGCCCGAACGCCAGCACGCCGTCATAGGCGGTCAGGTCATAGCGGCGCATGGCGTCAGACTCGCTCACGGCGCGATGGTGCGTGTCGTGGAACAGCAGGCGGAAGCGGTGGCCGGCACGACGTAGCCGGCCGACCGCTGCGACCAGCGCCGGCTCGTTCCATTCGTGCACCATCACCACATCAGCGCCGTCAACGAGGTCGGCCAGGTCAGCGCCAGGCTCGTAAACGGCGCTGGAGAGCTCGGAATACGCATTGCGCCACAGCGCGTCGGCTCCGGGGCCACCGTCGGCAAGCAGGTTCTCCCGGCTCCAGGCGCCTGCGGGCTCGAGGGCGCGAACGTCGTGGTCCCGCGCTACCAGCTCGCGCAATACGCCGCGGAGGAAATGCGCATTGCCGTGATTCCAGCAGGATGCGAGGCTGTGAGTGAAGTAGACGAACCGCATCAGCGCACCGCCAAGACGTCGCAATGCACGGCCAATGTACCAGCCGCCATCCGTTCGAGGGTATATTGTCCTGCCCGCTCCTGCGCCCGGGCGGCCCAAGGCTCTGGAGCCGCCAGCGCCTGTTGGAGCGCCGGGCGAAGCCCAGCCTCAGCGGCCACAAAGATCGCAGCGCCATCCCAAAGCTCGCGAAACCCCGGAATGTCCGACAGCACCAGCGCCATGCCGCCCTGCGCCGCCTCCAGAACCGCGAGGCCAAACGGCTCATAGCGGGCCATCGACGCAAATACCGTCGCGCCAGCGTATTCAGCGGCAAGCGCGTCTGGCGCAAGACTGCCAAGCAATTGCAGGTGATCAAACCTCGCCTCGGTCCCATCCGCACCCCCGGTCGGACCCGCCGCAAGAACCGGCCCGCCGAGTCCTGGAGCAGCCCGGTCGAGCCAAGCGACCGACTTGCCCTCGTCCCAAAGACGGCCCGCCGTAAGTACTGCCGGCCGGCGCTTTGCCGCAGCGTGCCGGGGACGGCTGCCATTGTGCACGACATGTACTGAAGTCGGGCCATAAACAGCCTCCATCGCCCGATGATGCGCCGCTGTCGGCGCAATCACCGCAGCAGCGGCTGAAAGCCCTACGCGGGTTGCCGCCGTGCGCCAGGTGAAATCCTCCGGCATTGCCCCGCCTCGCACCGCGCGCCACCACGTCGCGACGCAGGAATGGGCGACCGTCACGACCGGCGCCGGCCAGCAGGCGGCCCCGACCAGCGCCGGCGCATGCAAATGAATGCCTTCCGCGCCAACCAATGCCGCCAGACTGGCAAGGCGTTCGCTCGCCCGTTCCAGCTCCGCCGGGGCAGTGGCCGTCCAATCCAGCGACAATCCGGTGTTCACCAATCGCAGTCCTGGCACTGCCTCGGCCTCCAAGCGCTGCGCTGGACTGGCAGCCGGACCCAAGGTGGCCAGCACGGTCTGAACCCCGTATGCCGCCAAACCATCTGCGAGATCGACGGAGTAGCGCCATACGCCGCCCACTGCGTCGGTCGTCATCAGAATGCGAAGGGACGAACGGCCTAGTCCGTCAGGCACGCATGCTCCAATTCGCACAATGCCAACGGCCGGCCCTCCTGAATATCGGAGAACGACAAGAACTGGCCGAGGTAGTGGGAATGCGCCCGCTCCCAAGCCGCATCGTCCGGCAAGCCGAACAGCCGACGATAGTCTGGCGAGCTTGGATAAGGGTAGAGCGGCACAGGGTCGTTCGCCCAAACGCCCGCGGCCCGCAGCCGGTCCCGCCAGGCAACCACCAGGGCCGCATCGTCACTCTGTGTTTCCAGCAGGTTGGCCTGCACGAAGGGCACATGCCGCCGGGCAAGGATCAGCAGATCCGCCAACTCGTCAGTCGTCAGCTTGCAGCGCTTGTCGAGGGCGGCGCGGCCATCCTCGGTCAGGCTCTCGACCCCAGCCTCGATCGATACGCAGCCGGCTGCGCCGAGCAAGGCAAGCATGTCCGGCTTCCACAGGTCGATCCGGGTCTGCACCCCGAACTCGACACGCCGCCCAGCCAACGCCTCGAGCAGGGCGCGCTGCGGTAGGAATATTTCGTCGATGAAATAGATGTACTCGACCCCTTGCGCGATCAGGCCGTCGATCTCCGCCAACAAAGGCTTCAGGTTGCGGCGGCGATACTTGTCGCGGAAGTCGATCTTCGCACAAAAGCTGCAGGAGTAAGGACATCCACGCGATGCCTCAACCTCTGCTCCCAATCCGGTGGGCGTGCGGTCGAACCGATGGTGATGGTGGTGATGCCGTCGCACCCACTCGGCCGGCCAGGTCAACGGCGCCAGGTCGACGAAGTGCCCGGCCTGCGGACCGCCCGACTGGCGCAGCACGCCGCCGTCCAGCACCGCCGTGCCGGGCACGACGCCGCCAATGCCGCCTGCTGCTAGCGCCGCAACGACCTCCTCGCACTCGCCGAGCACGACGACATCGACGCCCAGCTTGCGCAGTACGGCGGCCGGCGTCGCCGAACCATGCGGGCCGACTGCGACTGTCCACCCGGCTTTTCCATCCAGCGCATCCAGCAGTTCGCGCGGCACCCGCAACTCGGGCGGGGCGCAGCGCCAGAACAGGTAGGTCGGTGCGGTAGCGAGCACCGTCATCGTCGGGCCGAACGCGTGGACCTCCTGTGCCATCTCGGCGCAGGACTGCCCCATCAAGTGGCCATCCAGCAACAGGACCTCATGCCCGGCCTGCTCCAGCAGCGCCCGGCAATAGCCAAGCTCCAGCGGCAAATGCGGCTCGCGGCAGCCGAAATAGATGCTTCCCTCGAACCTCCAGGGCGGGTTGAGCAGCGCGACCCTCATGCGGCCCCACCAGCCGCGGCCACCGCAGCATGCCGTCGCGGCCGTTCGGTCGCGATCCAACGGGCAAGCCGTTGCAGCCCGTCGCGCCATCCGACCGCCGGACCCAGCCCCAGCGCCGCCGTGGCCCGGCGCGTGTCGGCCACAAAATACCGCTGGTCGCCAGGCCGCCAATCCGAGAACCGCAGGTCGGCCTGACGCCCGGTGATCTCCGCAATCTCGGCAATGATCTGCAGCAGGGTCACGGCATTTGCCGGCCCGCCCCCAAGATTGAACGCCTCGCCCGAGACCTGGCCGATACGCTCCCACGCCGCTATGTAGGCGTCGACGGCATCGTCCACATACAACACGTCCCGTACCTGGCGCCCGTCGCCATAGATGCTGATCGGCCGGCCAGCCTGCACGGAATACAGGAAGTGGGCGAGCCATCCCTGATCCTCCGTACCTAATTGACCTGGGCCATAGATGCAGCTCATGCGAAGCACGCACGCTGGGACGCCGAAGCCGCGGGCGTAGTCCAGCACATACTGATCGGCGGCGCCCTTCGAGCAGCCATAGGGCGTGTAGAAGCTGAGCGGCCGGTCCTCGCCGACGCCTTGGTCGCGGATTGCCCGGTCCGTCGGCAGATAGGCGTCACCGTCGCGGGCCAGCGGGATGTCGGCCAGGTTGCCATACACCTTGTTGGTGCTGGCAAAAACCAGCGCCGGCGGCGCGGATTGCCGGCGCAGCGCCTCCATCAGGAAAAACGTACCGCGCAGGTTGACGTCGAAATCCTGCTCCGGGTCGGACAGGCTGGTGGTCACCGCAACCTGCGCCGCCATGTGGAACACCGCGCGGGCGCTCCTGGCGGCCCGCTCCAGCGCCGGGCGGTCCCGCAGATCAGCAATCATTGCAGTGATGCGGCGTGGATGGCGCCGGCGCAGCCATGCAAGGTTGGCTTCGACGCCGGGCCGCGCCAGCGCGTCGTAGATCAGGACGTCATGGCCCTCGCTCGCCAGTCGATCGGCAAGGTTGCTGCCAATAAAGCCAGCGCCGCCGGTGACAAGGATCGGGCGGCGGTCCCGGTGATTTTCAATGCTGGGCACCTTCATGCAACAAGGCCGCGCTGCTCGAGCTCGCGCCGCGCATCGTGGACGCGGTCTTCGGCCTGTTGCTCGCGCACCCACTCCGCGAGTTCGCCCAGGCTGTCCTCGAAGGTTCGCCGCGGCTCAAAGCCGAGCACGTCGCGCGCCAGATCGATGTCGGCGAAGCAGTGCCGGATATCGCCGACGCGAGCCTTGTCCATCACCTCGGGCGTAAGGTGCGGCACGCCCATCGCGCTGGCGAGTGCGGCACCAACCTCGAGGATGCTCACATCGCGTCCGCTCGCGACGTTGAATACCTGGCCTGGCGCGTCCGGATGCTCAAGCGCCAAGATGAAGGCGCGCGCGATGTCGTCGACATGGACGAAGTCGCGGCGTTGCGCCCCGTCCTCGAACACCATCGGCCGCTCACGATTGAGCATGCGCGACGCGAAGATGGCCAGCACGCCAGTATAAGGATTGGAAAGCGCCTGGCCCGGACCATAAACGTTGAATAGCCGCAAGGCGACACCCTGCATCCCATAAGCCGGCGCGACCGTAAGTGTCAGCCGCTCCTGCACATACTTGGTCAGCGCATAGACCGAGGCGAGGTTGGGCCGCTTCCACTCCGGCGTCGGCACCGGGGTCAGCACGCCGCCATCGGGCCCAACCGGGTCCCAGCCACTCGCCAGCCGCTGCGCCGGGCGCACCACGTCGTCCATGCGCTCGCCGCCAGCGGCACGATAGAGGCCCTCGCCATAGACGCTCATCGAGCTCGCGACGACGATCCTCGCCACGGGGCGGTCGATCAATGCCTGGAACAGCACGGCGGTGCCATGGTCGTTCACCGACACGTAGCGGTCGATCGCATACATGCTCTGGCCCACGCCAACCTCGGCCGCCAAATGGATCACGTTGTCCACGCCGTCCAACGCCGCCGACACCCGGTCGAGGTCGCGAACGTCGGCGCGGATCAGCTCGACATGGTTCAGCACGGCATCGCGGGCGGCGCCACAGGTATGGACCTGATCGATCAGGCTATCGAGGACACGGACCTCGTAGCCGCACCGCAATAGGGCGCGCGCCACATGGCAACCAATGAATCCTGCCCCACCCGTAACCAGCACCCGTGTCGTCATGCGCTCCGAGTCCTCCAAAGGTCGCATCTACAAACCACGGCAGGGCTGTTTGCCAAGACGCAATCACCTACAAACACCGCAGAAATGCGTCGAAATCGTTCCAAATTGGTCACGTCTCTGTGATATCCCGCCAGCAGGCCCAACCTAGTCGATTGATACGCCAGCAGTCCTAATCCACCGGGGCGAAGCTGACCAGCTCCGCGCCGTCGTCCACCAGATCGCCCGGCGCTGCCCGAATTGCCTCTATGATGCCGGTGCGCGGAGCCGTCAGCCGCATTTGCACCTTCATCGCCTCAAGTACCAACATCACGGCGCCGCGCGCAACGGCATCGCCGGGCTGCACCAGCACGTCGATGACCCGGCCTGGCATCGGCGCCATCAGTCGATCTCCGCCCGCCAGGTCCGCGAGTGCCGGGGCCAGTGGGTCCACCAGGGTCAGCTTGTGGTTGGTCCCGTCCAGGATCGCCGTCAGCGTGTCGCCGTCACGGATGACCGGCACCGACCGATGCACGCCATCGACTATCGAGCCGACCGCCTCCACGCTGCCGCTTGATAGATCGAGCCGAACCAAGCCGCCTGTCCGAGGATGGGCGCGGACGGCGTGCACAGTGTCGCCATCCGCCAGCAGCAGGTCCTGGTAGCCTTCGCCGTTCATGCGCCACGCCGTTGGCAGGTTCCACGGCGAGAACGGATCGTGGCTGCGCGTTGCGGCAGCTTCGGTCGCCTCCGCCCGGTGCCGCAGCACCTCCAACGCCACCGCTGCCAATGCCGCAGCCGGGGCCGGCTCCGGCTGCGGGAATAGAGCCGCACCGTGTCGGGCGATGAAGCCAGTGTCGAGCTCCCCCGCAACGAACGCTGGGTGCGCTGCAATGCGGCGCAGAAGGCCGAGATTGGTCTGCACGCCGACGACCTCGTATTGCGACAGCGCCCGGGTCAGCCGGCGCACGGCGGCGGGGCGGTCCCGGTCCCAGACGATCAGCTTGGCGACCATCGGGTCGTAATGGACGCTGATGGCGTCGCCAGGGCGTACGCCTGTGTCGACGCGGACATGCGCGGTTTCGGCCGGGGGTTGGAGGTGCAGCAACTTGCCGACGACCGGCATGAAGTCGCGGTCCGGGTCCTCGGCATAGACCCGCACTTCGATGGCGTGGCCGTCGATGCGCAGCTCATGCTGCGCCAGCGGCAGGGGCGCGCCGCTCGCAACCTGGAGCTGCCATTCGACCAAGTCCTGCCCGGTGATCATCTCAGTGACTGGATGCTCGACCTGGAGGCGGGTGTTCATCTCCATGAAGAAGAACTCGCCCGCTTCGACGATGAACTCGACGGTTCCCGCCCCGACATAGCCGATGGCGCGGGCCGCGGCACAGGCGGCCTCGCCCATGCTGGCCCGACGCGCCGGGTCCATGCCGGGGGCCGGCGCTTCCTCGACCACCTTCTGATGCCTTCGCTGGATCGAGCAGTCCCGCTCGAACAGGCTCACGACATTGCCGTGGGTGTCGGCGAAGACTTGGATCTCGATATGGCGCGGTTCCGTCAGGTAGCGTTCGATTAGGACAACGTCGTCGCCAAAGCTGGACCGCGCCTCGCCCTTCGCGAGAGCCAGCGCCTCCTCGAAGCCTGCCGCCTCCTCCACCACGCGCATGCCCTTGCCGCCACCGCCGGCGCTGGCCTTTATCAGCACGGGATAGCCGATGCGTGCGGCTTCGACCACCAGATGAGCCGTGTCCTGATTTGCGCCGTGGTAGCCCGGCACCAACGGCACCCCGGCCTGCTGCATCAACGACTTGGCGGCCGACTTGCTGCCCATCGCGCGGATGGCGGGAGGCGGCGGGCCGATGAACACCAGGCCAGCGTCGGCACAGGCAGCGGCAAACTCGGCGTTCTCGCTCAGGAAGCCGTAGCCGGGGTGTATGGCCTGCGCGCCCGACTTTTGGGCAACGTCGAGGATACGGGCGATGTTCAAATAGCTGTCCCGCGCCGGCGCCGGGCCGATGAGAAAGGCCATGTCCGCCATGGCGACATGCCGCGCGCCTGCGTCCGCATCCGAGTACACCGCCACTGTCCGGATGCCGAGACGCCTCGCGGTGCGGATGACCCGGCAGGCAATTTCGCCGCGGTTGGCAATCAGGATAGTGTCGAACATGCCCGTCACATCCGAAACAGGCCGAACCGCGTCGGCTCGATGGGCGCATTCAGACTGGCGGACAGGCCGAGGCCCAGCACCAGGCGCGTGTCGGCCGGGTCGATCACGCCATCATCCCATAGGCGCGCGCTGGAGTAGTATGGATTGCCTTGTGCCTCGTATTGCGCCTCGATCGGCGCTTTGAAAGCAGCCTCCTCCTCAGCCGACCAGGTTTTCCCTTGCGCCTCCAGGTTGTCGCGCCGCAACGTGGCGAGCACGCTGCCGGCCTGCACGCCGCCCATGACCGATATGCGCGCGTTGGGCCACATCCACAGGAACCGCGGCGAGTAGGCGCGCCCGCACATGCCGTAGTTGCCGGCGCCAAAGCTGCCCCCGATCACGACGGTGAATTTCGGCACGTTCGCGGTGGCGACGGCGGTCACCAGCTTGGCCCCGTCCTTGGCGATGCCGCCGCTCTCGTATTTCCGCCCGACCATGAAGCCGGTGATATTCTGCAGGAACACCAGAGGGATGCCGCGCTGGGCGCATAGCTCGATGAAATGCGCTCCCTTCTGAGCGCTCTCGCCGAACAGGATGCCGTTGTTGGCGATGATCCCGACGGGATAGCCCCAGATGCGGGCGAACCCGGTCACCAAAGTTGGACCATACAGGCGCTTGAACTCGTCGAGCTCGGACCCGTCCGCGACGCGCGCGATCAGCGCCCGCACGTCATACGGCTCCCGCACGTCGGCAGGGACGATGCCATACAGCTCGTCCGCGGGGAACAGCGGCTCGCGCGGCGGTTGCAGGTCGAGCGTCGGATGCTTGACGCTGTTCAATGCGCCGACGATGCGCCGGGCGATGCCGAGCGCGTCGGCGTCGTTCTCGGCCAAATGGTCGGTGACGCCGCTCGTCCGGCTGTGCAGCTCGCCGCCGCCGAGGTCCTCGGCCGTCACCACCTCGCCCGTCGCGGCGCGCACCAGCGGCGGACCGGCCAGGAAAATGGTGCCCTGATTGCGCACGATGATGCTTTGGTCCGACATCGCCGGCACATAGGCGCCGCCGGCGGTGCAGCTTCCCATTACGACGGCGATCTGCGGGATGCCCTCGGCTGACATGCGCGCCTGGTTGTAGAAAATCCGGCCGAAGTGGTCGCGGTCGGGAAACACCTCGTCCTGGTTCGGCAGGTTGGCACCGCCGCTGTCCACGAGATAGACGCAGGGCAGCCGGTTCTGCTGCGCGATCTCCTGGGCGCGCAGATGCTTCTTAACGGTCATCGGGAAGTAGGTCCCGCCTTTCACGGTCGCGTCGTTCGCCACCACGACGCACTCGCGGCCGGCGATGCGGCCGATGCCGGTGATGATCCCGGCGGCGGGAATGTCGCCGCCATAGAGGCCATGCGCCGCCAGTTGCGACAGCTCGAGGAATGGACTGCCGGGATCGATCAGCGTGCGGACGCGGTCGCGCGGCAGCAGCTTGCCGCGGCCGGTGTGGCGCCTGCGGGACGCCTCGCCGCCGCCGAGCCGAACCTGGTCCACCAGTCGGCGCAGCTCCTGGACCAGGGCCGTCATACGCTCCCGATTAGCGCCAAATGCCGGCGACCGCAGGTCTACGCCGCTGTCGAGCGCCGTCATCTGATCGACTCTGCTGGTTTTGGCGAAAGCAAAGCGGGGCGAGTCATGCCGCCGTTCTAGCGGCCCAACTGCCCCTCGAGCAACGCACGCGCCGCGACCGAGAAGTCCTTGTCGCCCATTCCGAGTTCCCCGAGCCGCTGGTAGGCGGCCCGTGCGTGCTCCCCCAAGACGCTCGCCGCCCCGGTCGCCGCAGCCGCGTCCGTCGCGAGCGTAAGGTCTTTCAGCATCAGGGCAGCGGCGAAACCCGCCTGATAGTCGCGGTTGGCGGGAGACGCCGGCACCGGGCCGGGCACAGGGCAATAGGATGTCAGCGCCCAGCACTGTCCCGATGCGGTCGAGCTGATGTCGAACAGCGCCTGCGCTGACAGACCGAGCTTGTCCGCCAGTGCGAACGCCTCCGACACGGCCAGCATGGAAATGCCGAGTATCAAGTTGTTGCAGACTTTTGCTGCCTGCCCTGCTCCGGCATTGCCGGCGAGCACGATCGTCTTTCCCATTGCCGCCAACACCGGCCGTGCCCGGTCGAACGCCGCCTGGGCACCGCCGACCATGAACGTCAAGGTTCCGCCCGACGCACCGGACACTCCGCCGGACACCGGAGCGTCCAGCATGGCAAACCCTCGTGAATCCGCCTGGTCTGCCATGTCGCGTGCCGTGGCGACGTCGATCGTCGAGCAATCGAGCAGCAATGCCCCTGGCGCACCCCGCGCAAACACGCCGTCGGCCGAGGTAAACACCTCCCGCACATGCTGGCCAGCCGGCAGCATAGTGACGATGACCTCGGCATCAGCAGCCGCCTCGGCGACCGACCCGGCCTCGGTGCCACCGGCCGCAACCAGCGCCGCCCGGGCCGCCTCGACCCGGTCGTAACCGCGGACGCTATGCCCGGCGCGGACCAGATTGACCGCCATTGGGCCGCCCATGTTGCCCAACCCGATAAACCCAATCTGCGTCATGACCCGCTCCTGCTACCTGAACAAGACTAGTGCCTTGGTCAGGGTCACATAAATCCCCCAAATCAGTGGGAGGCCAACGCAGGCCCAGGCGACCGCAGACGCCAGCGTGAGGCCGCCGCGGCCGATGCCGAACGAGCCAGCCGTGACGGCAGCAGCCTGCTGCGTCGCTGCGCCGTCTCTCATGTACCAGCGCTCCGCCACCGGACGGATCAGCAGGTTCGCGACGAAGCCAACCGCCAGGAACCCGGCCAGGATCAACAGGGTTCGGTCATACACCTGCTCCCGCGGCACGCCGGCGGCGATCTGTGCCTCGCGGATTTGGGTGATCACGATCGGGCCGATCACGCCGGCGGTGGACCATGCGGTAAGGAGGCGCCCATGGATCGCACCTACGAACTGCGTGCCGAAGACGTCCGCCAGGTAGGCCGGCACGGTCGCGAACCCGCCGCCATACATCGACAAGACGACGCACATCATGCCCACGAACAACGCCTGCTGCCCGTTATGTGCCGCCCATGGTGCCAGGGCATACAGCGCGATGCCGAGCGCGAAGAACGTCGCATAGGTGAGCTTGCGCCCAATCTTGTCCGAGAACGACGCCCAGAAGAACCGCCCGCCGATATTGAACAGCGACAGCAGGCCCACGAACCCCGCTGCGATCGTCGCAATTGCGACCTTCTGGCTCGGGTCCAGCGCGCCGAACCGTACGTCCGGCTGACCGAGCAGCGAGCCGCCGAAAATCTCCTGCAGCATCGGCGATGCAAGGCCGAGCACGCCAATACCGGCCGAAACGTTGAGGCACAGCACCGTCCAGATCAGCCAGAACTGCGGCGTCTTGTGCGCATCGTTCAAGTGGACGTTCCGATGAGTGATCATGCCGCGCTTGGCGACGGGAGCGGTCCAGCCCTCGGGCACCCAGTTCGGCGGCGGCACGCGATAGCCGAACGTGCCTGCGAACATGAATAGGCTGTAGATCGCCGCCATGACCAAGAAGCACTGCCAGACGCCGACGGTGCCGGGTCCGCGAAAGTAGTTCATCAGCATATCCGCGAGGGGCGCGCCGATGAGTGCGCCGCCGCCGAAGCCCATGATGGCCATCCCCGTCGCCATGCCGCGCCGATCCGGAAACCACTTGATCAACGTCGAAACCGGGGAGATATACCCAAGGCCGAGGCCGATGCCGCAGATAACGCCGGAGCCGACCCACAGCATCCAGAGCTGGTGCACGTAGACGCCCACGGCCGAGATGACGAGACCGCCGCACCAGCAAAGGGTCGCCACGAAGGCTGCCTTGCGCGGACCGGCGCGCTCAAGCCAGCCGCCCCAGATCGCCGCCGAGGAGCCTAGGAACACGAAAAATAGAGTGTACATAATGCTCAGGTCGGACACACGCCAATCGCAGGTTGTGGTGACCAGCGCCTGCAGCACCGAAGTGTCGGCGGAGCAGGCCACCGAGTTGGTGACGCCCAGCACCCGGGTCAGCGGCAGCCAAAACACCGAGAAGCCATAGGCCATGCCGATGCAGAGATGGATTGCAAGCGCCGCCGGCGGAACCAGCCAGCGGTTAAATCCGGGCTTGGCGACCGTGCGGCTACGGTCAAGCAGGCCGCCTGGTGGGCCGCTGGCCCCTTTGACAATCAATCCATCCATGCCAGACGTTCCCTGTTGAGCGGTGACCCCGTTGCCCGGCGCCTGCCGCAGTGTTGAAAAGCTTGATCAGGCCACAGTATGCACGGCCCTCGGCTCGGTGGGGTGGACAGCCTTCGGCTCGAGCGTGTGGACGGCCTTCGGCTCGATGCGGCCGGGGTGGGTGAAGACCTCGAACCCGTCGTCCCGCGCGATGCCAGCGACCGTGATACCGGAGTGCTCCGCCACACGCAGCGCCAGCGCAGTCGGTGCCGATACGGCGACCAGCACAGGTATCCCGATGCGTGCAGCCTTTTGCACCAATTCGACCGAGACACGGCTCGTCATGACCAACAGGCCGGAAGCAGGATCAACGCCGGCACGCGCCATGGCTCCGCCAAGCTTGTCCAAGGCATTGTGCCGGCCAACGTCCTCCCGCACGATCGGAGGCCGCCCCGGCTGCACGAACCCGGCTGCGTGGACTGCGCGCGTCACACGGTTGAGAACCTGCTCCGGAAACAGGGATGCTACCGCCTCCTGCACCTGCTCGGGCGAGAACTTCAGCCCTGCCTGCACCTGCGGCGCTCCGCGCATCGCTTGATCGAGGCTTTCGAGCCCGCACATGCCACATCCTGTCGGTCCCGCCATCTGACGCCGCCGAGCCTCGACAGCGTGCATGGCCGAGGGCGAGATCCACATACGCAGTTCGATGCCATTCGCGGCCGAGATAACCTCTAGCTCCTCAATTTCGTCCGGGCGCGAAACAACGCCCTCTGTGATGCTGAAACCTACGGCGAAATCGTCGAGATCGCCGGGCGTCGCCATCATTATTGCGTGAGAGATCCGATTATATGAGAATGCAACAGCGGTTTCCTCCGGCACCATGCGGTCGCCGGAAGTCAAGGCGCCATTGCGCCATCCCGAGGTCTGGCAGTGTTGCGCCAGTTCTGGAAAGGTCAAAATTTCGGCTCAGGACGGAGACAACGTTTCACATAAACACTCTAAAAGGCTTTCACGCGCTATTAATGTAAATGTACCTAGTTGCAAGAGTCGCAAGTAGAAATTTAATCATAATGGTGTGTTACCAATCCTACCCAGCCGCAGACCTCGTTGATCTCAGCCGGCGCGCCGCAACGTCGGCGATGTCGCGTCATTCTCCCAAGTGACAACGCGGTCGGCAGGCACCTCGTTGCCGAGCAGCTCAGCTTCGGCATAGGAGTATAGTGCGACCAGATGCAGGTCAGCATCGGCGACGAACAACTCGCGGGCAATGCCCTCCGCCAAACGTCGTGCGCCGTCTCCGACGCCGGGGATATCCCCGCTGACCATGCCGTGGCTGGCGATCGCGCCGATGTTGAAGGCGTGCACCTGACGCAGCCACGGCGCAGTGCCGGGCACTCGCTCCTGTAGCTCGAACGCCGGGCCGAGATACGGATAATCGGCGAAGTCGCCCAGCACGCCAACCTCGATCTCCGTGTCACGCCAGCGCTTGGCGAGCGATGCGGCCGCGGACAGTTCGGGCCGGCGCGCCAGATCGACCGAAAAGCCGGTTCCGAGGATGAGCATGGCGACGCGTAGCCTGGCATTGGGCAGGCGTATGCTGACGCCCTGCGCATCCTCCTCGACGCCCAGCACGGGGGCTCCAAGGTGAAGGCGGAACCCGGGGTGGCGCGCGAGCCGCAGCAGGGACTCACGGGGCGGTGCCACCGCGCCCTTGAAAGCCGCGTGCAGGAACTCAAGGCGCACGGCATCGTCGAGGCCCGCGAAACCATGGGTAAAGCCTGGATGGACCATGCCGCGGAACCGGTTCAGCGTCGGCAACGCTGCCCGGCGCACCAGCAGATGCACCACCGCGGCGCCGTGCTCAAGCGTCGTGGCGGCGTTGTCGACCGCCGATGCGCTGGCGCCGACGACGGCCACGTCCTGTCCAGAAAGACCTGCAAACGAAATGGGTTCCATGCTGTGGCGAATGTGCGGGCCGCGCACGACCGGCACCCAGTCCGGCAGGCGCGACGCACCCAGGCCGTCGCGCCCGGTAGCCAGCACCACATGCCGGGCCAACAGCATACCGGCCTGGTCGGTCTCGATCGCCACCAACCCGTCCGGCCCCGGCCGGATCGCTTGGACAGCGACGCCGCTGCGCACCGGCAACGCCAACACGTCGCGGAACCAGGTCAGATAATCCATCCACGCCCCACGCGGAATCTTGCCGAGCGCCGCCCAACCCGCCGCGCCATGCTGCGCGGTATACCATGCGCGGAAAGTCAGGCTTGGGATGTCCTGGGCTGGGCCGACGAGGTGCTTGGGGGAGCGCAGCGTCTCCATGCGGGCGTAGGTGACCCAAGGTCCCTCCTGCCCAGCCGCAGCACGGTCCAACATCAGGTGGTTGCGGACGCCCAGCCGTTTCAATGCGAAGCTGGCCGACAACCCGAGCATCCCGGCGCCGACCACCAGCGCATCCAGCACCGGGCCAGCGGCCGATACGCGGCGCGGCACCCAGTTCGCGGCCGGCAGGTTGAGCATGGCGAGATCCTCCCGCACCCGGTCGTTCAAAGCCAACAGCGTCACCGCGCACCTCTCGATCGCCGCCCTGCGCACGTTGCGCCGCAGAGTCCAGATCGCAAGGGCAGGGTTGCACGGGCTGTCTGGGATGCTGATCTGTAAAGGAACCAGTCTTCAAGGAGCCATCGCATGCCAGCACTTTCGGTCCTGGACCTTGCCCCCGTTCCGCAGGGATCGACGCCGGGCGACGCGTTGCGGAACGCCCGCGACCTGGCTCAGCACGCGGAGCGCCTGGGCTATCGCCGGTATTGGCTGGCAGAGCACCACAACATGGTCGGTATCGCCAGCGCCGCGACTGCGGTCGTCATCGGCTTCGTCGCCGGCGGTACCAGCACGATCCGCGTCGGCTCTGGCGGCGTCATGTTGCCGAATCACTCGCCCATGGTGATCGCCGAGCAGTTCGGCACCTTGGCGTCGCTGTATCCCGGCCGGATCGACCTTGGGCTTGGCCGGGCGCCCGGCACGGACCAGCGCACACTGCGCGCGTTGCGGCGCAGCCCGTCCAGCGCCGACGAGTTTCCGCAGGACGTGCTCGAACTACAGGCGTTGCTGGGGCCGCTGCAGCCCGGCCAAGCCGTGCAGGCGGTGCCCGGCACCGACACCAACGTGCCGCTTTGGATCTTGGGGTCCAGCACCTACGGCGCGCAGCTCGCGGCCATGCTCGGCCTACCGTATGCGTTCGCATCGCATTTCGCGCCGGATGCTCTGCACCAGGCGCTCGCCATCTATCGCGCGCGCTTTGAGCCCGGCGAGATCGAGCGGCCGCACGCCATGGTTGGGGTGAATGTGGTCGCCGCGGACACAGATGCCGAGGCGCGCCGGCTGTTCACCTCGGCGCAGCAGAGTTTCGTCAACATGTTCCGCGGCACGCGCGGCAAGCTGCTGCCGCCGATCGACGATATCGAGACCTATTGGTCACCGGCCGAGAAGGCGCAGGCCAGCAGCATGCTGCACTGTTCCATCGTGGGCGGACCGGAGACGGTCCGGCGCGGGTTGGCGCAGTTCCTGGCGCAGACCGGCGCCGATGAGCTGATGGTTGCCTCGGCGATTTGGGACCATGGTGCGCGGAGGCGGTCGTACGAGATCTTGGCCGAAGCGCACATGGCGCTGACCCAGGACCTCGTTGCCGCATGACGGACGAGACGAGGACGGGCGGGGCGGATCTGGGCCAACCGACGAAGCTCACTGCGACGAAGCAGCGTTGGGCTCATGAGGGGCGGTTCCTCACTGGCACTAGCGCACGTTCGGAAAACGAAAGCCTGCCGCCGGGCCAGCATCTCGTCACTGACTGGCCGGTGCTGGACCTCGGCATGCATCCGGACGTGGCGACATCGCGCTGGCGGCTGGACATGTTCGGCGCGGTCGAGCGGCCGATGATTTTGGACTGGGCCGGATTGCAGGATCTGCCGCAGCGCCGTGCAGTGTCTGACATCCACTGCGTCACCACCTGGTCGCGCTACGACAATGCGTGGGAAGGGGTGCTGACCCGCGATCTGCTGCAGGCTGTCCAGCCAAAGCCAGACGCACGCTTTGTCGTGTTGCAGAGCTACGATGGCTACACGACGAACCTTTCGCTCGAAGACTTCGCGGCAGACGGAGCATTGCTGGCGCATAGCTGGCAAGGCGTTCCGCTGGCACAGGTGCAGGGCGGGCCGCTGCGGCTGGTCGTGCCGCAGCTATATTTCTGGAAAAGCGCCAAGTGGCTGCAACGTATCGAGTTTCGGACTGCGGACCGGCCTGGCTTCTGGGAGGTGCGCGGATATCACAACCGCGGGGACCCTTGGGATGAGCAGCGCTACTCCGACGATTAGCCAGCAACTACGCGTTGCGATACGTAAGGATTTCGCGCGAGACTAGGAACCGCCGCCATGCCTGGGCTTCAGGCATGGCGGGCAACGACTAGGCGCGGTGTCCCGGAATGCTGCCGCGATCAGGTCGCGGCGTTGGCCGACTTCGACTTTTTCTTGGTTGCGGGGCTGGTAGTGCTCAACGTCTTCGCGGCGGCGCTGCGCTCCGCAGGGCTTTTCGCGGTCTTCATCGTCTTCGCGGCCTTGCTCTTCGTCTCGGGCGCACCGCTCTTCGCTGCAGCCGCCTTGGGAGCCGCCGGCTTCTTCGCGGCAGGTTTCGCAGGCGAAACTGGAGTCACCTTCTTTGCCGGGGCTTTGGCTGCCTTCGGAGCCGCTGGCGGCTTGGCGGCTGCCTTTGTCGCCTTGGCGGCAGGCGCCTTGCGGGCCGGCTTGGCCGGAGCCTCAGCCTTGGCGGCCTTCGCCGGCTTGGCCGCAGCGCGGACTGCCATGGCCTGCGCCCGCGGGCGCTTCGTCGTGCTGTCGTTACTCATGGTAAAAGCCTTCCTTGACCGGGTTGCAGCATGCACATCACGGGGCACGGCGACCCACGGCCCGATGCCGCGCGAATCGTTGATGTACCAACCGGAATGACGTCACGCGGCGGACGGGTCCATGTCAATGAAAACCAGCACTCAATGTAATGTTTTTGATGCAAATTCCTGATTTGCACCGCAACAGACCGTGACCTCACCGTTGGGATAGCGGCACGAACGCCAAATCCTCCGGGCCAACGTAGTTTGCAGCCGGGCGAATGATCTTGTTGTCCACCCGTTGCTCGATCACGTGCGCCGCCCAACCACTGGTGCGGGCGATGACGAAAACCGGCGTGAACATCGCCGTCGGCACGCCCATCTGGTGGTATGATACGGCGCTGAACCAGTCGAGATTGGCAAACATCCGCTTGGTTTCCATCATCACGGACTCGATACGCTCCGCAACGTCGTAGCCGGTCATGCCGCCGGAGGCCTCGCTCAAGCGCCGGGCGACACCCTTGATCACGACGTTCCGCGGATCGGAGATGGTATAGACCGGATGTCCGAACCCGATCACCACCTCCTTCGCCGCGACACGTGCGCGTATGTCCCGCTCGGCGGCGTCGGCCGACGTGTATCGCTGCTGAATTTCCAGGGCGACCTCATTGGCGCCGCCGTGTTTCGGGCCACGCAGCGCGCCAATGCCGGCCGTGATGGCAGAATGCATGTCAGACCCGGTGCCGGCCACGACGCGAGCGGCGAACGTGCTCGCGTTGAACTCGTGCTCGGCATACAGGATCAATGAGGTGTGCATCGCCCGCTCCCACTCGGGAGTGCAGGGCTTGCCATGCAGCAGGTGCAGGAAGTGCCCGCCAATGCTGTCGTCGTCGGTCTCGACCTCGATGCGGCGGCCGTTCCGCGTCCAATGATGCCAATACAGCAGCATGGAGCCGAGCCCTGCCATCAGCCGGTCGGCGATGTCGCGGGCGCCGGGCTGGTTGTGGTCCTCTTTCTCTGGCAGCACGCAGCCGAGCGCGCTGACTGCCGTGCGCATCACGTCCATCGGGTGCGTGGCAGCAGGCAGTGCCTCCAGCATAGTGCGGACTGCGCCGGGGATGCCGCGCAACGCGTGCAGCTTGGTCTTATACGCACGCAGCTCGGCCTGGTTGGGCAGCCAGCCATGCACCAGCAGATGCCCTATTTCCTCAAACTCGCTGGTTTCGGCGACGTCGAGGATGTCATAACCGCGGTAGTGCAGGTCGTTGCCGGTGCGACCCACGGTGCACAGCGCGGTATTGCCCGCGGTGACGCCCGAGAGTGCAACGGACTTCTTTGCCCTGGGCGCCCCATCGGGCGACGGCTTCGGCGCGGTCTCGGACATGCTGCGTCTTTCTTCTAGAAGATGCCGGGTTTTCCGGCGTGGACAGTGCCTTCGGGCATAGCGACGTTCAAGCGATGCAGCTGGCCGGCGGGCAGACTGGGCAGCTCCTCGCAGGCTTGCAGGAAGCGCCTTGCCTCGTCTTCGGTAATAAGACCATCGGTCATGACTCGGAATTTCTTGATATAATCTGGGCGCATCCACGGCGTCGCGCCATTCGGGTGCGCGTTGGCCACCGCCATCTCGTCGGCGATAACACTGCCGTCCTGCATCCTGATTTCGATCCGGCCGCCAAACGCCAGGTCCTCGTGCCGGCGCGCATGGTAGCGCTCGGTCCACTTCGGGTCCTCGATGGTGCGTATCTTGTGCCACAGCGCCACGGTATCCGGTCGCTGCGCCCGCTCCGGAGCATAGGAATGCACGTGGTGCCACTCGCCGTCCTGCAGCGCGACCGCGACGATGAACATGATCGAGTGGTCCAGCGTCTCCCGGCTCGCATGCGGGTCCATCTTCTGCGGGTCATTGGCGCCGGTGCCGATGACGTAGTGGGTATGGTGGCTGGTCTCGATCACCACCTCTTTGACCTGGGCCCAATCCTGGACGCTCTTGCCCATTCGGAAGGCGAGGTCGATCAGCGCCTGACTCTGGTATTCCGCCGAGTGCTGCTTCGTGTAGCTGTCCATGATGGCGCGCTTCGGCTCGCCAGGGCCTGGCAGCGGCACCTGATAATGCGCCTCCGGGCCATTCAGCATCCAGGCGATGACGCTGTCCTCGCCCTCGTAGATCGGGCTCGGCGCGCCCTCGCCGCGCATCACGCGGTCGACCGCCTCGATCGCCAGCTTGCCGGAATGCGCGGGGGCATAGGCCTTCCAGGAGCTGATCTCGCCCTTGCGGCTCTGGCGCGTTGTGAAGCTGACGTGCACGGCCTGCTGCACGGCCTGGAAGATGGTGGCAGTGTCGAGGCCCAGCAGCGTGCCTATACCGGCAGCCTGGGCCGGGCATAGATGCGCGATGTGGTCGATCTTGTGCTCGTGCAGACAGATGGCGCGAACCAGGTCGATCTGGATCTCGTAACCCGTGGCGAGGCCACGCAGCAGCTCGGCACCGGACTTCCTGCATGTTTGAGCCACGGCAAGGATCGGGGGAATATTGTCGCCGGGGTGGCTATAATCGGCGGCCAGGAAAGTGTCGTGCATGTCCAGCTCGCGGACGGCGGTGCCGTTGGCCCATGCCGCCCAATCGGGGCTGACGCGCACCGTATCCGGCATCCCGAACACCGTGGCGCCGCCATCTCGCCGGTGGCCCAGCGCCATGTCGCGGGCGCTGGTGCACGAGTGGCGGTTGACGCTGGCGATCGCGACGGCGG
>JAABVA010001315.1_pt1 | contig 27030 bp, 26 predicted proteins | sample 5560331 | NCBI WGS metagenome assembly JAABVA01 (sample SAMN12812661, study PRJNA571458) | rock metagenome | isolation source: Antarctica rocks | place: Antarctica: Victoria Land, Mt New Zealand sud | collected 2016-01-07 | reverse complement strand
AGGTCGCTGTCCCGGGTGGGCTCGCCGACCTCGACGGTGAACGGCGGTGCCGGCGGTGTGGTCGGCGCTGCCGGTGTCGGCCCGACGGTCGGCACCGGGGCCGTGGACGCCGGGTCGGTTGCCGCCGATGTGGTGCCTGTCGGTGCGGGGGCCGGGCTGGGGTCCATGCCGGGCACGACCCCGGCGACCACGGTGCCGGCGTCGCGGAGCACCGCGGTCGGCAGCAGCGCGAGGTTCGCCACGATCCGCACCAACCAGGACCACGGGCGGGGCAGGAAGCGCCCTACCAGGGTCCGGAGCAGCCGTTCCCGGGCGATCGCGCCGACTGCCTTGGCTGGCAGGTTCTGCGACCGCAGCAGCCCACTGAGGCGCTGCAGCTGCTGGACCCGGTCGGTGGCTGCCTGCTTGACCGCGGTCGCCTTGCTGCCGAGCCAGGTGGCCAGCCGGGCACCGGGGCTACCGAACAGCCGCAGCGTCCAGCCGACCGCCGTCCCTACCGCACCGGCCACGGTGCTGACGGCGGTGCTGACCACCCGAACAGCCTTGCCGACCAACGTCTGTCCCACGTCGGTGGACAGGCCCCAGACGAGGCCGGCGAGGACCCCCGGTGCCCGCAGACCGCGCGCGGCTACTGAGGCAGCGCCCAGCAGCCAGCCGTAGGAGCGGCGCACCATCGTGAACAGCCCGCCCAGGTGCAGCCGGGCGGCGAGCCGACCGGCGCCCTCGGTGGCAGTACGGGTGTAGCCCAGGAGCAGGTCCTTGGCAGTCAGGAAGGCCGCGAAGCGCTGCCGGTCGCGCTGCCACGTCCCTCTGTCGTCGTGCTGTGGTGGGTAGACCGCCTGTAACGGCGGCCGGTGATCTGTGCTGGTCATGTCGTGCTCCTTGAGATGAACATGCGAAAGAGCCCCGGCGGCTGCCGAGGCCCAGCACGTGCCGGGTCAGCTGGCCCGGAACGAGAAAGAGGCCCTCCACCGGATCGGTGAAGGGCCTGTCATGCCAGCGAAGGGCGGTGTTGCCAGCCCTGCACCAGGGCGTGGTTGTCCTACCTCGCTGATCTCAGTCTAGCAGAAGATGATCATGATTGGCAAGCGCTTCCCCGGTGGAAGACGACAAGCGCGGGGAACGGCGCGCTGCATCGCCCTACCGGCCGTCGAGCGCTCTGCCCATCCCCGAGGCCATCCCAGCGCAGTCGCAGGAGCTCATCGTCTGGACGGACCCCTCTGGGGCTGGTCAGCCTTCTGGTCAGCCTTCCAGAGCCTGCTCCCAGAGCTCCTGCACGCGGTGGCTGAAGGCGACCAGCAGCACGCTCTGAACGGCTGTCACCGCTCCGCACAGCGCCTGCATAGACACTGCCGCTGCCTCCGCCAGTGGGTAGCCGTACGCGCCGGTGGAGATGGAGGGGAAGGCCACCGTCGTGGCGCCGACCTCATCTGCCCGGGCCAGGGCCTGCGTGTAGGCCGAGGTGAGGGTGGCGGCGTCCTGCGGGCCTTGGTAGATCGGGCCGACGGCGTGGATGACCCAGCGCACCGGCGCCAGGTCGAAGGCCTCGGTGAGCACTGCCCCACCCGGTGGGCAGGGCGCCAGCGCCAGCGAGGCCTGCAGCAGCCGGGGGCCGGCGGCGGCGTGCACCGCGTCGTCGACACCACCGCCACCGCGCAGCTTGGTGTTCGCGGCGGTCACGACGGCCTCGACGTCCTGACGGGTGATGTCACCCCGCACCAGGGTGATCTTCATGCCCGGATCCTTCCTGACTCAGCTCGTCATCGCGCCTCGTACACCGCCTGCGAAGGGCGCTCATGGTCACACGACGACCGAACAGCAGCGTCGTAGCGTCTCCCATGCTCGTGGCTCCCAAGTTGGCTGACTCGACACCAACCACCTTGCGGAGCCACGAGCTCTCACGCCCTCACGACGCGCCGATCACCCTCCACCGCGAAGAGCCATTTATCTGGACAAGAAGTCCGGGGCGACGGTGGATCGGCCGGGGTTGCGGGCGGTGTTGGGGTTCGCCCGGCGGGGCGATGTGATCGTGGTGCACACCTTGGACCGGTTGGGCCGCGCCGTGCGCGACACGTTGAACCTGATTCATGAGTTGACTGAGCGGGGCGTGGGGGTGCGTACCCTCGCCGACCCGATCAAGGTCGACTCGGCGGACCCGGCAAGATGCGATGGGGCAGCTGGCGGTGGTGCTGCTGGCGTTGTTCGCTCAGATGGAACGGACCTACACCAGCGAGCGGGCGGCGCACGCCCGGGCGGTGGCGGCCGCGCACGGCCGGCACGTGGGCCGCCCGAGCCTGCTGGACCCCACCGTGTTGGCGTACGCGGTGCATCTGCGCGACGCCGGCCACACGATGGCTCAGATCGTGGCCAAGACCGGGATGACCCGCAGCAGTCTGTACCGGTACCTACCGGTCCCGCCCGCCAGTTTCGGTGACGGCGGCACAGTGCCCCGAGGACGTGACGGTGGCGGCGGCCGTCACTACCGGCGGCGGCTACGGGACCACCGTCCTGTGCTCCCTGGCCGCCGCCCTCGTGCGCCGACTGCGTCCCGCCTCGGATCCGAGTACGCGTGGCGCGACCGGCTGACCACCCGCTTGGTCCCGTCCCGGGCCAAGCGTGGCGCTGCTTGCTCGCGCGTGTGTCTGGCACCACGATGACCGGGCTCGACGCGGCCGACCGCGCCGGCGAGCGGGGGGAGACCGCTGTGAGCACGTCAACAGGTCCCGTGGTGACCGACGTACCGGCGCGTCAGGGCCGCGCCGTGCGCCTTCGCGCCGGGCAGAGCGCCACAGTGGTGGACCAGGCGGGAGGGCAGGTCGCGGACGTGTGGGCGTTCGTCGACGGCGATCCGCGCGAGCACGTGTCGGCGGAGCACACGCGGGTGGCGGTGGGTCGGCTGTTCCCCGAGGTGGGGCAGGACTTCGTTAGCAACCGGCGGCGGCCGGTGCTGACGCTGGAGGAGGACCGCTCGCCCGGACTGCACGACCTGCTGGTCGCCGCCTGCAGCCCCGAGCGGTACGTCGAGTTGGGAGTGTCCGGCTGGCACGCCTCCTGCGAGGAGAACCTGCTGCAGGCGATGGCCGGCCTGGGCTACGACGACGTGCGGGTGCCGTCGCCAGTCAACCTGTTCATGAACACCCCGTTCCTGCCGGACGGCGAGGTCCAGTGGCTGCCAGCGCAGAGCACGGCCGGCGACGCGGTCGTCCTGCGTGCCCGGCTCGACTGCGTCCTCGCAGTGAGCGCGTGCCCGCAGGACGTGACCGGCATCAACGTCCGCCCGGGGCCGCTCCGAATTGAGGTCCGCGACTGACCCGGACGGCAGGCTCCGTTCAGAGCGCGCAGCCGACCTGCAAGCCTTCCAGCACGGCTTCCTCCACGGTGCGTGGGGATAGGCAGTCCCCAACCAGGTGCACCTCGGGTCCGGCGCCGCTCCTGCTGCGCTCGGCCACGGCGTCAGCGAGTGCGGACACCGGCTCGTGTCCCTGTGCGAGGACAATGCTCGACACGCCCTCGAGCAGGACCGGCTCGTCGGTCAGGACGTTCTGCAGGTACGCCGTGTCGAGGTCCGCGCCGTAGAGGCGGACCAGCGGCAGCACCTCGATCCCGGCCCGGAACGCCTGCTTGAGCATCTCGTCCCGGGCGTACTGCTGCACCCGCTCACCGGGGCCGTAGCCCGAGGTGGCCAGGGTGGTCCGGCGGCCGCGCTGGGCCAGCAGCAGGGCGACGCCCAGTCCGACCCAGTCGGACCGCCAGTCGGCGACGACCACCCTGCCGGACGGCGGCGTCGCTCCGCGGATGACGTCCCAGGCGTCGAGTACCACGGCGTCGTCCGTCAAGTCGAGGACCGGCCGGCGGGGAACCGCGCCGGTGGCAAAGACCACGGCGTCCGGGCGCTCCGACGTGATCAGTGCCTCGTCGACGTGCACGCCGGTGACCACCTTGACGCCGGCGCGGTCCGCCTCCCGCTGCAGGTTGGTGATCGCCCCCCCGAACTCGGCGCGCCCCGGCAGCCGCTCCGCCAGCCGGACCTGGCCGCCGATTCGGGACGCGCTCTCGAAAAGCGTCACGCGGTGGCCCCGCTCGGCCGCGACGCCGGCTGCCTTGAGCCCGCCGGGACCGCCGCCCACGACCATGACGGCCCGCTCGCTCCGGGCGCGCACGCGAACGCCGTAGGTCTGCTCCCGGCCGCTCTCGGGCCGTTGTATGCACGAGATCGGATGGCCCATCTGGAAGTGGCCGATGCAGGCCTGGTTGCAGCCGATGCAGGCTCGGACGTCCTCGGCCTGCCCGGCTTCGGCCAGTCGAGGCAGGGAGGGATCACAGATCAGGGCCCGGGTCATCCCCACGGCGTCCGCCTGGCCGGCTGCGAGGATCCGCTCGGCCTCCTGCGGCTGGTTGATGCGTCCGGCGACCATCACGGGCACCGCGACGACGGCCTTGACCAGGGTGGCCAGCGGTGCGAGATAGCCCGCGGCGTGGGCCATCGACGGGGCGATATGGTCCGACCCGGCGAGGGTAGCGGAGCTCCCGGTCACGACCGACACGTAGTCCATCAGCCCGGCCCGGTCGAGCACTGCCAGCGACGACAGCACCTCCTCCCTGGAGAGGCCGTCGTGGCTGGCCTCCCCCACGCTGATCCGCAGGCCGACCGTGAAGGGGCCGTCCGTGCCGGACCGCACGGCCTCCAGCACCTCCCGCAGGAAGCGGAGGCGGTTCTCGTTCGAGCCGCCGTACCGGTCGGCGCGCACGTTCAGCCGGGGGTTGAGGAACTGCGCCGGGAGGTAGCCGTGGGACGCCACGACCTCGGCGCCGTCCATGCCTGCCCTCTGTAGGCGGGCGGCGGCCGACCCGAAGCCGTCGACGATCTCCTGCACCATCGACAGGGGCAGCGCCCGCGGCATGACCCGGAACCGCTCGTTCGGCACGGAGGACGGCGCGAAGGAGACGCTCAGCGAGCCGTCGTGGGTGTCCAGCACTTCGCTGCCACCGTGGAAGAGCTGCCCGATGGCTATAGTGCCGTGCGCGTGCACGCCCGCAGCCAGCCTCTCGTACCCAGGCACACAGGCGTCGGTGTGCGCCATGAGCGCGTGCGAGGTGTAGCGGCCGCTGTCGTGCACGCCACCCACCTGGACCACGATCAGCCCCACGCCCCCCGCGGCCCGCGACTCGTGGTAGGCGATCAGGCGATCGGTGACGTTGCCGTCCTCGACCATCATCGTGTCGTGGCCGGTGGAGACTATCCGGTTCTTGAGGACGACGGAGCCGACCTGAAGCGGTCGGAAGAGATGGGGGAACATGCGTTCCGATCTTGACGGACGGCCGGCGGCCGCGGCGGGACGCTAACGCACCGGCAGGCCGTTCACCAGGCCTGCGGTCGTCGCACGTGAGCGACCCCCCCTTTAGTCCAGGCGGGCCTTGCGCCCGGCTTGACTAATCCATACGTTGTCGTCAACGAACAGCCTGTTCGTCGACACCTGACGCGCGTTCGTTCTGTGGCAGGAGGCGTGGTGGCGGTCAGCACGAGCACGGCCACGTGCCTGGCCCCCCAGCAGGTATTCGGTGGCCGGCTGCGTGAGTTCCGCCTCGCACGCCGGCTCACTCTGCGGGCGCTGGCGCTGGAGACGCGGACATCCGCCGGCTTCCTCAGCCAGCTCGAGCGGGGCCAGGTCAATGCGAGTGTCGGCACGCTCCGCAGGCTGGCCGACGGCCTGGGCGTCACGCTCCCGGACCTGTTCAGCGACCAGGACACCGACGCGCCGCGGGTCCTGCGACGGTCGGCCCGCCCCCACCTGCAGGCCGGCGAGCTGATGTCAAAGTACCTGCTCTCGCAGAAGCCGCTCCTCCATCTCGAGGTCTACGTCGGCGAGCTCCTGCCCGGCGGCAGCCCCGGCGAGGCCTACGCGCACGGCGACGCGCAGGAGCTGCTCGTTGTGACGCTCGGCGAGGTGGTCCTCGATCTCGCCGGCGCCGAGTACCCCTTAGGCGAGGGCGACAGCGCGGAGTACGGCACCGCCGTCCTTCACACGGTCTGCAACAGGGGCACGAGGGCGGCCGAGGTGCTGTGGATCGTGAGCCCACCCACGTCGGCGTCCGTCGTCCAGCCCGAGCCCTGACCCCACACCCGCACCTGCCCCCGCTTCACGTCCGCCGCTACCCCAACCCTAGGAGACCGCATGAAGTCGTCCAACAAGGCGAACCGCAGCCGGCGGGGCACGGTCGGCGGCGCGCTGGTCGGCGTATTCGCCCTCGCCCTCGCCGCGTGCGGAGGTGGTGGCGGCGGCGGCTCCAAAGCAGCGTCGACCACGGTGGACCTGGGAGGCGCTCCTCCCGTCGCAGGAGAGGTAAAGGCAGGAGCCCTCAAGGGCAAGACGCTGACCTTCGTGTCCTACGGCGGCATCTACCAGGACGGCCAGGCCAAGGCCGCGGTCGAGCCGTTCGGGGTCGTCTCCGGCGCGAAGATCCTCGAGGACGGCCCCACAGACAACGCCAAGCTCCGCGCCCAGGTGGAGTCGAAGAACGTGACGTGGGACGTCGTTGACACGACGAACGTCTTCGCGGCCGGACAGTGCGGGAAGCTCTTCCAGCCGCTGGACACCAGCATCGTCGACACGAGCAAGATCCCGAAGGCCCTGTTGGCCGACAAGTGCTCGGTGCCCGCCATGAGCTTCGGTTTGATCGTCATGTACAACAAAAAAAAGTTCGGCGCGAACCCGCCGACGACGTGGGCGGACTTCTACGACACGGCTAAGTACCCTGGTAAGCGCGGCATCGAGGGGCAGAGCTCGGACGTCGACCCCGGCGTCTTGGAGGGGGCGCTCCTGGCCGACGGGGTCGCACCGTCGGCCATGTACCCCCTCGACGCGACCAGGGCCATCAAGAAGATGGACTCGATCCGCAAGGACAGTGTCTTCTGGTCGACCGGGGCGCAGGCGCAGCAGCTGCTCGAGTCCGGCCAGGTGGACATGGCCATGCTCTGGAGCGGCCGCGCGTACTCGGCAGTGAAGAACGGTGCGCCTTATGCCCCCATGTGGAACCAGTGGATGCCGGCGGCTGACGCCATCGTCGTCCCGATGAACGCACCGAACGCTAAGGTGTCGATGGCGCTGCTTAACTACTACGTCGGCGCGAAGCAGCAGGCGAAGCTCACCGAGCTCACGTCCTACAGCCCCATCAACATTGACTCCAAGCCGAAGCTCACACCGCTGGCCACGTCGTTCCTCACGACGACCCCGGAGCGCGCCAAGGACGCCTTCCCGATCGACTTCGGCTGGTGGGCGACGAACCACGACGCCATGGTGACCGCCTACACCAAGTACCTGGCCGGCTGAGACCCCGGTCGTGACCGTCCTGGAGAACCTGGCGCCGCCGCGCCGTGGTAGCCCCGGCGCCCTCCCACCGCTCGACCGGGCGGAGCGGACCCGGCGGCTTCGCCTGCTGACCCCGGCCGCGCTCCTGCTGCTCGTGGTCTTCGTCTTGCCCCTCGGCGTGATGCTGTGGCACGCCTTCTTCGAGCCACGGCCCGGCTTCGGCAACGTCACGTGGTACCTGGATGACGCGGTGCAGCGCCGGGTGCTGCTGCGGACATTCACGACCGCCGCCAAGGTCACCGCGGTCTGCGTGCTGATCGGCTACCCGTACGCCTACGCGATGGTCGCCGCCGGGCCGAAGCTGAGGTCCATCCTCGTGCTGGTCGTGCTGGTCCCGCTCTGGACGAGCCTGATGGTGCGCACTTTCGCCTGGGTGATCCTCCTGCAGGACCACGGCCTGGTGCAGAACGCGCTGGCCGCGGTCGGGCTGGGCCACCCGCAGCTGATCCGGTCCAACCTCGGCGTGGTTATCGGCATGACCCAGATCCTGCTGCCGTTCATGGTCATGCCGCTGTACGCCGTGATGCGCTCCATCGACCGCCGCCTCGTGCAGGCGTCGTCCAGCCTGGGGGCCTCGCCCGGCGTGACGTTCTGGCGGGTGTGGCTGCCGCTGTCCCTGCCCGGCGTGGGCGCGGGCGCCCTGATCGTGTCGATCAGCAGCCTGGGCTTCTACGTCACCCCGGCTCTGCTGGGCGCGCCCAGCGACTCCCTGATCAGCCAGCAGATCTACGCGCAGGTCAACGGGCTGCTCCAGTGGGGACACGGAGGCGCGATGGGTGTGGTCCTGCTCGTCATTACCCTGCTGATCGTCGGACTCGTGCTCGGGGGGATCCGCCGCGGCAGTCGGGCGGCGGCAGGGGCCCGGGCATGACCCTCGGCGGCCCACGCCTCTGGCGTATCCTCCTGGGCTTGTTCTGCGCCGCCGTTGCTGTCGCGCTGGTCGCGCCGGCACTTGTCGTGATTCCGCTCAGCTTCACGGACAAACCGTCGTTTGTTTTCCCGCCGAGTGGCTGGTCGACGCAGTGGTACGGGAACTTTTTCCATGACCCCACGTGGCTGTCGGCGGTGGCTGCCAGCTTCCGCGTCGCGGCGCTCGTCGTGCTGGTCGCCACAGCGGCGGGCACGGCCGCGGCGGTCGCGCTCACCCGCACGACCTTCCGCGGACAGCAGGCCGTCCGAGCGGCACTCCTGGCGCCCATGATCGTGCCGGTCATCGTTGTCGCGGTCGGCCTCTACGCGCTGTTCCTGCGCTACCACCTGCTGGGCACCACGATCGGTTTCGTCGCGGCGCACAGCATCCTGGCTCTTCCGTTCGTCGTCATCCCGGTGACGGCGAGCCTGCAGGGCTTCGACCGGCGGCTGGAGAGCGCTGCCGCCATCTGCGGCGCAGACCAGTGGACGACCTTCCGCCAGGTCGTCCTGCCGCTGGTGGCGCCGGGCGTGCTGTCGGGAGCGCTGTTCGCCTTCGTGACGAGCTTCGACGAGGTCGTCACGTCGCTGTTCATCTCGAGCCCGTACCTGCAGACCCTCCCAGTGAAGATGTACTCCTCCGTGACCCGCGACACCGATCCCACGATCGCCGCCGCCGCCACCCTGATCCTGGCGCTGACGACGGTCGTCACGCTGATCGCCACTCTCTTCTTCGCCCGAGGCAACCGTGTCCGTTGACCTGTCCGCGCGCGGCGCATCCATCAGCCTGCGACGGCTGACCAAGCACTACGGCGACGCCGTCGCCGTCGACGGCATCGAGCTCGAGGTCGAGCCGGGGGAGTTCCTCACGCTGCTCGGACCCAGTGGCTCGGGCAAAACCACGACGCTGAACATGATTGCGGGCTTCGTGGACGTCACGGACGGCGAGCTCCTCATCGACGGGGACCCCGTCCACGCCGTGCCGCCCCACAAGCGCAACATCGGGATGGTCTTCCAGGCGTACGCCCTGTTCCCTCACATGACCGTCGGGGACAACGTCGGCTACCCGCTGCGCCAGCGTAAGGTCGCGAAGGAGCGGCGCCGCTCCCTCGTGGCCGCCGCGCTGGAGACGGTCGGCCTCGGCAATCTGGCGCACCGCATGCCGCGGGAGCTTTCGGGTGGCCAGCAGCAGCGGGTCGCCCTGGCCCGCGCGATGGTCTACAGCCCCCGCGTGTTGCTCATGGACGAGCCGCTCGGCGCTCTGGACAAGAAGCTGCGCGACACCCTCCAGCTCGAGATCAAGCGGATCCACGGCGATCTGGGGACGACCTTCGTGTACGTCACGCACGACCAGGACGAAGCGCTGGTCCTCAGCGACCGCATCGCGGTGTTTGATCACGGCCGGATCCAGCAGGTCGGCACGGCGCACGAGCTCTACGAGCGGCCCAGCAGCATCTTCGTGGCCCAGTTCCTCGGGGAGTCGTGCCTGTTCTCCGGCGTCGCGGCCGCGGGAGGTGACGCGGTGCGCACGGCCACCGGCATGCTGCAGGCGCGGAGGGGGGCTGTGCCGGACGGGCTGCCGGCCGCCGTAATCGTCCGGCCGGAGCGGGTGCGCCTCGTCCCGGTCGACGCCGGCCAACCGGCCGGCAGCGCCGTCCGCGGCGCCGTCGTCCAGGAGATCTACCTCGGCAGCGCACGCAAGCTTGAGGTGCAGCTCGGCGACCGCACTATGGTCACTGCCCGGGAGTCCGCCGGCGAGCTCAGCCCCTGCCGGTTCGGGGACGAGGTGTGGGTGACCTTCGACCCAGCCGACGCGGCCGTCCTGCCGATGCCGACCGCCGCCGGCGCGTCGGTCCCGTCGGCGCCACTGGGCGTCGCCGGCACCGTGGAACCCAAACGGGCGAACGGAACGGCATGAGCCCGATCGTCGGCGACACGAGCGTGTCCGGGATCGCGAACGGAGGCGTGTCGTACTGGTACGCGAGCATCGGGATGCCGGGCTACCGCGACCCGCTGCCCGGGCGCTGCGACGCGGACGTCTGCATCGTCGGCGCCGGCTTCACCGGCCTGTGGACCGCCTACTACCTCAAGCGAGAGCGGCCGGACCTGCGGGTCGTGGTTCTGGAGAAGGAGTTCGCCGGGTTCGGAGCCTCCGGCCGCAACGGCGGCTGGCTGTCTGCCGAGCTGGCCAGCTCCCGCCCGGCCTATGCCAAGACCCACGGGCGCGAGGGCGTTGTGGACCTGCTCCGTGCCATGCGTGCGGCGGTCGACGAGGTGATTGCCGTGGCACAGCGCGAGTCCATCGACGCGAACATCCGCAAGGACGGCCTCCTGCACGTCGCCCGCAACCCCGCCCAGCTCGGCCGCCTGCACGAGAGCCTGGAGTTCGAGCGCTCCTGGGGGGCCGCGGAAAGCGACTTCCGCTACCTGACGGCCGCTGAGCTCGACCAGCGGGTCGTCGTCTACGGCGCCCTCGGCGGCAGCTTCAGCCCGCACTGCGCACGGGTGCAGCCGGCCAAGCTCGTTCGGGGTCTGGCTCGAGCCGTCGAGGGACTGGGCGTGCCGATCTACGAGCAGACGACGGTGCTCAAGATCGAGCCGCGCGCTGCCCACACCGACCGCGGCACGGTCCGCGCGCCCGTCGTCCTGCGATGCCTCGAGGGCTTCACGGCCAGCGTGGAGGGCCACAAGCGCGAGTGGCTCCCGATGAACTCGTCCATGATCGTCACGGAGCCGCTGCCGCCGGCCGCCAAGGCCCAGATCGGGTGGGACGGGGCCGAGCTCCTCGGGGACACCGCGCACGGGTACATGTACGCCCAGCGGACGGTGGACGACCGCATCGCCCTCGGCGGCCGCGGCATCCCGTACCGCTTCGGCTCCCGGACCGACGACCGGGGCGCGACCCAGGAGTGGACGATCCGCGCGCTGCGCGAGCTCCTCCACGACATGTTCCCGGCGGTACGCGACGTGCCGCTGGCGCAGGCGTGGTGCGGCGTGCTCGGCGTCCCGCGCGACTGGTGCGCCACGGTCGACCTGGACCCCAAGACGGGTCTCGGCACGGCGGGTGGCTACGTCGGTAGCGGCCTCACAACGACGAACCTCGCCGGGCGCACCCTTGTCGACCTGGTCCTGCAGCGTGACACCGAGCTGACGCGGCTGCCCTGGGTCGGTCGGCGCGTGCGACCCTGGGAGCCGGAGCCGCTGCGCTGGCTCGGGGTGCAGGCGATGTACACGTTCTACAGGGCGGCCGACCGACGTGAGCACGCGAACGGCCACGCGCGGACGAGCCGGATCGCACACCTCGCGAACACCATCACCGGGCGGTAGCACCGCCCCTCGAGAGGAGACAAGGTATGGCAGTGAACGAGGCCGAGCGCGTTCACCAGACGTCGACGACGGCGGTGGGTCTGCGGCATCTGGCCGTTGCGGAGGCGGTCCTGCCGGACGCCACTCCCAAGCCGACCAGCCGGAGCGGGCAGCTTGAGGCGACGCTGGGTGTCTGGCAGTCCGCCTCGACCGGGACGGGGGTGTGGGAGTGCGGACCCGGGGAGTTCACGGCGGACCGCAGCCAGCAGATGGAGGTCTGCACCGTCCTGTCCGGGTCGGCGACGGTCACCGGCCTGGGTGGGGACGTCGCCCGCGTGGGACCGGGCTCGCTGCTCGTCCTGCCGGCCGGCTGGCAGGGCACATGGGTCATCGAGGAGACGGTCCGCAAGACGTACGTGCTGATCGTTGCCGCTGCGGCAACGTGAGCCGTTCACCCAAAGGAGAACCTATGCTTACGGCTTCTCGAGCGCCGGCCCTTTCGGCAACGGCAGCCGGACCTGGCCCTCTGCTGCATCTCTTCGCCAAGCCCGCCTTCGGGCCGGCGCGTTCACGCGCATGGTGCGGGGCGAGGGCGCGCTGGTGTTCGACGACGGCGGCCGGCGCTACGTCGACCCCATGGCGTCCCTCTGATACTGCAACGGCGGGCACGTCAGGATGGAGATCGCGCGTGCGGTGGCCGGGCAGCTGGAGGAGCTGGAGGAGCTGGAGGAGCTGGAGAGCTATCAACTGTTCGAGCGCTTCGTGAACCCGCTCCGGGCACGCGGCGGCCTGCGCCGCCGGGCTGGTGTGCCTCGACATCACCGAGCGGGAAGGCCTGGCGGCCCGCGCGACGGCGGTCGGTGCGCGGCTGTCGCCCAGCCTAGGGGGCCTCAAAGACGCCGACCTGCTCATGGACGTACAGGGGCGTCGGCGGTCTGTGGGGGGTCAGTCTGCCCGAAGGACGAGCCCGGTCGCCGTGCGGGACCAGATGCTCAACGACAGCGTCATCGTGCGCCCGGTCGCGCCGTCGACGCTGGCCATCTGCCCCCCGCTAGTGATCCAGGACGACGACGTCGACCCGATCGTCAGCACCATGCAAGCGGCTCTGGCATGAGCCGCGCGACCACCGGCGGTGCACCCCATCGGGCCAGGGCCAGCACGTACCTGCTCGCCCGGTCCGGGAACTTCACCGCCCAGGCGCCGGCCCCCCAGGCGAGCGAGCAGCTGCTGAGCGACGCCGAGCTGGCGGCCGGCATGCGCACCCCGGCCGGCGCATGACTGGACCCACGCCCAGGGTGGCCGCCGACGGGAAGCGCGGTCCGGTCGACGCCAGCCTGGTCCCACGCTTCGCAGGACCGGCCACCTTCGCCCGACTGCCCCGGCTCGACGAAGTGTCGGACCTCGACGTGGCCGTCTTCGGCATCCCCTTCGACGCGGGCGTCAGCTACCGACCTGGGGCCCGCTTCGGGCCTGCCCACGTGCGCGAGTCCTCGCGACTGCTGCGGCCGTACAACCCGGCTGTCGGCGTCTCGCCGTTCGCCCGGCTCCAGGTCGTCGACGCCGGGGACGTCGCCGTGAACCCGTTTTCGATCGAGGAGGCGATCACGCAGGTGGAGCGCGGCGCCGATGCGCTGTCCGAGCGGGCCGGGCGCCTGCTCGCCCTCGGCGGCGACCACACGATCGCGTTGCCGCTGCTGCGTTCCGTCGCTCGTCGGCACGGCCCGGTCGCTGTGGTGCACTTCGACGCGCACCTTGACACCTGGGACACCTACTTCGGGGCGGCCTACACGCACGGCACGCCGTTCCGCCGCGCCTCGGAGGAGGGGCTGATCGATCGTTCGGGGAGTATGCACGTGGGCATCCGCGGTCCGCTGTACGACGCCGCCGACCTGACCGACGACGCCGGCCTGGGGTTCACCATCGTTCACGCGGTCGAGATCGAGGATCTGGGCTCGCGCGGCGTGGTCGAACGCATGCGCGCCCGGGTCCAGCAGCGTCCGGTCTACGTGTCCGTCGACATCGACGTCCTCGACCCGGCCTTCGCGCCCGGCACGGGCACGCCAGAGTCGGGGGGCCTGCTCAGCCGGGAGCTACTTGCGATCCTGCGGTCCTTCAGTGGGATGAACCTCGTGGGCGCCGACATCGTCGAGGTCGCTCCTGCGTACGACCACGCCGAGATCACCGGGATCGCGGCCTCGCACGTGGCGTTCGAGCTGCTGTCCTCGATGGCGCTCGTCAGTGCCTGACCGTGCCGAGGATGCAGCATGTCGTCCCAGCATTGGCACGCTCAAGCCTTAACGCCTATTTAGGCTGCCTGTTCACAGCAGCGACCATTCGTTGCACGGCTGGATGCGGCCCTGGGTTCAGTGCTGGCATCGGCCCAGGCGGCGAAGACCTGCGCCGAGCGGCGCCGGTGGCACGACGCGGAGTTCGTACCGTCGGTCCACGGCTCCGTACGGGTGATCGGCGCCAGCGCGCCATCAGGCATCAGACGGAACGTGCGGACCGCACGCAGCGACTCGCGCACGACCGTTCCGCCGCCGGCGACCGTCACGGCGCCGCGGGAGCCGGCTCCCGGTCAGGCACAGGGGTGGGTCGGGCCGTTCGGTCTCCGGCTCGTCCGGAACAACAATGATCGGTTCGTCCTCGTGCCCGATACGAGTCATGCCTGCTCCTACGTCGTCGTAGCCGCTCTGCTGCTGTGACGGGCGCACCTCTCCCGCGTCAAGGGTGCGGCGCATCGCTGCGCGACCGGACTGCGTCCGGCCCTTGACCCGCGAGCCTCTGCGCGCCCTCTGGCAGGCGAACCGGCAGGTCAGGGACCTGCCGGCGCGGACGCGCGGCCCCACCCACCGGCAGGGGAAGATCGCTCCCCACCCACGGGAATGGCAGGAGACCCACATGTTCTCGGCACGGCTCCGTCGCACTCGCTTTGTTCTTCGCCTGGAGCGGCGAACCGACACTGGCCGCCGGCCGTGACGGACTCATTGTGGCCACCATGAACGTCGTGATCTTCCTGGCCATCACTAAAGAGGCTTCGCCTCGTACCGCCAAGGTCTGTTCTGGCGCTGGCGGAGTGGGTTCGGCGCCGTGGTGTTGGGTCGAGCGTGGTGCACGACGGCCGGGTGGCCGTGGAGGTGCGCCATGGGTCCTGGGCCGGTGACGGTGAAGGACGTCCTGACGAGGCTTCCCTCGGACCGCCGAGGTGGGTGAGCAGCCCAAAGAGTTGCCGCCGAGCGACAGTGAGCGGGAGAGCTCCTGCGGGTAGGCGGGCGACGGCGCGGAGGGCATAGGCCTCCTCTGACGGACTGCAGGAGCCGGGCCGGGGGCAGGCGGCCCGGCGGGATCAAGGGGGAGCGTCCGGCAGCTCCGGGCGCTCCAGGGCGCGCGGAGCCAGTCCGAGCGTCCGCACGTGGGTCGCGATGTCGCCCAGCGGCGCGAGCCAGACGTCGTCCGCGGACGCCGCCCGCTCGACCAGTTCCTCCAGCGCCCGTGCGCGGGACGGCCGGCCGGACAGGAACGGGTGGTTGGTGAGCACGAAGCAGCCGCCTTCCGCCCGGACCGCCTCGAGCTCGAGCGACCAGAGCTCCAGCACCTTCGCCGGGCTCTCGATCAGGCCGCTGCCGCTGAGGTCGGGCAGGTAGCAGTACTGCTCCCAGTCGTCGAGCGCCCACTGGATCGGGATCTCGACGAGCGAGCCGTCCCCGACGGCGAGCTCGTACGGCACGTCGGCGTCCATCAGGCTCGAGTCGTAGAGGAACCCGCGCTCGAGCAGCAGCTGCGGTGAGTGCCAATTCAACTCCCACATCGGTGCGCGGTACCCGACCGGCCGCCTCCCCGCCACCTGCGCCAGCGCGTCGAGGCCGCGGTCGAGGTAGCCCGCCTCGGTTTCTCGGTCGACGCCGACGAGCGTCTCGTGCAGGAAGCCGTGGCAGGCGAGCTCGTGCCCGGCGTCGGCGATCCTGCGCACCGTGTCGGGGTAACGCAGCGCCGTGTAGCCGGGGACGAAGAACGTGCTGCGCACGCCGTGGCGCTCGAGCAGAGCGAGCAGCCGCGGGACGCCCGTCACCGGCCCGTACGCCTGGTGGCTCATGACGCTCATCCGGCCGGCGCTCGACGGGTCGGCGAACAGGACCGCCGACTCCGCGTCGACGTCGAAGCTGAACGAGGCCGCCGACCGTGCGCCGACCGGCCAGGCGACCGCCGCGGCGGGGGTCACGCGCGGGCCTTCGCGAGCAGCGACACGAATTCGTACGCGACGTTCGCCGCAGCGACCGACGTGATCTCGGCGCTGTCGTAGGCGGGGCTGACCTCGACGACGTCCGCGCCGACCAGGTTGAGCCCCGCGAGCCCGCGGATAACCCCGAGCAGCTCGCGGCTGGTCATGCCGCCCGCCTCGGGCGTGCCGGTCGCGGGCGCGTGGGCGGGGTCGAGCACGTCGATGTCGACCGAGACGTAGAGCGGCGCGTCACCCACCCGGCCGCGGACCCGCTCGAGCACGCCCTCGACGCCGAGGCGGTCGAGCTCGCTCGCGTGCACGACCGTGAAGCCGAGCCGGGCGTCGTCGCGCAGGTCCTCCGGGTCGTAGAGCGAGCCGCGGGTGCCGACGTGGGCGCTGCGGTCCTGGCGCAGCAGGTCCTCCTCCTGGGCACGGCGGAACGGCGTGCCGTGGGTGTACGGCGCGCCGAAGTAGGTGTCCCACGTGTCCAGGTGGGCGTCGAAGTGCACGAGGGCCACCGGCCCCTGCACCTTCGCGACCGAGCGGAGCGCTGGGAGCGCGACCGTGTGGTCGCCGCCCAGCACCACGAAGCGGGCGCCCTCGGCGCTGACCAGGTCGAGGCCCGCCTCGATCTGCCCCACTGCAGCGACGATGTCGAAGGGGTTGCACGGGACGTCGCCCCAGTCCACGACCTGCTGGGACGCGAACGGCGAGACGCCGAGCTCCGGGTTGTACGGCCGTAGCAGTCTCGACGCCTGCCGGATCGCCGACGGGCCGAAGCGGGCGCCCGGTCGGTAGGTCGTCCCGGCGTCGAACGGGACCCCGACCACGGCCACGTCGCAGCGCGGGACGTCCTCGCGCCGGGGCAGCCGCGCGAAGGTGGTGAAGCCGGCGAACCGCGGCACCCGCAGGCCGTCCTCCTGGCCCATCACCTGTCCCGCTGTGCTTGCCTGCCCGGCTGGCTGCTGCACGCGCCCGTCCTCCTCACTCACGCCCGTGACCTCGTCGTCCCGCCGTTGCTGAACAGCACCTGACCGACCAGCCGCGGCAGCCGCGGGTCGGCCAGGAAGGCAAGCGCGGCCGCCGCCTCGTCCACCGTCTGGACGCGCCCGAGCGGCACCTGCTCGGCGTAGCGCCGCTTGATCTCCTCGAGCGGCACCCCGGCCGCGTCGGCGTCGACCTGCAGCTGCGGCGTGTCGACGACGCTCGGCGCAAGGCCGTTCACCCCGATCCCGTACGGCGCCAGCTCCCGCCCGAGCGTCTTGACGAGCGAGACCAGCCCGGCCTTGGACGCCGAGTAGGCCGTCGCCTCCGGCCACCCGACGACTCCCCACTCGCTGGCCACGACGACGATCCGCCCCGACCCGCGCCTGCGCATGCCGGGTACGACGGCCTGCGCAAGCAGGAATGTCCCGCCGAGGTTGACGTCGACCACCCGCCACCAGTCGTCGAGGTCGTGCTCGAGGAACGGCGACATCGTCATGTACGCGGCATTGCTGACGAGGACGTCGACGCGGCCCGTCGCGCTCTCGACGTCCGCCACGAGCGAGCGGACGGCCTCCGGGTCGGCGACGTCGCCCGGCACGGCGAGCCCGCCGAGCTCGGCGGCGAGCGCGTCGAGCCCTCCCGAGGCCACCCGGTCATTGACCGCCACGCGAGCCCCCTCGCGCGCGAACCGCTGCGCGGCGGCCCGGCCGAGCCCCTGCGCGGCGCCGGTCACAAGCACCGTCTGCCCGTCGAAGCGGCCCACTCAGATCACCGCCCCGGCGTTCGGCGACAGGACCTCGCCGCAGCAGAACGTCCCCTCCTCAACGAGGAAGGCGACCGCGAGCGCGACCTCCTCCGGCGCGACGAGGGCGCGCGCCGGCAGCGTCGCGAGGTAGCCGGGTTCGCGCCAGGGCGAGTCGGCGTCGAGCAGCGGGGTGTCGGTGGGGCCGGGCGCGACCGCGTTGACGCGCACGCCCGTCGGGGCGAGCTCGGCGGCGAGGCTGCGGACCAGACCGATCACCGCGCCCTTGGCCGCGGCGTAGTGCGCATCGCCGTCGCCCCCGCCGATCGCGAGCTCGCTCGTGATCCCGACGACGGAGCCGCGACCGCGCTCGACCATGCCCGGCACGGCGGCACGGGCGAGGTTCAGCAGCCCACCGAGGTGCAGCCGGAGCATGCGCCGCCAGGCGTCCGGCGTGATGTCCTCGAGCGGGGCCATCTCGTAGACGCCGGCGACGCTGACCACGGCCTCGACGTCGCCAAGCCCGCCGGCGCGGGCGACCGCCTCTGCGACCGCCGCCCCGTCGGTCACGTCCACGACGAGCGGCAGGTCGACGTCGGTGGCGGGACGCAGGTCGAGGCCGGCGATCCGCCAGCCGCGCGCACGCAGCTCGCGGGCGCAGGCCGCCCCGATGCCCGACGCGGCGCCGGTGACGACGGCGACCGGTGCCGTGCCGCTCAGGGTGCGACCTCGTGATCGGGGGCGAGCACCGCGGACGGGCCGCCAGCCGCCGTCGTGCTGCGACCGTAGAGCACGAGGCCGAGCAGTCCCAGCACTGCGGCGACGAGGAAGAACGACCAGTCGAGGTACCAGTGGTCGTACGCCGCGCGCGGCCAGGCGATGTTGAAGAACCCGAAGGTCGCCCAGACCAGGGCGAGCACGCCGACGACCGTGCCCCAGCCGTGCAGGTCGTAGGCGCCGGGCCGCCACGTGCCGCGCACCCGGGCGAGCACGTTGCCGGCCAGGGGGAACAGGAACGCGAGGTAGAAGCCGCCGGCGCTGAAGTTGATGAGGATCGTGTAGATGTTCGCTTCGGAGACGCTCGCGAGGAACACGACGCCGCCGACGGCGAAGGTCACGAGGATCGCGTTCGTCGGCAGGTGCTGCGAGCGCGACAGCGTCCGCAGCCAGGGGCTCGCGGGCAGCGCGCCCTCGCGGGCGTAGGACCACAGCAGCCGGGAGGCCGACGTCTGCAGCGCGAGGAAGGAGGCGAAGAAACCGACCACGAACAGCAGCTCGAGCGGGCGCGCGATGCCGGAGCCGAGCTGGCTCGTGAGCGTCGAGGTGACCGGGTCGGCGTCCTTGCCGTCGAGCACGGGCCGGTAGTCGGGCACCGCGAGGGTGATCGCCAGGCTGGTGTACATGACGACCAGCGCGATGAACGACAGCGACGCGATGATTGCCTTGGGCAGGTTGCGCTCGGGCGACTGGACCTCCTCGGCGATGGCGCCGGCGCTCTCGAAGCCGACGAAGGAGAAGCCGACGAAGGCCATCGTCAGCAGGAACGGCCCGGTCAAGTACGACATGCCGTGCACCGCGCCGTTGCCTTGGAACAGCACGCCGAGGCCGTGGTGGCGGTGAAACAGCAGCAGCCAGGTGCCGAGCCCGATCGAGCCGACGACCTCGCAGGCGATCGAGGCGCTCATGAGCGCCCTGAGCACGCCGCGCCCCAGGATGTTCGCGGCCGTCCCGAAGGCGAGCACGAGGAAGGCGATGAGCAGCTTCAGGCCGTTGCCCGGGGCGTCGATGCCCACCACCTGCGCGAGGAAGCCGGCCGCCCCGAGGGCGACGGTGGCCATCGCGATGACGAGCGTCCACAGGTAGGCCCAGCCGGCGAGCCAGCCGGCCCGGCGGCCGAGCAGCCGGCTCGCCCATTGGTAGATGCTCCCCTCGAGCGGCCAGCGGGAGACGAGCTCGGCGAACACCATCGCCACGAGCATCTGGCCGCCGAACACGAGCAGGAAGTTCCACCAGAACGCCGGCCCGGCGCTTGACAGCGCCAGGCCGTAGATGCCGTACAGCGCGACGATCGGGCTGATGAACGCGAAGGCGAACGCGAACGACGACCACAGCGTGAACTGGCGCTTCAGCGTCGCGCCGTCGTGCCCCACAACAGCGTCTCCGACAGGTGCGGCCACTGCTCCCCCTCGTCCGGCGTCTGGTCCGGCATCTGCGGCAGCGTGCGACATCGGCCGTCCCGCGACAAGCGACGCGCCGGGGCTCTGGAGGAGTCGACCACCACGGCCGGACGATCACTGGACGGACCTCCAGCGGACAGCGGACGCGGGCCGTGGTAATGCGGCACCATCTGCTGTGATGACCGACGCCGTGGGAAGGCCCGACGGCCTCAGCGCCGACCTGCTGACCATCGGCGAGCTGCTGGCCGTCCCGGGGCTCGACCTCGTCCTCGTCGCCGGCGCCGGCGGTCTCGGCCGTCCGGTGCGCTGGACCCACGCGACCGAGCTCGTCGCTCCTCGCGAGTACCTGCGGGGGCGCGAGCTCGTCCTGACCGTCGGGTCGGGTCTGCGGGACGAGGCGTCGTGCGAGGCGTTCGTCGCCGCGCTGCTCGAGCGCGACGCCGCCGGCATCGCCTTCGGGGTCGAGGACGTGCTGCCGAGCGCCCCCGAGGCGCTGCGCCGGGCGTGCGACCGGGCCGCGCTGCCGCTACTCGAGGTCGCGCCGCGGGTGCCGTTCCTGCGGATCACCGAACTGCTCGCGGAGCGCCTCGTGGCCTCGCGCACGGAGGCGCTCACGGAAGCGCTCACCCGCGAGCAGGACGTGCGCGTGGTCGGCTCGGTGCTCGACCTCGTCGCCCGCGGGCTCGCCGGGGCGGAGGCGGCCCGCGAGGCGCTGGCCGCCGCCGGGCTCGACGGGCGCCCGCTCGTCGTCGTCGCGTACCCGGCGCACGCCGACCCCGAGGTCGGTCGTCCCGCGCTCGTCGGCCGCAGCGCGCAGGCGCTGTGGGTGGTGCTACCCGCGGAGGCCGACCCGGCGTCGACCGGCCCGGGGCCAGCGGGCGTCAGCCGCCCGGTCCCGCCGTCCGGGCTGCGCGAAGCGCTGCGCGAGGCCTGCGAGGCGCTCGAGCTCGGTCGACGGCGCGGGGAGGCGGTGCGGGTCGACCGGCTGGCAACCTTCGCCGGGCTGCTCGACCGCCTGCCCGCCGACCTCCTCGCCCCCTTCGCCGCCCACCTCGCCGCTCCGCTCGCCGAGCACGACGCCCGGCACGAGGGGCACCTGCTGGACACGCTGCGGGCCTTCCTCGCCCATGACGGCTCGGTCACCGCGACGGCGCGGGTGCTGTTCCTGCACGTCAACTCGCTGCGTCACCGGCTCACCCGCGTCGAGGAGCTGACCGGGTGCAACCCGCTCGCCTTCTCGCTCGCCGTCGCGCTCGCGGCGTGGGACGCCGACCGGTCCTGAAGGTTCGTTACACCCTGTCAGCGCGACCGGCCGCTGGGCGACAACGTGGCTGTTGTCAGGGCGATGGGCGCAGCGGACTGTGGGGGCTTCCCGCGATCGGAGGACCGACGATGAGCGACCTCGAGCACGACCGGCTGCAGGCCAGCGCGAAGCGGCACCTGTGGATGCACTTCTCCCGGCTGGGCGCGTACGCCGACGCCGACGTCCCCGTCATCGTCCGCGGCGAGGGCTCCCACGTCTACGACTCGCGCGGCAAGCGCTACCTCGACGGGCTCTCGAGCCTGTTCGTGACGCAGATCGGGCACGGCCGGGAGGAGCTGTCGGCCGCCGGCGCCAAGCAGTCCGACCAGCTCGCCTACTTCCCGGTGTGGGGCTACGGCCACCCGAGCGCGATCGAGCTGTCCGAGCGGCTCGCCGAGCGCGCGCCCGGTGACCTCAACCGGGTGTTCCTCACCACCGGCGGCAGCGAGGCGGTCGAGACCGCCTACAAGTTGGCCCGGCAGTACTTCAAGCTGACCGGCCAGCCCGGGCGCTACAAGGTGATCAGCCGCCAGTGGGCCTACCACGGGGTCACGATGGGCGCGCTGTCGCTCACCGGCGTGCCGGCCATGAAGGCGCCCTTCGAGCCGATGGTCCCGGGCGCGGTGAAGGTGCCGAACGCGCACTTCTACCGGGCGGTCGAGCACGCCGGCGACCTCGAGGCCTATGGGCGATGGGCCGCCGACCAGGTTGAGCGGGCGATCGTCATGGAGGGCCCGGAGAGCGTCGCGGCCGTGTTCGTCGAGCCGGTGCAGAACGCCGGCGGCTCCGTGCCCCCGCCGCCCGGCTACTTCCAGCGTCTGCGCGAGATCTGTGACCGCCACGGCGTCCTGCTCGTCTCCGACGAGGTCATTTGCGCCTTTGGCCGGCTCGGCGAGTGGTTCGGCGCGCAGCGCTACGGCTACCAGCCCGACATGATCACCTTCGCCAAAGGGGTGACGAGCGGGTACGCGCCGCTCGGCGGGGTCGTCATCAGCGACCGGCTCGCCGAGCCGTTCCTGTCGGGCAAGACGTCCTTCGCCCACGGCGTCACCTTCGGCGGCCACCCCGTTGCCTGCGCCGTCGCGCTCGCCAACCTCGAGGTCTTCGAGCGCGAGGACCTGCTCGGCCACGTGAAGGCGAACGAGGCGGCGCTGTCCGCGACGCTCGACAAGCTGCGCGACCTGCCGATCGTCGGCGACGTCCGCGGCGCTGGCTTCTTCTGGGCCGTGGAGCTCGTCAAGGACGCCGCGGGCACCCGCTTCGACGCGGAGGAGCGGGAGCGGCTGCTGCGCGGCTTCCTTGCGCCGCGCCTGTTCGCCGCCGGGTTGATCTGCCGGCCGGACGACCGCGGCGACTCGATCATCCAGCTCGCCCCGACGCTGATCAGCGGTCAGGAGCAGTTCGACGAGATCGAGCAGGTACTGCGGGGCGTGCTCACCGAGGCGCAGTCAGTCCTGTAGCGCTGTCAGTCCTCCAGCGCTGTCGCGCGCGGCCAGCGCGAGGTGCAGGGCGAGCCGGACGTCGGCCTGCTCGAGGTCGACGCCCAGCCGGGCCTGCACCGCGTCCAGCCGCGCGTAGAGCGTGGGGCGGCTGACGTGCAGCGCCGCCGACGCCGCGCTCTTGTTGCCGCCGTCGGCGAGGAAGGCGCGCAGCGCCTCGACGAGCACGGCCGACGCCGGGCCGGCGTCGAGCAGCGGGCCGAGGGTGCGGTCGACGAAGGCGGCGAGCCGGGCGTCGTCGCCCCACTGGGCGAGCAGGCCGTGCACCCCGACGTCGCCGAGGCCGATCAGCCTGGCCGGAGCACCGCCCCGCTGCCCCGCGACGGCGGCGGCCCGGGCGTCGCGCAGGCTCGCGGCCAGGTCGGGCAGGGCCGTCACCGTCGCGCCCCGTCCGACCACGACCGCGGCGAGCTCGGCATACAGCGCCTCGGTGAGGTGCGCGAGCGCGGGGTCGTCCTCGAGCGGCACTGGCGCGAGCACCGCGACGCCGTCCAGTCCTGACGCGGTGAGCACGGGCTGCCGGGCGTGCTCGGCCGCCCGCAGCACGCCGGCGACCTCCGCGCTGCCAGCGACGAACAGCCCGGTCAGGGTCCGCCGCAGGAGGGGTACGCCGGCCGCGGCGGCCTGCAGGTACGCCTCCCGCTCGGTGCGGAAGCGGCCCTCGACGAGGTCGGCGAGCAGCCGCGCCTGCGCTCCCGCCTGCAAGTGGGGCCCGTCCGCCCGCAGCAGCAGGCCCACCGCGAGCGCGTCCGCCGCACGCTCAAGTATGAGCGCGGTGAGCCGTGGCACGGCGTCTGGTCCGGGCTGCACCACGAGCCGGCCGAACCGCTGCCCGCGGGCCGCGACCGGCCGCACCAGCCAGCCCTCGGGGCCCGAGCGACCGTCGGTCTCCGTCGTGTCGTCGGGGTCGGGCGTCTGGCGCGACCGGCGCTCCCAGTCCGCGAGGACCGCGCCCGGATCGTGGCCGGTCAGCACGGCGTCGACCACCCGGTGGGCCGGGCTCTCCAGGACGACCGGCGCGCCCGTCATCTCCGCGACGTCCTGGAGCACCTGGTTCACGGGCGCCGCCGCCGTGCCGCGCCGCGCGAACAGCGCGTAGACCCGCTCGGCCGCCTGCAGCTCCGCCGTCGACCGCGACACGATCGACGCGTGCACGCTCTCGGTGATCGCGACGAACGGCACCTCCGTGCGCAGCCCCACGAGCGGCAGGCCGGCCCGGTCGGCCGCCCGGACCAGAGCGGGCGGCGCCGTCGTCCAGCGCTCGCCGAGCTCGAGCAGCACCCCGCTCACCCGGGCGTAGTCGAGCGCTCGCACGTACCCGCGCAACCCGTCGTTGGCCGCCGGCAGCGCGACCCCGGTGGTCAGCACCAGCTCGCCGCCGCGAAGCAACCCCTCGACGTGCGGCAGCTCGAGCACGTGCACCCAGCGCACGCGCCGGTCCAGGCCGCTCGCCCCCGCGAGGACGACCGGCGCCCCCGCCTGCACCTCCGGCAGCGCGAGCACCTCGGCCACCGTCGGCTGCGGGGACTGCACGACGACAGCATGTCAGCAGCGGTCGGCCCGTACTGACACGCTGCGGCTTGTGGCCCGGACACCGGACACCCAGCATGTGCCGATGACGACCACCGACACCCGATCGACCGCCCCCGCCGACGGCCCGGCCGAGCTGCCGGTCGTCCGCTCCTGGATCGACGGCGCGCCCGCCGGCGGCACCGCCCGCCTCGGCCACGTCTACGACCCGGCCACCGGGGCCCTCGCGCGGCAGGGTGGCGCTCGCCGACGGCGCGGACGTCGACGCCGTCGTCGCCGCCGCCCGACGCGCTTTCCCCGGCTGGCGCGACACGTCCCTCTCGCGCCGTACGTCGATCGTCTTCGCGTTCCGGGAGCTGCTCAACGCCCGTAAGGACGAGCTCGCGGCGATCATCACCGCCGAGCACGGCAAGGTGCTCTCGGACGCGCTGGGCGAGGTGACCCGCGGCCAGGAGGTCGTCGAGTTCGCCTGCGGCATCCCGCACCTGCTCAAGGGCGAGTTCTCGGAGCAGGTCTCGACCGGCGTCGACGTCTACTCGATCCGCCAGCCGGTCGGCGTCTCCGCGATCATCAGCCCGTTCAACTTCCCGGCCATGGTGCCGTGCTGGTTCTTCCCAGTGGCCATCGCGGCGGGCAACACGGTCGTGCTCAAGCCGAGCGAGAAGGACCCGAGCGCCGCGAACTGGCTGGCCGCGCTGTGGAAGGAGGCCGGCCTGCCGGACGGCGTGTTCAACGTCCTGCACGGCGACAAGGTCGCGGTCGACGGGCTGCTCGCGCACCCCGACGTCGCCACCGTCTCCTTCGTCGGCAGCACCCCGATCGCACGCTACGTCTACGAGACCGGCACCGCCCACGGCAAGCGGGTGCAGGCGCTCGGCGGCGCGAAGAACCACATGGTGGTGCTGCCCGACGCCGACCTCGACCTCGCTGCCGACGCCGCCGTCAACGCCGGCTTCGGGTCCGCCGGCGAGCGCTGCATGGCCATCTCCGCGCTCGTCGCGGTCGAGCCGGTCGCCGACGAGCTGGTGGCGAAGATCCGCGACCGAGTCGCGACTCTACGCACCGGCGACGGCCGCCGCGGCTGCGACATGGGCCCGCTCGTCACCGGCGCGCACCGCGACAAGGTGGCGTCCTACGTCGAGGCGGGGGTCGCCGAGGGCGCCGAGCTCGTCGTCGACGGCCGTGACCCGCAGGTCGACGGGGTGCAGGACGGCTTCTGGCTCGGCCCGACGCTGTTCGACCAGGTCGGCCCCGACATGAGCATCTACACCGACGAGATCTTCGGCCCGGTGCTGTCGGTGCTGCGGGTGCCGTCCTACGACGCCGCGCTCGAGCTCGTCAACAGCAACCCCTACGCAACGGCACCGCCATCTTCACCAACGACGGCGGCGCTGCCCGGCGGTTCCAGAACGAGGTCGAGGTCGGGATGGTCGGCGTGAACGTGCCGATCCCGGTGCCCATGGCCTACTACTCCTTCGGCGGCTGGAAGAGCTCGCTGTTCGGGGACACCCACGCCCACGGCACCGAAGGCGTTCACTTCTTCACCCGCGGCAAGGTCGTCACCAGTCGCTGGCTCGACCCGAGCCACGGCGGCCTCAACCTGGGGTTCCCGCAGAGCTCGTAGCCGCTACGGCAGCGGCGCCGGGCGGTAGCGCTCGACGAGCCGGTCCATCGGGGCGTCTTGCGCTCGTCGATGCGCTGACGGGCCGGGTCCTCCTTGTGCCAGGTGACGACCTCGCGCGCACCCTGCTCGAACGGCACGGTCGCGACGAAGTCCGGCACCACGCGGCGCAGCTCGGCCGTGTCGAACACCATCGGGTGCGCCTTGTCGCCGAGCGGGCCCGCGCCCCAGACCGGGTCTGCCGTGGCGATCGCGTCGGACGGCACGTGCACCATCCGCGGCTCCACCCCGGCCGCCGCAGCGAGGGCGTGCGCGACCGCGTCCCAGGTGGGCGCGTCGTCGGACATGATCTGGAAGGCCTCGCCGAGCGCCGCGCGGCCGAGCAGCGGTACGAAGCCTCGGGCGGAGTCGCTGATGTGGGGTCAGGGTCCACAGCGAGGTGCCGTCGCCGTGGACGACGACCTCCTTGCCGGCCCGCATCCAGGCGACCGACGTCCACCCGCCGTCAAGCGGCACGAGCGTGCGGTCGTAGGTGTGCGACGGCCGGACGACGGGGACCGGGAAGCCCTCGTCGCGGTAGGCGGCGGCAAGCAGGTCCTAGCAGTGTCAACTGCGCCAAGATCGTAGGCGCAAGCCGTCGTCCTGCGCGCTGCCGAATCGGCGCTCGGCCACGGAGACGTCAGCGGCGGGCGGTTCGACATGCTGTGGACTCCTGGGTGACGAGCCTCGGTGCCGGCGGCGGCTGTGGCAGGTTGTGCGGGTGGGCCAGCTGGTGCAGGTGATCGGATCTCTGCTTGTGCTCGCGGCGTTTGCGGGGGCGCAGGTGGGTCGCCTCGCGCAGAAGTCCGTCGGGTATCTGTCCTTGAACCTGGTCGGGTCCGGTGTTCTTGCGGTGGAAGCGGTGCTTGTCCGGCAGTGGGGTTCCTGCTGCTGGAGGGTGTCTGGGCGGTCGTGTCGGCGCTCAGCTTGTTGGGAGTCCTTCGCGCTCGCCGTGGTGGGGAGCGGCCGTCACGAGGTCGGCGTAGTTCACTGACGCGTTGAACTTGAAGTGGTCGCTGCGGAAGACCGCCCGCAGGAACCCGAGCGGCACGTCGTTCGAGTCACGCAGCAGTGTCGTGATGAGGAACATCGCCACGCCCTTGTTGACGTGCAGCGTGCGGCATTCGTACTCGTTGGCTGTGGTGGCTTCGACCGACAGCTCTGCGGTGCGTACCGGCAGTCGGTAACGGGGCTCTTCGAAGTTAAGTGTCCCTATGTCGTTGTCAAGCAGCGACTGACGGATCTTCAGCAGGCTGGAGGGCAGGAGGCTGGTAGGTCTTGCCGGTGCGGATCATGGCGTGGAGGACGTCGGTCCGGCGGCGGGCGAGGCA